>Ga0207661_10000430_pt1 | contig 27090 bp, 27 predicted proteins | sample KBSC713LmetaG_FD_184337 | JGI IMG/M metagenome (GOLD analysis project Ga0207661, IMG submission 184337) | Corn rhizosphere microbial communities from Kellogg Biological Station, Michigan, USA - KBS C7.1-3L metaG (SPAdes) (version 2) | ecosystem: Host-associated > Plants > Roots > Rhizosphere ...
TTGTCGGCCTTTCCTAGAGCGCGATGGGATCGTCATCGCGCCCTAGATTTCTCTGGGGGTGACCGAAGCTCTCCGTGACACCGGTGGGGCCGTCATGCGATGGTAGCTGAGGCGGGGGCCGGGAGTTTCATGGCGGTAAAATCGCGCTACCAGCGCACGAAGCGCGCGCCGAAAAAGCGACCGGCGAAAGCGCGCAAATTACGCGCTGGAACGGCCAAGGCGAACAAGCGCGCCGCGACCACCGGCGTGGTGGAGGCTGCTCTCGCCGTCTTTGCCCATGAGGTGCGCACCCCGCTCACCGGCATCCTTGCCATCAGCGATCTGTTGGCGACCTCCGAGCTCGGCGAGCGCGAGCGGCGCTGGGTCGATACCATCAAGGCTGGCGCCGAGCATCTGGCCAGTCTCGCGACGCTGTTTGTCGATACCGCGAAGGACCGCAAGGCTCCCGCCGGGCTGCGCGAGGATTTGTTCGATCTGCGGGCGCTGGCGCGCAGCGCGGGCGATTCGCTCGCAGGCCGCGCGGCCGCCAAAGGCCTGCAGGCGGAGGTCGATCTCTCGCCCGCGCTGCCCGCGCTCGTGATCGGCGATCCGGTGCGGCTGCGCGCTGCGTTGGAGAATCTGATCGACAATGCGGTGAAATTCACCGAGAGCGGCGGCGTGGCGTTGTCGGCCGTGCCCGCTCGGCCGGCCAAGGGGAATAGCAGGAACAGAGGCAAGGTCGGCGTCACCTTTGCGGTGTCCGACAGCGGCATTGGCTTGACGCTGGCCGAGATCAAGCGCCTCTTTCGCCCCTTCTCGCAGGCCAATGTCTCGATCGCCTCGCGTTACGGCGGCGCGGGGCTCGGCCTTTCCTCGGTGAAGCAGCTCGCGCGGAGGATGGGCGGCGACATTGTGGTCGAGCCGCGGCGCGGCGGCGGCACCACCTTCGCACTGACGGTAAGCCTGGAGACGGCGGACGCGCCGCGCGCGGCGGATCCGGCCGCGCGCGGCGGCCAGACGCCCGTCCCCGCCGGCCCGCTTCGCATTCTCGGCGTCGAGGACAATCCGTTCGGCCGCGTCGTGCTCAACACCATCCTCAGCGAATTGGGGCATCAGGCCGAGTTCATCGGCCGCGGCGAAGCCGCCATCGAGCGGATCGAGCAGGGCTCGTTCGATGCGGTGCTGATGGACATGGTGCTGCCCGGCATCGATGGTGTCGAGGCGATCCGGCGGATCAGAACGCTTGGTCCGCCGCTCGGGCAGATCGCCATCATCGGTGTGTCCGGCCGCGGCGAGGACGAGGCCTCCTCGCGCGAGGCGGGCGCGGACGCCTTCTTGCTCAAGCCTGTGTCTCCGCGGGCTCTAGCGACTGCGCTGCTTGAAGCGACACGCCGCGCGGCAGCCGCGACTTGATGATCGCCGCATTCAACTCGCCGCCGAAGACGAAGATCGCGGCGATGAAATACAAAAACACCAGCGCGATGATCACCGAGGCGAGCCCCGCATACATGGTGACATAGCGGTCGGCGAAACGGGCGAGATATTGGCCGAACGCCACGCCCGAGATCAGCGACGCCGCAACGGTGAAGGCGATGCCGGGCAGGATCTGCAGAAACCTGCGCCGGCCCGCCGGAAGCCAGGCATGCAGGATGAACAGCGCGATCACCAGCGCCGCGATCGTGATGCCGTAGCGGGAGAGGTGGAGAAGGCGTTCATAGGCTTCGACCTTCAGCGGAAGATAAAGCCGCACCGCCTCGATGATCAGCGGACCGAGCACGATCAGGAAGGCCATCAGCAGCGAGGCGACGGCGGCGACCAGCGTGTAGCCGATCGATTCCAGCCTGAGCCAATACCAGCGCCGCGGCTCGACCACCGCATAGGCGCGGTTGAGCGCCACCCGCAGCGCCTCGACGCCGTTGGAGGCAAAATACACCGCCAGCACCGCGCCGATGGTGAGCAGGTCACTGCGCGTCGTGGTCAACACGTCGTGGATATCGGCCGAGATCCGGTCGGCGACCTGGTGCGGCCAGGTCTGCAGCAGCAGCGATGCCGCCTGGTCGGCGAGCTCCTTGGAGCCGAAGAAGCCGGCGAGCGAGGTGAGCACGATCAGGAACGGAAACAGCGCCATCAGCGTCGACAGCGCGATGTGGCTGGCGATCGCCCAGCCATCATCGGCAAGGAAGGTGTAGAACGCATCCAGGCTGACGTTGAAGACGAAGCGGAAGAACCTCACGGGTCACCTTGAACGGCGGATTCCTTGGCCGAATTACCATCCGATATTAGCTGACGAAAAGCCAGATTGTCGGCGCAAAACTGCATCTTGCGCGATAGCGCAGCCTGACAGGCAGTGTTATGTACCGGCGATGGATACATTACTCAGCAAGATACTTATTCCCATCGCGCTCGGCGCCGTTGCGCTGGTGCTCCTGATGGGTCTCGTCAACATGATGCGGGGCGGCCCCGCCAACACGTCGCAGAGGCTGATGCGGCTGCGCGTGCTGCTGCAATTCGTCGCGATCTGCATCACCATGTTCGCGCTCTGGGTCATGGGGCGCTAGTTGTAGGGTGGACAAAGGCGCGAAGCGCCGTGCCTACCATGGATCCGCAGACTTTTCCGTGAATGGTGGGCACGCTTCGCTTTGCCCACCCTACGGGAGAGGTGAAGTCAGAAGGAGAACGGCATGGTCGTGCTCAATCGCATCTACACGCGCACCGGCGATGACGGCACCACCGCGCTCGGCAGCGGTGAGCGCCGCCCGAAATATGATCTGCGCGTCGCGGCCTACGGCACCGTGGACGAGACCAATGCGGCGATCGGCGTAGCGCGCACCCATCTTGCGGACATGCACACGCTAGACGCGACGCTCGGCCTGATCCAGAACGACCTGTTCGATCTCGGCGCCGATCTCGCCGTACCTCGGCGCGAGGGCAAGGCGGAGCGGCTGCGCGTGCTCGCAAGCCAGGTCGAGCGGCTCGAGCGCGACATCGACAGCCTGAACGAGAAGCTTAACCCGCTCACCTCGTTCGTGCTGCCGGGTGGCACGCCCGCCGCCGCCTACCTCCATCTCGCCCGAACCATATGCCGCCGCGCGGAACGGGTGATGGTGGAACTCGCGGCGAAGCCGGACGAGCCGGTCACCGATGCCGCGATCCAGTATATGAACCGCTTGTCGGACTTTCTATTCGTGGCCAGCCGGGCCGCCAATGACAATGGCGCCGGCGACGTGCTCTGGGTGCCCGGCCAAAATCGCTGAGCTGACCGGCAAGATTGGCCCGCGAAGCCAATTTTGGCCTCCACGCTCGTTGACCGGGGTGGACGGGCGCTCTAGGTTCCGCGCCGAAGCAGTCAAACCCCCAAATTTCTAGCGAAAGAGGATCGATGAAGGTTCTGGTGCCGGTAAAGCGGGTCGTCGACTACAACGTCAAGGTCCGCGTCAAGAGCGACGGGTCGGGCGTCGAACTGGCCAATGTCAAGATGTCGATGAATCCGTTCGACGAAATCGCCGTCGAGGAAGCGTTGCGGCTGAGGGAAGGCGGCAAGGCGACCGAGGTTGTGGTGGTCTCGATCGGACCCGCGCAGGCCTCCGAAACCATCCGCACCGGGCTTGCCATGGGCGCCGACCGCGGCATCCTGGTCAAGGCCGAAGGCAATGTGGAACCGCTGGCGGTGGCGAAAATCCTCAAAGGGATCGCCGACGAGGAGAAGCCGGGCCTGATTATTCTCGGCAAGCAGGCGATCGACGACGATTCCAACCAGACCGGCCAGATGCTGGCTGCGCTGCTCGGCTGGTCGCAGGCGACCTTTGCCTCCAAGCTCGAGGTCGACGGTTCCGACTTCAAGGTGACGCGAGAAGTCGACGGCGGCCTGCAGACCGTGAAACTCAAGGGCCCGGCGATCGTAACTACGGATCTCCGCCTCAACGAGCCGCGCTATGCGTCGCTGCCCAACATCATGAAGGCGAAGAAGAAGCCGATCGCGGAGAAGAATGCCGCCGACACCGGCGTCGATTTGGCGCCGCATCTGGAAGTCTTGAAGACATCGGAACCGCCGGGCCGCAAGGGCGGCGTCAAGGTCAAGGACGTCGCAGAGCTGGTGTCCAAGTTGAAGAACGAAGCCGGGGTTCTCTGAGATGACGACGTTGTTGATTGCCGAACATGACCACGAAGCGCTCAAGGACGTGACCAACAAGGCGCTGACGGCGGCCTCCCAACTCGGTGGCGACGTGCATGTGCTGGTCGCCGGCGACGGAGCCAGCACCAGGGCGGCTGCCGAGCTAGCTGCCAAGCTTACCGGCGTGAAGAAGGTGCTGGTCGCCGAAGGTCCGGCCTATGAGCACGACCTCGCCGAGCCGCTCGCCGCGCTCATCGTGGCGCTCGCGCCGTCCTATGACGCATTTGTCGCGCCCGCGACTTCGCGCTTCAAGAACGTGATGCCGCGCGTCGCAGCCCTGCTCGACGTCATGCAGGTCTCGGAGATCATCAAGGTGATTTCGCCTGACACCTTCGAGCGGCCGATCTATGCCGGCAACGCGATTCAGACCGTGAAGTCGAAGGACGCCAAGAAGGTGATCACGGTGCGCACCTCGACCTTTCAGGCGACAGCTGCCGGCGATGCGAGCGCGCCAATCGAGAACGCGGCCTCCGCTGCCGATCCCGGCCTTTCCAGCTTCCTCGGCGAGGAGGTTGCGAAAACCGACCGCCCGGAACTCACTTCCGCGAAGATCATCGTCTCCGGCGGACGCGCTATGCAGAGCCGCGAAAACTTCGCCAAATATATCGAGCCGCTCGCCGACAAGCTCGGCGCCGGTGTCGGCGCCTCGCGCGCGGCGGTCGACGCGGGCTATGCGCCGAACGACTGGCAGGTCGGACAGACCGGCAAGGTGGTGGCGCCGGAGCTTTATGTTGCCGTCGGCATTTCCGGCGCGATCCAGCATCTCGCCGGCATGAAGGACTCCAAGGTGATCGTGGCAATCAACAAGGATGAGGATGCGCCGATCTTCCAGGTCGCCGATTACGGTCTGGTCGCAGATCTCTACCAGGCGGTACCCGAACTGACCGACGCGTTGGGCAAGCTCGGGAAGTAACGTTAAAGACACCGGCCGGATGCGTGAACTCCGCCGGTGTCTTACTATCTAGGGGAAAGAGCAGGCGCGACATGCGCGCCGTTCCGGTGGATGACGAGATGGCGATGATCAAGAAGGTCGGCGTGATCGGCTCGGGCCAGATGGGCAACGGCATCGCGCATGTCGCGGCGTTGGCAGGCTTCGACGTGGTGCTCAACGACATCTCCGCCGAGCGGCTGAAAAACGGCATGGCGACCATCAACGGCAATCTGTCGCGGCAGGTGGCCAAGAAGGCGATCAGCGAGGGCGAAAAGACCAAGGCGCTCGGTCGCATCAAGCTGTCGGAAACGCTCGACGGGCTCGCCGACTGTGACCTCGTGATCGAGACCGCGGTCGAGAAGGAAGAGGTCAAGCGCAAACTGTTTCACGATCTCTGCGCGATCCTCAAGCCGGAGGCGTTGATCGCTTCCAACACTTCCTCGATCTCGATCACGCGGCTTGCCGCCACCACCGATCGTCCCGAGCGCTTCATCGGCATTCACTTCATGAATCCGGTGCCGCTGATGGAGCTGGTCGAGCTGATCCGTGGCATCGCGACCGACGACACGACTTTCGATGCCGCGAAGGAGTTCGTCGGCAAGCTCGGCAAGCAGGTCGCGGTGTCAGAGGATTTCCCGGCCTTCATCGTCAACCGCATCCTGTTGCCGATGATCAACGAGGCGATCTACACGCTCTATGAGGGCGTCGGAAATGTCGAGGCGATCGATGTGGCGATGAAGCTCGGCGCGCATCATCCGATGGGCCCGCTGGAGCTTGCCGATTTCATCGGCCTCGATACCTGCCTGTCGATCATGCAGGTGCTGCATGAGGGATTGGCCGACTCGAAGTATCGTCCGTGCCCGCTGCTCGTGAAATATGTCGAGGCCGGCTGGCTCGGCCGCAAAACCCAGCGCGGCTTCTACGACTATCGCGGCGCCAAGCCGGTGCCGACGCGGTAGGCACTGCCTTCGGATTCTATGTTGTAGGGTGGGCAAAGGCGCTCTTGCGCCGTGCCCACCATGACCACCACGGTGGGCACGCTTTCGCTTTGCCCACCCTACGGATTTTCCGTCTCCACGCCTCGTTAACCTTCGTCGCCTAGGGTGCCCGTTGGGACCTTGGGGTGTTGCGTATGGATATGAGCCTGGTGGCCGCTGTGCTGATGAATCAGACGGCAGCGATTCAGTCGCAGGTTTCGACGTCCGTGCTGAAATCCAACCTGGATGCGCAGAAGTCCGCCGTGGAAACCTTGCTCGGGTCCGCCCAGCAAACGCTCTCGCTCGGCAATGTCGGCCCCGGCGTCGGCGGCAATCTTAATATTTCGGCCTGAAGTTCATCCGTCATTCCGGGGCGATGCGCAGCATCGAACTATGGTGCGCAATTGCGCACCTGAGAATCTCGAGATTCCGGGTCTGGCGCTTACGCACCATCCCGGAATGACAAACCCAATTAAAATCCGGCTGCGGACGGCTTCACCGCGGCCTGGATTAGCTTGACCGCGTCGTCGCTGTCCCATTCGGCGGGGCCCGCGATGGTGCCGATCTCGCAGCCCTGGCCGTCGACCAGCACCGAGGTCGGCATGCCCAGGGCCCGACCTATCTGCTTAAGATCCTGGAAAACCTTGGCTTTCTGGTCATTGAAAAAGCCGAGCCGGGTCAGCTTGGCCTCCTGGAGGAACTTCTTCGGCTTTTCGGGGTCGCGGGTGTCGATATTGATCGCCACTACCTCGAAATTCGGCCCCTCGAGCTTGGTCTGCAGGGCCTCCAGCGCCGGCATCTCCTTGCGGCAAGGGACGCACCAGGTGGCCCAGAGATTCACTAGCACGGTCTTGCCATGCCAGTCCGACAGCTTTTTCGGCTTGCCATTGGCGTCCTCGAAGGTGAGGTCCGGCAGCTTCAGGGGTTTTGTCGCCATGGTCAGCGCAGCCACCTCGCCATGAACAAGCGGCGCGATCCTTTTCGCCGTATCGACCGCCGCGCGGCAGGCAGGGTCGCCACCGGCGCCCCCCTTGAGCCCGCCGAAACCGACCATGCCGGCGTAGCCGATCAGCCCGCCGATCACGACCGCCCCGATCACGTAGGGCAGGCGCCGTGCTACGGGCGGGAGAGGCGTTCCTTGGTCGGGCATAGGGTATGTCATCCTAGTACAGATACGGCTATGCAGGGGCCTATATTACGCCGGCCTCTTCCGGCAAAGGGCGCGCGATCCCCGCGCGCGGGGATGTGAACGGGTTACCGATGAGCAACAAGATGTGGGGCGGCCGGTTCTCCGAGCGCCCCGACGCGATCATGGAGGCCATCAACGTCTCCATCGACGTCGACCGCCACCTCTATGCCCAGGACATCGCGGCGTCGAAAGCGCATGCGGCGATGCTGGCGGAGCAGGGCATCATCACGGCGGCCGATGCCAAGAACATCGGCAAGGGGTTGGATGCGATCCTCGCCGAGATCGGCAAGGGCGACTTCGACTTTAAGCGCGCGCTCGAGGACATTCATATGAATGTCGAGAGCCGGCTTTCCGAGCTGATCGGGCCCGCCGCCGGGCGGCTGCACACCGCGCGCTCGCGCAACGACCAGGTCGCAACCGACTTCCGTCTCTATGTCCGCGACACCATCGACGAAACCGATGCGGCGCTCGCCGACTTCCAGCGCGCGCTGGTCAAGCGCGCCACCGAGCATGCCGCAACCGTCATGCCGGGCTTCACCCATCTGCAGACCGCGCAGCCCGTCACCTTCGGCCATCACCTGCTCGCCTATGTCGAGATGGCCGCGCGCGACCGCGGCCGCTTTGCCGACGCCCGCAAGCGGCTGAACGAATCGCCGCTCGGCGCCGCGGCGCTCGCGGGCACCTCGTTCCCGATCGACCGCAACACCACGTCGAAGGCACTTGGCTTCGACCGGCCGATGGCCAACTCGCTCGATGCCGTCTCCGATCGCGATTTCGTGCTGGAGACGCTTTCGGCGGCGGCGATCTGCGCGGTACACCTGTCGCGTTTTGCGGAGGAGATCGTGGTCTGGACCTCGCCGCTGGTCGGCCTTGTCCGTCTGTCGGACAAGTTCACCACCGGCTCCTCGATCATGCCGCAGAAGCGCAATCCCGATGCGGCAGAACTGGTGCGCGCCAAGACCGGCCGGGTGATCGGCGCGCTGACCGCGCTTCTGATCGTGATGAAGGGCCTGCCGCTCGCCTATCAAAAGGACATGCAGGAAGACAAGGAAGGCGCGATGGAAGCCTTTGCCGCGCTCTCGCTCGCGGTCCGCGCCATGACCGGCATGGTCGATGACCTCATGCCGGATGAGGCGCGGATGAAGACGGCCGCCGGCGACGGCTACGCCACCGCGACCGACCTCGCAGACTGGCTGGTGCGGACGCTGAAATTGCCGTTCCGTGACGCCCACCACGTCACCGGGCGCATTGTGGCGCTCGCCGCGGGACAGGGCGTGGCACTGCATGAATTGCCGCTGAAGGCGATGCAGGAGATCGAGCCTCGCATCACGGCCGATGCGCTGCGTGCGTTGTCCGTGGAGGCCTCGGTGAAAAGCCGGACCAGTTTCGGCGGCACCGCGCCGAAGAACGTGGCGGCGCAAGCAAAGGCCTGGGCGAAGCGGCTCGAAAAACAGCGAAAATAGGGTCGCGTGCACGAATTTCGCTGCAATTTCATGGAACGCCTGCTCTCGCCACGGCCCGGCAATGTTTGTATGGTGCAGCCCGCATTGGGGATATCGTTGTGAAGCTGAACTTGCGCCCGACGCCGGGATGGGCCGTCGTGCTTTTGAGCGTGATCGCATTGTCGCTGGCCGGCTGCGGCCGCAAGGGCGCGCTGGATTTGCCGCCAAGCGCCAGCGGCGGGCCGACCGCCTCTGTGACCTCGCCGGAAACCGAGGCCGAGGCCGCGAACAAGCCGAACCTGTTCAACGCGAACCCCGCCGACGATGCGGGGCCGACCGCGTCCAAGGGCAGGAAGCGGTCGTTTGTCCTCGACCCTATGCTCGGCGACGACTACAAAGGCAGCAGATAAGACCTCCGGGCCCGTTATGAATCACTTCGATTATCGCAACGGCGTGCTGCACGCCGAGGCGGTTGATCTCTCTGTGCTGGCGGAAGCCGTCGGCACGCCGTTTTATTGCTACTCGACGGCGACGCTGGAGCGGCATTTCCGCGTCTTCAGCGAAGCCTTTGCCGGCGAGAAGGTGCTGGTCTGCTACGCGCTCAAGGCCAATTCCAACCAGTCGGTGCTGCGCACGCTGGCAAAGCTCGGCGCCGGCGCCGATGTCGTCTCGGGCGGCGAGCTGAAGCGCGCGCTTGCGGCCGGCATTCCGCCGCAAAAGATCCTGTTCTCCGGCGTCGGCAAGACCGAGGCGGAGCTGCGCGCCGCGCTTTCCGCTGACATCCTCTGCATCAATGTCGAGTCCGAGTCCGAACTCGAGTTCCTGTCGAAGCTCGCGGTCGAGACCGGACGCACGGCGCGGATCTCGGTGCGGGTCAATCCCGACGTCGACGCCGGCACGCATGCCAAGATTTCGACCGGCAAGTCCGAAAACAAGTTCGGCATCCCCTTGACCCACGCCCGCGACGTTTATGCCCGCGCGGCAAAGCTGCCGGGCATCAAGGTGACCGGCACGGATGTGCATATCGGCAGCCAGATCACCGATCTCGGCCGCATGGAGACCGCGTTCCGGATCCTGTCGGAGTTCGTGCAGACGCTGCGCGCCGACGGCCACGACATCTCCCATGTCGATTTCGGTGGCGGGCTCGGCATCCCCTATTACATGGACCGCGAGGCGCCGCCGGCGCCCGACGCCTATGCCGCGATGGTCAAGCGCGTCACGCATAATCTCGGCTGCACGCTGATGTTCGAGCCGGGACGGATGATCGTCGGCAATGCCGGCATCCTGGTCACGCGCGTGATCTATGTGAAGCATGGTGACGGCAAGAATTTCGTCATCATCGACGCGGCGATGAACGACCTGATCCGCCCGACGCTCTACGAGGCGTACCACGACATCCTGCCGGTCAGGCAGGGCGCGCGGGACGCGCGCACCATCATCGCCGACGTGGTCGGTCCCGTCTGCGAAACCGGCGACTATCTCGCGCTCGATCGCACCCTTGTCGAGCCAAAGGCCGGCGATCTCCTGGCCATCATGACCGCCGGCGCCTATGGCGCGGTGCAGTCCGGTACCTACAACACGCGTCCCCTGATCCCGGAAGTGCTGGTGAAGGACGATCAATACGCGATCGTCCGCCCGCGCCTCGATGTCGACGCGCTGATCGCGATGGACAAGCCCGCGCCGTGGTTGTGAAGGTTTGCTGTAGCCCCATCGTCATTGCGAGCGAAGCGAAGCAATCCATCTCTCCACGCGTGGAGGCATGGATTGCTTCGTCGCTTCGCTCCTCGCAATGACGGCGCTACTTCCCCATCACCCCGCCCCTTGCGCCTCCGACCACAACACCCGCAGCCTTCTCCACCGACTTGATCGCGGCGGTGAAATCCGACTCCGCGCCCTGTTCCTTGATCACGGTCTCCCATAGCCGCCCGACGGCTTCGGCGACTTCCATCGACAGCCCGAGCGAGTGCATCTCTTCCACTGCGAGCCGCACGTCCTTCACCATCAGCCCAGTCGCGAAGCCGAAATCGAAGCTGCGCGGCAAGACCGAGCGCGGAAACTTGTCGCGGCTTGCGGTATTCATGCCGGAGCCGGCATTGATGACATCGATCATCACCTTCGGGTCGAGCCCGGATTTCACGCCCATCACCACCGCTTCCGAGGTCGCGACCATGGCGGTCGCCGACAGGAAATTGTTGGCGAGCTTCATGGTCTGGCCGGAGCCCGGCTTGGTGCCGATGAAGAACGGCTTGCCGATCACTTCCAGCGCCGCCTTGATCGCCTCGTAATCGGCCTTCGGCCCCGACACCATCACCGCCAGCGTGCCCTTCTCGGCGCCGGAGACGCCGCCGCTCACGGGGCTGTCGACCTGCACGATGTTCTTGCTGGCGAGGATGTCGTGAATCTTCACCGCCATGCGCGAGCCGACGGTGGAGAGATCGACGAAGCGCTTGACCTTCTTTCCTTCGATCACGCCATCCTTGCCGGTCGCAACGTCGAGCGACGCCTGCAGCGAGGGCAGGCTCGCCATCACGGTCTCCGTGCGATCGGCGACGTCCTTGGGTGAGGACGCCGTTTGCGCGCCGAGCTTGATGAGCTGATCAATGGCTTCTTTGCGCGTATCGAACACGACAAGTTGATGCTTCGCCTCGATCAGGCGTCGGGCCATGGGAAAGCCCATCTTTCCCAGGCCGATGAATCCGATTTCCATTTTGTTTGTTTCCTCTTTTCGTCTGTGCAGGCGAACACACGCCGGTGTCGTCCCTGCGAAAGCAGGGACCCATAACCACAGGCCTCAGTTTTTGGCGAAGACGGTTGTAACGATCAGCGTGCCCCTTTCAGAAATCACGCGGTATGGGTCCCGGGTCGCGCTTAGCTTGCCCGGGACGACGTTGGAGAGCGTCAAGCCTTGTCGATTTCAGCAAAAAACTCGCGCGCGACGCGGAAACTGTCGACTGCGGCCGGCATGCCGCCGTAGATCGCGACCTGCATCAGGATCTCGCGGATTTCGACCCGCGTGACGCCATTGTTGAGCGCGCCGCGCAAATGCGCGCGCAATTCGTGGGGGCGGTTCAAGATCGAGATCATGGCGATATTGAGCATGCTGCGGGTCTTGCGCGGCAATTCATCGCGGCCCCAGACCGAACCCCAGCAATATTCATTGAGCAGGTCCTGGAACGGCTTGTTGAACTCGTCGACATTTTTCAGCGCATTATTGACATAGGACTCGCCCAGTACCGCTTTTCGGACCTGGAGGCCCTTCTCGTGCATCTTCTGATCCATCACATTTCCCTTGCTTTTTTTCCTTGGATTGGCGGGCGAAACTTAAGGGCTTGCCGAGGCTTAGTCACTCCTTCGTGTTATGCGCGAAACGAGTGGGAGAGCGGGTTGGAACGGGTGCCTCGCCGCCGTTATTGTGGTAGCGTCGAGTTGCCGGCAACGTGGAGAATTGATTGAACGGCGTGACCCCTGACCCGACCGAGGCCAAGAATACGTCGGAGCACACCTCTGACGCCATCGCGCGGCTCAAGCTGACGCAGGCCCTCCAACGGGCACAATATGCGATCGCGTGGGAACGCGTCTGGCCGCATCTGGCGCGGCTCCTCACCGTGATCGGACTGTTCCTGGTGATGTCGTGGGCCGGCCTGTGGGTTGGCCTGCCGGCGCTCGCGCGCGCCATCGGGCTTGCGCTGTTCGTGCTGCTTGCGCTTGCCGCGAGCCTGCCGCTGGTCTGGTTTCGCTGGCCGAGCCGCGAAGAGGGCCTGAGCCGGCTCGATCGCGGCTCCGGCATCGCGCATCGCCCGGCAACCACTCTCACCGATACGGTCTCGACGCAGGATCCGGTCGCACTCGCCTTGTGGCAGGCGCAGCGCGAGCGCACACTCGCTGCGCTCAAGCGCATCCGCGCTGGCCTGCCGTCGCCGCGGCTCCGGCTCTACGATCCCTGGGCGCTGCGCGGCCTGGTCGCGGTGATGCTGGTCGCGGCCTATTTCGCCGCGGGCGACGAACGCACGATGCGGATCGCCGCGGCGTTCGACTGGAACGGCGTACTCTCTCCCGCCAATATCCGCGTCGATGCCTGGGTGAATCCGCCGGCCTACACCGCCAAGCCGCCGATCATCCTCTCGGCCGCGAACAAGGAATCCGTTGCGCTGCCGATGTCCGGCCCGCTGGCGGTCCCCATGGGCTCGACTCTGATCGTGCGATCGAGCGGCGGCTCGCTGGATGTGATCGCCGGCGGCGGCGTCGCCGAGATCGCGCCGAAGGAGCAGGCGCCGAAGGGTACCAACGAGAAGCATTTCAATATCGCCGGCGATGGCACCGTGCATGTGCGCGCGCCCTCCGGCCAGCCGCAATGGCGATTCAGCGCGACGCCGGATCGTCCGCCGACGATATCGCTTGCCAAGGACCCGGAGCGGCAGGCGCGCGGCTCGCTGCAGATGTCCTACAAGCTCGAGGATGATTACGGCGTCAGCGAAGCGCGTGCGCAATTCGTGTCGCGCCCGGCTGAGGCTGCGCAGGGCGCGCCGGCGGCGCGGCCGTTGTTCCAGCCGCCACAGTTCCCGCTGGTGCTGCCGAATGCGCGGACCCGCAACGGCGTCGGCCAGACCGTGAAGGACCTGAGCGAAGACCCTTATGCCGGCGCCGACGTCACGCTGACGCTGACGGCGAAGGACGAGGCCGGCAATGAGGGCAAGAGTGAGCCCTTCAACATGCGCCTGCCGGAGCGGCTGTTCACCAAGCCCCTGGCGCGGGCGCTGATCGAGCAGCGCCGCATTCTCGCGCTCGACGCCAACAAGAACTCGGACGTTTTCGCGGCCCTCGATGCGCTGATGATCGCGCCGGAATTGTTCACGCCGGATGCCGGGCAATATCTCGGCCTCTACAATGTCGCCCATCAGCTGGAAGCCGCCCGCACCGACGACGAGCTGCGCGAGGTGGTCGCAAGCCTCTGGGCGCTCGCGGTGACCATCGAGGACGGCAACATCAGCGATGTCGACAAGGCGCTGCGTGCCGCTCAGGACGCGCTGAAGCAGGCGCTCGAACGCGGCGCCAGTGACGAGGAGATCAAGAAGCTGACGCAGGATCTGCGGCAGGCGATGGACAATTATCTGCGCCAGCTCGTCGAGCAGTTCCGCAACAATCCGCAGCAGCTGGCCCGGCCGCTCGATCCGAACACGAAGATGCTGCGGCAGCAGGACCTGAACAACATGATCGATCGCATGGAGCGGCTGTCGCGCCAGGGCGACAAGGAGGGCGCGCAAGCATTGCTCGATCAGCTGCAGCAGATGCTCGAGAACCTGCAGATGGCGCAGTCGCAACCGGGCGACAGCGACATGGATCAGATGTTCAACGAGCTCGACGACATGATCCGCAAGCAGCAGCAGTTGCGCGACAAGACCTTCAAGCAGGGCCAGGACTCGCGGCGCGACCGCATGCGCGGCAAGCAGGGCAACGACCAGAACATGGGCGACCTGCAGCAGGATCAGCAGGGCCTGCGCGACCGCTTGAAGAAGCTGCAGCAGGAGCTCGCCAAGCGCGGCATGGGACAGCAGGGCCAGAAGGGCGACCAGGGCCAGCAGGGCCAGAAAGGTGACCAAGACCAGGGCGATGACGATGGCGACGGTTTCGGTCAGGCCGACAACGCCATGGGCGATGCCGGCGACAAGCTCGGCGAAGGCAATGCCGACGGCGCCGTCGACGCGCAGGGCAAGGCGCTCGAGGCGCTGCGCAAGGGCCAGCAAAAGCTCGCGGAAGCGATGCAGCAGGGTGATGGTGACGGCCAGAGCCCGGGCGAGCGGATGGGCCGGCAGCAGGCAGGCCCCAATGGCACCGATCCGCTGGGCCGGCCGCTGCGCTCGCACGAATACGACGAGCTGTCGAAGATGATCCCGGGCGAGATCGACGTGCAGAAGGTTCGCCGCATCCTCGAAGAGCTGCGCCGTCGCCTCGCCGACCCGTCACGGTCGCAGAGCGAGCTCGACTACATCGAGCGTCTGCTGAAGGATTATTGATTTCTCGACTTGCACTCCGCTGTCATCGCCCGGCTTGCCGCCTTCGCTAAAGCTTCGGCGCGCCCTCGAGTTTGCGGGCCGCGTCGAAGCCTTGGCGTAGACGGGACCGGGCGATCCAGGGCTCCAGAGGCAGTAGTGCTGGAGCCTCGCCGCCGCGGCGTACTGGATACCCCGCTTTCGCGGGGTATGACACCGAGATTGTGGCGCGATCGTGCCATCTACACGCCCCATTCGTCATGCGCGGGCTTGCCGTCTTCGCTAAGGCTACGTCGGCCAGGTAGCAACAAGCCCGGCGAAGCCTTGGCGTAGCCGGGACCCGCGCATCCATCATCTTCGCAACGAAGCTTCTTTGAACGATGGATGGCCGGGCCTACGCCGCGCCGAAGGGGCTTCGGCCCCGCAGGCGGGGCAAGCCCGGCCATGACGAGAGAACTATCCGAACGAGAAAAGCTATCCGGTCTTCCTCGATGCCAGCGCGTCGGCGACGGCGGTGCGGATATCGGCCACCGAGAACGGTTTGGTGATCACGTCATGCACGAGTGCGTCGAGGTTGCTGGCACGCTCGCGCTGGTCGGCGAAGCCGGTCATCAAGAGGATCGTCAAATCGGGAAAGTCGCGCGCCGCCGACAGCGCCAGCGCGATGCCGTCCATGATCGGCATCTGGATGTCGGTGAGCAGCAGATCGAACGCGCCGCCCTCGCGGGTCAAAATCTCCAGCGCCTCAGCGCCGTCCTGCGCGGTGACGGTTTCGTGCCCGTCCATCGCGATCGCGCGCGCTACCAGCGCGCGCATCGAGGCTTCGTCGTCGGCGATCAGGACGCGCGGCATTTCATGGGTCCGAAATTCAGGTGCGGATGCGCGCGCCGATCATACACTGCCGCCGGCGATATCGCGCTTGTTGAAGAAGCGGACATCGATGCTCTTGCCTTCGGCGGGGGGCGAGGCGAGGCGCGATTTGAACGAGGCGTGGTCGCCGGGTTTCAGCGTGGTCTGGTCCAGCACCGTGTTCCAGGCGTAGATCTCCGTGCCCTGCCCGTCACGGACCGAGAAGCGTAGCCGCGGCAGATCGACGGTCTTCCTGGTCTCGCCGACGATCACGCCCTCGATGACCAGGACCGGCTTGCCCTCGACGGTTTCGGTCGAGACCTTGATGTCCTTGAAGGCGAGCCCGCGCAGGTTCACGTTGAGCCCGACCATCTTGTAGAAGCTCGCGGTCTGCGGTAGCAGCCTGACCACATCGGCGCGCCAGACGATCAGCGACACGATCAGGGCGGCCATGGCGGCGCAGGCGGTGGTAAGGCTGCCGAACGAGCGGCCGGCGCTGCGCGTCCGCTCCGGCCGCCTGGCCCTGAGGAAGCTGCCAAACCAGCTGCCGCGCGGCTCGGTCTCTTCGTCGGGGGCGGCGTCGCGGACCAGCGCGATCCAGTCCGCCTTGCCCTGCTCGGAGCGGGCGTCCCCTTGCGGAAAATCGTCCGCGATCGAGGGGCTGTCCACGACCGGGGTGCTGGCGTCTTCATCCGCCGTGTTCCATTCGGCGGCAATCTCGCGCTCCCGGGCGGTGCGGCTTGCCTCGGCCATGGCGGGCTCGACCGCATCCTCGGGCCGCGCCACCCAGGTCTCCTTGCAGCGGGCGCAGCGCACGGTGCGGCCGCTCTCCCCGAGACTGGCCAGATTGATGGCGTAAGACGTTGTACAATGGGGACAAACGATATGCATGGAGCCGCTCATGACCCACTCATTTGGGCATGATTCTTTCGGAAGACCGCCTCACACCTCGCATCAAATGCGGGGCAGGGCTTTTCTGGATCATGCCTTGATCGGATTCGTGACGTCTCGATGGTACAAGGCGACCGTTAACGAATCGGAAACCATAACGGACGCAAAAACTCTTTGTGGCGGGCCGTTTGCGGCCACCCTTGCGACCCTCGGACGGAGCTAACGCTTGGTTCGGTTCGAAAATGTCGGACTGCGATACGGCCTTGGGCCGGAGATTCTGCGCGACCTCAATTTCCTGATCCCCGCGCACTCCTTCCAGTTCCTCACCGGGCCGTCCGGCGCCGGCAAGACCTCGCTGCTCAAACTCCTGTTCCTGTCGCTGCGGCCGACGCGCGGGCTGGTCAACCTGTTCGGCCGCGACATCTCGCTGCTCGGCAAGAACGAGATCGCGGATTTGCGCAAGCGGATCGGCATCGTGCTGCAGGATTTCCGCCTGCTCGACCACATGACCACCTATGAGAACGTGGCGCTGCCGTTCCGCGTCATCGGGCGCGACGAATCGAGCTACCGCAAGGAGGTGATCGACCTGCTGCGCTGGGTCGGGCTCGGCGAGCGCATGGATGCGCTGCCGCCGATCCTGTCCGGCGGCGAGAAGCAGCGCGCGGCGATCGCGCGCGCCGTGATCTCGCGACCGCAATTGTTGCTCGCGGACGAGCCGACGGGCAATGTCGATCCGACGCTGGGCCGCCGGCTCTTGCGGCTCTTCATCGAATTGAACAAGACCGGGACCGCGGTCGTGATCGCGACCCATGACATCAACCTGATGGACCAGTACGAGGCGCGCCGGCTGGTGCTGCACCAGGGACGCCTGCATATCTATGAGTAGGACCGACGAGCATGTCCCGCTGGTGGACCTCGGACACGAACGTCCGCAGGTGCCGGCGCGCGCGCGCACCCATTCGCCCATTGTCCCGCGTGCCTCGATTGCCGGCCGCGCGCTGGTCGCGGTGGTGGCGATCATGACTTTTCTCGCCTCGATCACGACCGGCGCGGTGCTCTTGATCAGCGCCTCGGCGTCGCAATGGCAGTCGGACGTCGCAAGCGAGATCACCATCCAGGTGCGGCCGAAGGTCGGCCGCGACCTCGACCGCGACGTTGCCGCGGTGGTGGACGCGATGCGGACGCAGCCCGGCATCGTCGACACCAGGCCGTTCACCAAGGAGGAATCCTCGGCCCTGCTGGAGCCGTGGCTTGGCACTGGTCTGTCGCTGGACGATCTTCCGGTGCCGCGTGTCATCGTGGCGCGCGTGGCGCCCGGCACCGCGCTCGACCTTTCGGCGCTGCGCAAGAGCATCACCCAGGTCGCGCCGAGCGCCAGCGTCGACGATCACCGCGCCTGGATCGAGCGGATGCGCTCGATGAGCGGCGCCACCGTGTTCTTCGGCCTCGGTATCCTGGCTTTGGTCATCGTCGCGACCATCATCTCGGTGTCCTTTGCCACCCGCGGCGCCATGGCGGCCAACCGCCCGATCGTCGAGGTGCTGCACTTCGTCGGCGCCGGCGACCGCTTCATCGCCGACCGCTTCTTCCGCCATTTCCTGCTGCTCGGGCTCGAGGGCGGGGTGATCGGCGGCGGGGTGGCGATGCTCGCCTTCGGCTTCTCCGAGTCGATCGCGGGCTGGTTCTCCGGCACGCCGGTCGGCGACCAGTTCGCCGCCCTTTTGGGTACGTTTTCGCTGCGGCCGTCCGGCTATCTGGTGCTGGCGGTGCAGGCCGTCATGATCGCCGCCATCACCGCCTGGGCCTCGCGCCGCACGCTGTTTGCGACCCTGGACGACATCGAATGAGGGACGGAACCGGACTCCCAATCGCCCGAAAAGCTTTCTAAGATGCAGGCGGAGAGAGGTTTCCATCGCGCATGACGTTGCTGTCCGACGATAGATCGCCGAACGCGGCCGCGCGCGCGGCAAAGAGCCGCCTGCGCGCGGTCGTCGCCATCCCGCTCGCCTGTGTCGCAGCGATCCTGTTCGGCTTCGTCGCCTTCCTGGCGCAGGTGCGCAATGCCGAGACCGGGCCGGAGCGGCAGGCCGACGGCATCGTGGTGCTCACCGGCGGCTCCTCGCGGGTGTCGGACGCCATGGAGCTGCTCGCCGCAGGCTACGGCAAGCGGCTCCTGATCTCCGGCGTGCACCCGACCTCGACGGTGAGCGACATCTCCCGCTCGGTGCAGGAGAGCCAGGCGCTGTTCACCTGCTGTGTCGATCTCGACCGGTCGGCCGTCTCCACCCGCAGCAACGCGTCGGAGACGCGGCGCTGGGTGCATGAGCGCGGCTTCAGGTCGCTGATCGTGGTGACCTCGAACTACCACATGCCGCGCGCCATCCTGGAACTGTCGCATGCGATGCCGGATATCGCCCTGATCCCCTATGCGGTGGTCGGCGAGAGATGGCGCGATGAGCCCTGGTGGTCGAATGGCGCCACCTTCCGGCTGGTGCTCTCGGAATATTTCAAATACATCGCTGCCAGCCTGCGGGCGGGACTTGCCGATCTCGGCATCGATCTCGGATCCGAGTTCGCCGATCAGCCCGCGGGTCCGCCGCCGCGGCGGCCGGCGACGGCGCAGGCGAACTGAACAACAGTAACGGGTTTTCGATGGCGTTGATCTTCGTCCGTTCGCTCGTCTTCAATATCCTGTTCTACATCGTCTTCCTGTTCTGGTCGCTGGTGGCGTTGCCGACCTTTGCGATGCCGCGTGCCGCGATGCTCAAGGTCGGAGGATGGTGGGCAGGGACCAACATTTTCCTGATGCGCGTGATCTGCGGCATCAGGGTCGAGTTTCGCGGCGTCGAGAAGATTCCGAAAGGGCCGCTGATCGTCGCCTCCAAACATCAGTCGATGTGGGAGACCATCTCGCTCTTGCGCTTCTTCGAGGCGCCGTTCTTCGTGGTCAAGCGCGAGCTGAAATTCATCCCGCTGTTCGGGCTCTTCATCATCAAGACCAACATGGTGGCGATCGACCGTGCCAGGGGCGGCCGCGCGCTGCTCGCCGTGCTGCGGCGCGCCGAGGAGGAGGTCAAGCGCGGCCGGCAGTTCGTGATCTTTCCGGAAGGCACCCGCACGGCGCCCGGCGCGCCGCCGCAATACAAGGCCGGCGTCGGCATGGTCTATGTAGATTGCGGTGTGCCGGTGCTGCCGGTCGCGCTCAATAGTGGCCTGTTCTGGCCGCGCCGCACCTTCATGCGCTACCCCGGCACGCTGGTGCTCGAGTTTCTCGATCCGATCCCGCCGGGGCTGCCGCGCGAGGAGTTTCTAAGGCGCGTCGAAAGCGTGATCGAGGAAGCGACCAACCGCATCGTCGCGACAGCTCAGGCCGAGCAAAAACAATTGTTCGGCGGGAACCCTGCTTCCAACGGCCGCTAGCGCACGATCCGGAAAAGTGTGTAGCGGTTTTCCGAAAAGCATGCCTTCGGGCTTGACCCGAGGGATCATGCGCAAACAAGAATCGGCAGCGCGATGACGATTTATCCTGATCTCATCGCGCTCCAGGCCAGCCGCTCACCAATGGCGGAAGTGGTGGAAGCGGTGCACGCGGTACATCGCGAAACTATGGCGCCAGGGACGGAAGCCGGCATAGAAGTGTCTCCGGTACGGCCGATAGTAGCCGTAGCTGTAGGCCGGGTAGTACGTCGTCGAATAGCTATAGCCGTAGGGGGATCCCCACGAATAGCCGTAATCGTAAGACGGGTAGGCTGCATAATACGGATAGCCGCCTCCATAGTACGGATAGCCGCCTCCGTAATAATAGGGACTGGCTATCGCGGCGCCGATCAGGGCGCCGGCAGCAAGCGCTCCGAAGCCCAGTCCAAAGCCGCCGCCGCGCCAACCCCAGCCGCCGTGCCAGCCGCCCCATCGTACCTGGATGGCTTGACTCGCCTGGGCAGTTGGTTTCGCAGCCGCGGAAAGGCCTGTAAGCGGCGCAGCCTGTACCGGTGATGAGGCTAGCGACATTGCAGCTGCGAATGAAAGCGCTGCAGCAAGCGTTGGCGTACGCATTGTGACCTCCAATACTAGAGTTTCCCCTGCGTCGACATAACTTCGCGCAATCCTCCCTGGTTGCATCACCTGCCGTTAACATTTCGCATGATCCGGAGTGCGGCGCTCGCGCTCTAGGCGGCCCGGCTTTCCCTTCTCTCGGCCGGCAGCATCCCGGCTTCGACCAGCGCCTCGCGGATACGGCCGATCTCGCCTTGCGAAATCTTGACCAGCGGCGGCCGCACCACGGCCCGCGGCAGCTTGCCGAGCAGCACCAGCGCTTCCTTCATCCGGTTGTGCATGTCGACGAACGGGTCGGCGTAGAACACGCGCGCGAGCGGATGGATACGATCATTGACGCGGCGCGCCTCGGCGAGGTCGCCCGCCTGGACAGCCCGGAACAGCCGCGCCTGCAGTTCGGCCAGCACGCTTCCCGCGCCCGACAACAGACCATTGCAGCCCAGCACGAGCGAGGAGAACAGCCAGGCGCTGTTGGTGGAGAGCACGTTGACCGGCCGGCTCAGTCCCTGCAACGCGCGTATCGTGGTCTCGTGCCGCGGCACCTCGGGAGTCCAGTCCTTGATCGCGCGCAGCGTCGGGATTTCGGCCGCAAGCCGCAGCAGCGTGGGTAGCGGATAGCCCTGGCCGGTGGAGAGCGGATACTGAAATGCGATCAGCGGCAGGTCCGTGGCGTCGGCGATGCGGCGGAAATGCGCAAGCACCATCTCCTCGGACTGGCCCAGGGTAAACGGCGCTGGCGGAAACACCAGCAGGGCCGAGGCGCCGCCGGCCGACGCGCGGCGGGCGATGGCCGCCGCCTCGATGCTGCCGTCGGCCCATACGCCATGCACGATCGGCAGGCGACCGCCAACCGTGGCGGCGGCGATCTCCATCACCCGGCGCTGCTCGTCCGCCGTGCAGGAGGCCACTTCGGTGGAGTGCGCGTTCACGGTGACGGCGGAGATGCCCTCGACTTCAGCGACATCCGTCAGGTGAGCCTTGAAGCTCGTCTCGTCGATCGACAAATCCTCACGAAACGGGAGCAGGACGGCGGGGATAACGCCCGCGGGCTGGTCGTTCGCAAAGCGCAGCATCGGAACCTCCTCGGATCAGAGGAGGATGATAGCAGAAAAAACGACGCTTGGAGTGCAGTGGCGTAGCCCGCATGAGCGGAGCGACATGCGGGGCCTATCTTCCCGCTTCCCGCATGTCGCTCCGCTCACGCCGGCGAGGCCGCCACCGCACGCGGATGCGCGTCATGCAACAGCATCGCAAGCTGGTGCAGCTGGGTGTCGCGAAAGCCCTCGGCCTCGATCGCCTTCACGGTCGAGAGCACATACTCGCGGTTGACGCCGCTTTGGCCGCGTCCCTGCAGCACGTGGCGGAACTGCTCGGCGAGCGTGAGCCTGCCGGCATACTGCACATGACCGCGATCGACCACATAAGTGAGCGCGCTGACGCGCCGCCGTGCATCGTCCTCGAGCCACACCGAGCGCATCACCTCGCGATAGACCGAGGTGACCTGCTCGCGCGCGCGCAAATAGGCTATCGTCTCGGCGCGGTGCTTTTCGACGACACGGAAGGCGATGCCGCGGCAGGCCCCGCCGCGATCGAGCCCGAGCACGAGACCCGGCTTCTCCGGCGTGCCGCGATGGACAAAGGAATAGACGCAGAGCGCGCGGTGCTCGCCGATCAGGCGCGCCGGGACCTTTTCGAGATATTCGAAACCCGGCCGCCACATCAGCGAGCCATAGCCGAACACCCAGAGGTCGCCTTTGGAATTTTCTGCTTCGGGATGGATAATTGCCTTCATTACCTTGATCGAGTAGCAGAAAATCGCGTTCCAGGAAAAGCCGTTAACTTGATTGCATCCACCGACCGCTTTATTGACAAAATTCCTGATCAAAGGGTCGCCGATGACAGATATCGCCCTCGCGCCGCGCCGTTACCGACGCTGGCGGATTTTCATCGCTCCCCTGCTGCTCCTGTGTGCCGCGATCGGCTGGAGCGCGTTCTGGTTCTATGCGGCCTCGCAGGTCGACGTTCAGGCCGAGGCATGGCGCGCGCGAGAGGCGAAATCCGGTCGCATCTATGATTGCGCCAACCGCTCGGTCGCGGGCTTCCCGTTCCGCCTCGAGGTGAGCTGCAATGGCGCCAGCGTGGTATTGAAGTCGCAGGCTGCCGGGCAGGACGCCGGCCAGCCGTTCACCGCCAAGCTCGACAAGATCCTGGTGGTGGCGCAGATCTATGATCCGAAGCTCGTGATCGCGGAGTTCACTCCGCCGGCCACGCTCACTGACCCCCGCGCGAATCAAACCTATGCGTTGAACTGGAGTCTCGGCCACGCCAGCATCGTCGGGCTGCCGTTCACGCCGCAGCGCGTCTCGGTCGAATTCAACGATCCCAAGATCGATCGCATCGATCAGTCGATGCAGGTGCCGCTGGCGCAGGCCAGGCATGCCGAGCTGCACGGGCGGCTCGCGGAGGGATCGAAGGCCGATAATCCCGTGATCGAGAGCGTGCTCGAGATCAACCAGGGTTCGATCCAGGGCCTGCATCCGCTGCTCGCCGAGCCGTTCGATCTCGGCGTACACGCGATGGTCCATGGCCTCAAGGATCTTTCGCCAAAACCGTGGCCGGTGCGGTTTCGCGAATTGCAGGCGGCCGGCGGCCATGTCGAGATCACCCAATCGCGCATCCAGCAGGGCGACCTCGTTGCGGTCGCGGCCGGCTCGCTTGGCCTCAGCCCCGCTGGCCGGCTCGATGGCGAGCTGCAGATGACGGTCGCCGGCATCGAGAAGGTGATCCCCGCGCTCGGCATCGACAAGATGCTGGAAGAGGGCGTGCCGCAGGCAACGCTTGATCGCGTGGCGCCCGGCGTGAAGACGCAGGACATCAACAATCTCTTTGGCGCGCTCGATCGCGCCATTCCGGGCCTCGGCAAGGTCGTGAAGCAGAACGCCAACGTCGGTGTCGCCGTTGGCCTCAGCGCGCTCGGCAAGGAGACCGAGCTTGAAGGCAAGAAGGCGCGCTCCTTCCCGCTGCGCTTTGTCGATGGCGCGGTGTTTCTCGGCCCGCTGAAAGTGGCGCAGACGCCGCCGCTGTACTGATCTCTCTGTCGTCCCGGCCAAGCCAACGGGTCCGCGCGAAGCGCGGCCCGATGACAGGCTCCGCGCGAGCCGGGACCCATTAGCACCGCTATTTGATTTTTGGCGGGCTGCAGCCACAGCTCGCTTCAACAACAAGACCCTGTGGTTATGGGTCCCCGCTTTCGCGGGGACGACTTTGGAGATTTCTCACGCATCCATCGCCGAAGCGTGATCGCTGCTCCGCTCCATCAGCGGGAATGAGAGCACCTCGCCGTCAGTCATGTCGGTGAACGGCGCGCGCATCGATGGCGCGCCGGTTACAGGAGGAAGACATGACCAGCTTCAAGCTCTTCGGTGCCACTCTCGTTCTTTCCACGATCGCCATCGCGCCGGTATCGGCGCAGCAGGTGATCGACGAGCCCGGCGCCTACTCGTTCTATCATCCGAATGCCGACGTCCTTAACGGCGGGCGGCCGATAACGGGGGCGGCCGTGAGCGCGCCATCGCCTCGCAATGCGCTCGCCAGCACGCAGATGTCGGTGCGGACGCATCGCGCGCCGCAGATCTCGATCAAACGCTACTGAGCACCATCTCCCGATAACCTTCCTGCGTACGGCCAACTTGCTGGGCTCGGCCATGTCCCGGTCGAGTCCAGCTTTTTTGTTGCCGGAGGCAACCCTCATCGCGCGGCTGCGCACTTTATTCCCTCGCGCGCGAGATCGACGATGCTGCGAAAAATTCCCGCGTGCCGTCACAGAAAATCGTGATTGGGAAATCGCGAATAACAACGGCGCGACCGAAGTCTCTTGCCTCAGGAGGAGGCACGCACACATCTCGAAGAGAGGTGCGATGTGCATGGGGAGCTTCCTCTCTGAGTGGGAGGCTCACGTGCGATTACTCAAGCTCATTCTCGCGGGCGGCATGCTGCTGTCGCTCAGCCAGGCTTATGCGGAAGACGATCCGGCGGCGGAAATCCGTGCGCTCAAGGCCAAGCTGAAGCAGCTCGAGCAGCGCGTCGACGACCAAGGCAAGCGCGAACGGCAGATCGAGGCGCAGGCGATACCGCCTTTGACAGCGAAGGCCCCGGTCGACGCATGCGCCTTTGGCAAGGTCTGCTACAAGGGCGTCACGCTGACCTTCGGCGGCTGGGTCGATCTCACCCACATCTATCGGACGCGTAACCTCGCCTCCGACACAGGCTCGGTCTACAACTTCATTCCCTTCGCCCAGAGCAAGAATTTCTTCACGCCGGAATCGCGCTTCTCCGCGCGGCAGAGCCGCTTCTCGGTTCTCGCCGAATGCGATGTCGGTCCTGATACACATCTCGCCGGCTACGGCGAAATCGACTTCGAGGGCGCGGCGCAGACCGCCAATTCGGTCGCGACCAACTCCTTCAATCCGCGCATGCGCCAGCTCAGCCTGACGATCGATCGCAGCGATCTCGGCTTCCACGTGCTGGCCGGCCAGTCCTGGTCGCTGAATGCGCCCAGCAAGTTCGGCATCGACCCGCGCGGCGTCGATGCACCCGGCGTGATCGATTTCGAATCGGTGCCCGGCTTCCTCGCGGCGCGACAACCCGGCATCCGCGTCTGGCAGGACGTTACGCCGGAATTCCAGATCGCGGCGTCGGCCGAAAATCCGCAGACCTCGTTCTTCGGCGGCAACACGCCGGCGGTCGGCACGCCCGCGATTGGGCCACAGGGCGTGCTCAATCCCAATCTCCTGGTCAACCTGACCGGACCGGGCGGCAGCTTCTTCAACAACGCCAACAATGTCAGCCTGAACCAGGTGCCTGATGTGACCGTGAAGGCGGCGTGGGACCCGCGGCTTGGCCCCTATCATCTGCACATCGAAGCCTGGGCGCTCTACCGCCAGTTCTTCGATCGCTTCAATTTCGCCAACCACACCTATGACACCGGCTCCTTTGGCGGCCACATCAATGCGGAGCTGGTGCCGAGGACGCTGGAGCTGCAGGCCTACGGCGCCCATGGTGCGCTCGGCCGCTTCACCGCGACGCCGTTCCCGGATGCGACGCTGGCGCAGGATGGCAGCATCCTGCCGCTCACCATCACCGCGGCCGCGGTCGGCCTGATCTGGCACACGCTGCCGACGCTCGACATCTACACCTATGCAGGCCTCGAAAAGACCAAGGCGGCGTTCATGGATGTCGGCACGGTGCCGTTCGGCTACGGCAACCCGCTCTATAACAACACCGGCTGCAACATCGAGAACTCGCCGGCGGCGACCTGCAACGGCAACACGCGCGAGGTCCGTCAGTTCACCGCCGGCATCTACGACACGGTCTATCAGGGCAAATACGGCACGGTGAAAGCCGGTGTGCAGTATTCCTACAACCAGCGCTTTGGCTTCGAAGCCGTCGGCGGCGCGCCGAAGACCGACGACAATATCGTCATGAGCCAGCTGCGGTACTATCCGTTCAACTAGCTTCCCTTCTCCCTCTCCCCGCTCTTCGCGGGGAGAGGGTGGGGTGAGGGGCTGTTTCCGCAAAAATGGCGAGAGATGGATTCGTGGAGAGTCCCCCTCACCCGAAATTCAAGCTGCGCTTGAATTCCGACCTCGCCCCGCAAGCGGGGAGAGGTGAAACGCGCGCAGCAAGCGCGTCTCGATTACCCCGGCTTCTTGCCGAGCTCCGCATGCGGGCGACCGAAGTCGGGCGCGGCGGAGTCCTGGCCGATCTCGACAATGCCGCGGCGGATGGCGCGGGTGCGGGTGAAATGCTCGAACAGCGCCTCGCCGTCGCCGCGGCGAATGGCGCGGGTGAGTTTCGAGAGGTCCTCGTTGAAGGTGCCGAGCATCTCCAGCACGGCCTCTTTATTCGCGAGGAACACGTCGCGCCACATCGTGGGATCGGAGGCCGCGATGCGGGTGAAATCGCGAAAACCGCCGGCGGAGAACTTGATCACCTCCGATGAGGTCACTTGCGCGAGCTCATCGGCGGTGCCGACGATGGTATAGGCGATCAGATGCGGCAGATGGCTGGTGATCGCGAGCACCAGGTCATGATGGTCCGGCGTCATGACCTCGACCCGCGCGCCCAGTGCGGCCCAGAAAGCGCGCAGTCTCTCGGTCGCGTTGGGATCAATGCCTTCCGGCGGCGTCAGGATGCACCAGCGGTTGATGAAGAGCTCGGCGAAGCCGGAGTCGGGCCCGGAATGTTCGGTGCCGGCCACCGGATGCGCCGGCACGAAATGGATGCTTTTGGGCAGATGCGGGGCCATTTCGCGCACCACCGCGCCCTTGACCGAGCCGACGTCGGAAATGATTGCACCAGGCGCGAGATGCGCGCCGACTTCTTTCGCAACCTCGCCACAGGCGCCGACGGGGATGCAGAGGATGACGAGGTCGGCATCCTTCACCGCCTCGACATTGGTCTCGACCACGCGATCGACGATGCCGAGCTCCTTCACCCGCGCGCGCGTCGTTTCCGAACGCGCGGTGGTGACGATCTCGCCGACGAGACCCTGCGCCCGCGCCGCGCGCGCGATCGAGCCGCCGATCAGGCCGAAACCGATCAGCGCAAGACGTTTGAATC
>Ga0207661_10000432_pt1 | contig 27000 bp, 26 predicted proteins | sample KBSC713LmetaG_FD_184337 | JGI IMG/M metagenome (GOLD analysis project Ga0207661, IMG submission 184337) | Corn rhizosphere microbial communities from Kellogg Biological Station, Michigan, USA - KBS C7.1-3L metaG (SPAdes) (version 2) | ecosystem: Host-associated > Plants > Roots > Rhizosphere ...
GCCGCTTGCTCGGATCGCTGCAGTACGGGCCGTCGTACCTCTTCCCCCGTGCGGCCGACCTGCCCGCGGGGCCGGCCTCCGACGACGCCGCTCTCGTCACCTGCCTCTACCTTCTCCGCGGCGCCACCGGCTGGGTCGAGAAGTCGCTCCTCCTCGCGGCGATCGGCGAGTCGCGCGACCGTGGAAGGACCGCCCTCGAGGCGTTCGCGTACCGCTACCCGGAGCACGAGACGCAGGAGGAGCGCTTTCTCGTCCACCGGACGGTGTTCCCGCGCGACTTCCTGGACGAGTTCGGATTCGCCACGCTCCGCTCGCAAGGCCGGGTCGAGCTCTGCCGGCTCGAGCTCGGTGGGCTTCAGCCGGTCGAGGAGGGCAGGCGCGCGAAGGTGCTGCGCGTCGTCCAGGACGCGTTCACGCCGACGCCCCTTCCGATCCCTCGCCCGTAACCTCCCTAGACCGGCTTGCAGAGCGCGTCCGAGCCGTACACCTCGCGCTGGAGCGCGGCGAGCTGCTGGTCCGCCGCGGGGTCGTACGGGCCCGGCGCGTTCCCCTCCCAGGTCACGTCCGGCAGCACGCCGGGACCGACGGCGGTCGCCCGGTAGCTCGTCCCCTTGCCGGAGGGCCGGCGCCCGGCAGGGTAGCCGGGGTACGGCTCGTGCTCGTACAGCCCGTAACAGAAGACGCCGGTTCCCTGGTGGGCGAGGAAGCTGTTCTCGCGCCGCCAGCCGGGCCCGTAGGCCGAGTCGAGCGTGTCGACGTAGATGTTGCGACCGTATCCGTCGGAGGGTGCGCCCTTCGAGCTCACGTTGAAGCCGAAGACGGGCTGCCCGAGGTAGGTGTACCGACCGAAGAGGTGGTCGAAGCGTTTGCCGTGAGCCCAGTTGACCCAGATCTCGAGCTTCGGCAGGTCGGTGCTCCAGTGGCTCAGGCGGAGCTCGTTGCTCGCCTGGAGGGGCTTCCAGGGGGTGAGGCCGAGGTTCGGAAGCCCGCGTTGCCAGGCCTGGAGCGCCCAGTGGCTCCCGTCCGGCATCGTGCAGCCGGCGACGAACCACGCGAGCGGCGGGCCGGCGTAGGGGCTGCAGACGTTCTTGAACCCGCGGGAGAGCGTCTTGCGGTACTTCCCCCAGCCGCCCGCGTAGTCGAGCTTGAACCGCACCTGCGGTCGGTCGGCGGTCGGGTGTAGAGCGTCGACCGCCCCCCACGCGAGGACCGACCAGGTCTTCCCCTTCGCGCGGTAGCCGACGAGCGCCCGGCCCTGGGCGTCGACCTTCAGCGTCACGTCCTGCGCGTCCCGCGCGATCAGCTGAGAGGCCTGGGCGGTGGTCGGCACCAGGAGGGTCGCGAGCAGGATCGAGCTGAGCGCCAAACGCCGCATTGACCGAAGGGTCGGCGTCACGCGGGGGAGCTGAGACCCCTCGATCGAGGGGGGTTCGCTAGATGATTAGGCGGCGTCGGCGGCTTCGGATGCGGCCGTCTCGGCCTGATCCGCGTCGCGGACGGCGCGGAGGAGCTTGACCTTCGCCATCGCCGTCGGCATGTCGATGGGCACGAGGTGCCGTGCCAGCCGCTCTGCCAGCGCCCGGTCGAGCGCGACAGTCGTCTGGCTTGCACGCAGAGCGTCACGGATGCTCTTGCGGACGACGACGCGGCCCTCGAAGAGCGGCGTGACCTCGATCGCCTCCCGCACTGCGACGAGCTCGGCCCGCGTCCATCTGACCTGCATCACGCTCGCACTCCCCATGCACGCACTCTACCCCGATCGGGGGACATGCCAATGCTCGATCGAGGGATCCGAATCACCGCGTGGGGAGATCTCCACCCGGTGCATAGACTCGCCCGGTGGCCGAGCAGCGGGAGCGTTTTCGGGTCGCCTGGATCGACACGGACACCGGTGGCCGGATCCACTTCACGGCTGCGTTCCGCTGGGCGGAGGCAACCGAGACGTCGCTGTATCGGCGGCTCGGCCTGCTACGGGGCGAACTGGCCGACTACCCGCGGCGCCACGTCGAGGCGGACTTCCATCGCGTGCTCGTCTTCGAGGACGAGGTCGAGGTGCGGCTCTGGGTCGAGCGCGTCGGCTCGAGCTCGGTCACGTACCGCTGGGAGATCACGAAGGACGGCGAGCGTGCGATCGACGGCACGCATACGGTGGTTCGCGTCGGTCCCGACGGTCGCTCACAGCCGGTGACGGACGCGGTGCGGGAGGCGCTCGAAGGCTGACGGAGACGGCGGGGGTGGGATTCGAACCCACGGAGCCTTGCGGCTCAACGGTTTTCAAGACCGCCCCGTTCGACCGCTCCGGAACCCCGCCGGGCGGCTCAGTCTACGTCGTGTCTACGCCGCGGCAGTGGCTGCAACGGACGGTGCCGTCGCCGGCGGCGAGACCAGGTCTGCCGACACGAGCAGCGGACGCTTTGGCCGGCCGTTCGCCGCGACCGAGCGCTTCTTCGGGCCGCGCACGGCCAGCAGCAGCTTCGCGCGCGCCATCGCGGTCGGGGCGTCGATCGGGACGAGCCGACCGCTCAGCCGCTCGGCGAGCCCGGCCTCGAACACGGTGTCGGTCGTCCGCGGCGAGCGAATCGCGTCGCGGAGGATGTCACGCACCTCGAGACGCCCCTCGAAGTTGGGCGTGATCTCGATGGCCTCGCGGATCGCCGTCAGCTCGGCCCGGGTCCACCGGACACGTACTACCCCCTCATGCCGCATGCCCTGAACGTATCCGGGGCTAGATGCCCGAGTACCACCCGGTTGGGGTAATTCAGGCCTCGATCAGGCTAGGTGCCCCGTACTTCTGGAGGGGCTCGGGCACGGCCCCCTGGAAGTTCTCGAGGATCGCGAGCACGAAGCGGTCGGTCACCACCGTGCCGTTCAGGGTGTGGGGAGGGACGAGGCCGCTCTCCGAGCGGACGCGGATCCCGAGGCGCCGTGCCTGGAAGTCGGTCGTGTTGGAGCACGACGTCACCTCGCGATAGCGGCCCTGCGCGGGGAACCACGCTTCGAGGTCGATCTTCCGCGTCGCGGACGCGCCGAGGTCGCCTGCGGCGACGTCGACCGCCCGATACGGGATGCCGAGCTCCTGGAGGAGCGCCTCCTCGAGCGCGACCATCCGCTCCTGCTCGGTGCGCGAGTCCTGCGGGTCGGTGAACACGTACATCTCGACCTTGTTGAACTGGTGCACCCGGAACATGCCGCGTGTGTCCTTGCCGGCAGCCCCGGCCTCGCGACGGAAGCAGGTCGACAGCCCTGCGTAGCGGATCGGCAGCTCGGCGGCGTCCAGGATCTCGCCCATGTGCATCCCGGCAAGCGCCACCTCGGACGTCCCCGTGAGGTACAGGTCGTCCTCCTCCAGTGCGTAGATGTTCGAGCGCTCCGTCGGGAAGAACCCCGTGCCGATCATCGCCTCCTCGCGCACGAGCACCGGCGGCAGCACAGGCACGAACCCGGCCGCGGCGACATGGTCGATCGCGCGGCGGTAGAGCGCGAGCGCGAGGAGCGCAGTGTCGCCGACGAGATAGCCGAACCGTGAGCCCGACAGCCGCGCGGCCCGCTCCTGCTCGAAGCGCCCGATCTCCGCTGCCTCCTTGACACCGTCCGGGATCGTCGGCTCTCCGACGCGCCGAAGCTCGACCGCATCCTCCTCGCTGTCGCCCTCGGGGACCCCGTCCTCGGGCGGGTTCGGCACCTCGAGGAGGGCCGCATCACGCTCGCTCTCCGCCGCGGCGAGGGCGTCCTCGGCCTCCTTCAGCTCGGTCTTGACGCCCTGGAGCGCCTCGAGCTCCTCCGGCGTCGGCTTTCCCTTCGGCTTGCTGCGGGATCGAAGCTCGTCCACGCGCGGGACGAGCTCGCGCCAGCGCGCGTCCGCCGAGAGAAGGCGGTCGAATGCGTCGGCGGCGCCCTTGCGGGCAAGCGCCGCCCGGATCGCGTCGGGCTCCGCGCGAGCTGCCTTGAGGTCGATCACGCCGGAGAGTCTAGGTCCAGCACGGCCTCGATGACGCCTGCGACCCCCTCTTCGGCCGGCGGAGCGCACGTCAGGTCGGCGACGGCGAGCAGGCGCGGATGCCCGCTTTCGACGGCGACGCCGAACCCTGCCTCGTCGAGCAGCTCGACGTCGTTCTCGCCGTCACCGAACGCGACCACGTGGCCGAGATCGAGGCCGAGCAGCTCCGCCACGAAGGCGATTCCGGAGCCCTTCGTCACCGCGGGGTTGCCGAGCTCGAGCATGTAGGGCAGCGACGTCGTCACGAACAGCCGTCCGTCGAACTGCTGCTCGATGACGGGGCGCAGCTCGGCGAGGACGGGCGGGTCGGCGACCTGGACGAGCTTCGTGGGAGGCCGGTCGAGCCACGCGAGCAGGTCGCCGACCTGGGTGACGGGGAGGTGCTGAAACCGCGAGTAAGCGCGCGAGTACTCCGTCTCGCGCGCGACGAAGAGCTGGTCGTCGACGTACACGTTCGGCGAGAACCCCCGTGCCGTGAGCGCGGCGATCGCCTCCCGCGCGACGTTCAGCTCGATCGGCTCGTGGAGCAGGAACTCGCGCGTGGCCGGATCGACAACCGCCCCGCCCTGGTAGCAGACGACCGGCTCGCGGATCTCGGCCTCCGCGAGGTACGGCTCGATCGAGCGGAACATCCGGCCCGTGGCCACGAGCACGGGGACTCCGGCGGTCTGCGACCGCGTGATCGCAGCCCTCGTCCTCGGACGGAGCGTCGCGTCGCGGCCGATCAGGGTCCCGTCGAAATCGCTGGCGAACGCCTGCACGGGGCGCGGCAACGTGTGTGGGAGTCTCAGCCGCCCGCCGAGGAGGAGACGAACTCTGCGACGTCGGCGATCTGCTGCGGCTGGAGCTGGTCCTTGAACGAGGGCATCCCGCCCTGGCCCAGCGTGACGCGATGCACGACGAGGTCGAAGGACGGCTTTGCCTGGTCGAGGTTCGGGCCGACGGTGCCAGTCGAGCCCGCCGCCGAGAGGGTGTGGCATGCGGTGCAGCCCGCGCTCTCGAAGACCGCTTTCCCCGCGGTCGCGTCGCCCTTGAGCTTCGACGCGGGAAGGTCCTCGTTCCCGCCCGGCGCCGTCTGCTGCGGCAGGGTGCCTTCGACCGTCTCGGGGGTCGCACTCACGTCGCCTTCGCTGCAGCCCGCCGCGACGAGGCCGAGTGCGAGCGCGGCCACAGCGAGCGCGAGGACGATGGCCGGGCGTCGCATCGCGCGCAGTCTATCCCCCCAGGCCGGCGTGTCGTGCGGTGCCCGCCGCTCGTAGCGCCAGAGGACGAACGCGCCGACGGCGCCCATCCCCAGCACGTCTCCGGGAGTGTCGTTGACGAGCAGGGAGACGACGATCCCGACGAGGATCGCGTCGGTCAGCGGTCCGCGCGGTCGCCGGCTCGCGACGAACACGACGACGGCGAGCGACGCGAGCGCCGCGAACGCCGGGCCGAACGCGTCGAACGTCCGGCGCGCCGAGATCTCGAGGCGATCCGCAAGGTCGCCGAGGAGCGCGCCGGGGCCGTCCCCCACCGCGTGGGTGACGTGGCTCGAGCCGCCGAGCGCCGCGTCGACGCCGACGAGCAGCACGCCGAGCGCGACGGCGCCTATGCCGACGAGCGCGAGGCGAGCTGCGCCCAGACGCGCACCGGCGGTACGGAGGACGAGGGTCGCGTACGCAGCCAGCAGGACGATCAGCCCGCCTCCGTCGGCGCCGAAGCGGCTCCCCGCGACGGTCACCAGCGCAAGCGCGCCGACCGCGATCCCGGCTCGGCCGAGGCGCGCCGCACCGAGCAGGGCGGGGACGAGGAGCATCGTCTCGAGGAGGTTCGAGACGCCGTAGAACCGGCCGGCCTGCGAGGGACCGAACGGCGAGAGGGCCACGGATTCGGGGTCGAAGCCGAGCACGAGGAGGTACGCGGCGAGCACGGCGGCGCACGCGGCGCCGAGCGGCAGGACGAGCCCTGCGAGCGCGACGACGGCGACAACCCACCAGCCCGCGAGCCACAGGTTGGCCGCGAGCGCGACGAGCAGGATCCGGGGTGCGAAGCCAGGCGCGAAGAGCGCGCAGAGGTACGCGATCGCACCGGCGAGGACGGTGAGGGGGAGCCGAATCCGATCGTTCCGCTCGATGCGATGCTGGAGTCGGGCGAGCGTGGCGACCGGGTCGGCGACGGAGACGACGCGCAGGTCGCCGTTGGCGACGTCGGCGAGCGACACGAGCCCCTCGATTCGCGTCGAGTCCGACGTGAGGACGCCTCGTGGGCCGGGGCTCACGGCAATCGGATAGCGGTCGTTCTCCGTTTTCCCGGCCGGAGGGAGGACGACCAGCGTGTCAGGCGGCGGTCCCTCGTCGAGCGTGATCAGCGGGGCGCCGTCCTTCGGCCCGCCGATCAGGGAGCTCGCGACCTTGCCGGTGAGAAGAGTCCGTCGCGCGGCTTCCCGCGTCACCGTCGGGCCTGCGCCGGGGACGGCGAGCCCGATCGCGCCGCTTCCCGCGTACCGCTCTGGCGGGAACGGCGCGACGACGCGGACCGCCGCGTTTGCCGGCGCGGCCATCGCGACTGCGACGAGGATCACGAACGGGCCACGCGTCACGCGGTGAGTCTCGCGGAGTCCGGCCCGTCCGCGTAGCCTGTGACCGTGATCATCGAGCGATCGATGGACGCCAACTGGCTGTCGAACGCCTTCGTGGTCGGCGACGAGCCCGGTGGCATCGCGGTGTTCGTCGACTCCGGCGCTCCGCTCGAGCCCCTCCTCGCCGCGGTCGAGCGCGAGCGCCTGACCCCGACCCACGTGCTGCGGACGCACGGCCACCCGGACCACGTGGCCTTCGAGGACGAGCTGACGAGCCGCTTCGGCATCCCCGTGGTGACCACGGCGATCGAGACCGGAGGGCTTCGGATCGATTCGGTCCCGACGCCCGGGCATTCCGACGACGGCGTCGCCTTCGTCGTCGACGGCGTGTGCTTCTCGGGGGACACGCTCTTCCGCGACGCGGTCGGCGGCGGTCCTGCGGACGTCGTGCGCGCATCGGTCATGGAGCGGCTGATGACGCTCCCACACGAGACCCGCGTGCTTCCGGGCCACACGGTCGAGACGACGATCGGGCGGGAATGGGAGCGAAACCCCTTCGTTCGCTTCTGGCGAGGTCTCGAGGAAGAGGCCGGTGGACGCTGCCGTCTCGGCGATGCGGAGGGCGTCGTCCTCGTCGAGTCACCGGACTACGACGGGAAGGGCAAGCTCCTCGTGCGCCTCGAAGGCGGCGAGGAGCGGATCGTCGGCGCCTCCCGCGTCGAGCGTCTCTGACTCATTGTTCGCAAGCAGGAATCCGCAGGAGCGGATTCCTGCGCTCGGATCCCCGCCTGCGGCGGGGCACATCCCTCAAGGCGCCCGCGGTCGCGGTCGCGACCTGCGTCACCCACTCGGGCGAAGGTGGGCCATGCGTCGCGTCGCGTCCTGGGCCGGCGCTACGGTCCACCGCCCGTGCGTCTCGTCGTCGCCCGTTGCGAGGTCACCTATACCGGCCGCCTGAACGCGTTCCTGCCGGAGGCGATCCGCCTGCTCGTCTTCAAGGCGGACGGGTCGGTGCTCGTCCACGCCGACAGCGGCGGCTACAAGCCGCTGAACTGGATGACCCCTCCGACCGTGGTCGAGGAGGCGAACGGAGTGATCCTCGTGCGGAAGCGCGCCGGGCGTTCGGAAGACCGACTCGAGATCCGCGTCGCGGAGCTCTTGGGGGAGTTCGAGCACGAGTTGGGCGAGGACGCGGGGCTCGAGAAGGACGGCGTCGAGCGACACCTCCAGGAGGCGCTCGCCGAGCTTCCGGAGGCTGTCGAGCCGGGCCTTCGCCTCGTCCGCCGCGAGTGGCCGACCGACATCGGCCCGGTCGACCTGATGTGTCGTGACGCGGACGATGGCTGGGTCGCGGTCGAGATCAAGCGCGTCGGCACGATCGAGGCCGTCGAGCAACTCTCCCGTTACCTCGAGGTGCTCCACCGCAACCCGGCGTTGGCCGAGTGCCGCGGGATCCTCGCCGCCGAGAGCGTGAAGCCCCAGGCCCGAACCCTGTGTGCGGCTCGCGGGCTCGGCTGCGTCGAGGTCGAGCTCGCGGCACTGCGCGGAGCACGCGAGCCGGAGCTCACGCTCTTCGAGGCCTGACCCTCAGAACTCGTTTCAGAATGACGCTTCGTTGCCGGGGCGTGCTGGGCGAGCGCGATGCAAGGACGCAGGGAGCCCCGATATGCGGGCATATCGGGGCGACCGAGGACGCCGCAGCGCGCCGCCCAGCGCGACACGGCGGCACAAGGCTTCATTCTGAAACGAGTTCTTAGGGCCGCACCGAGGCCTTGAGGTAGTCGCGCGGCGGATCGTCGAACAATCCGGCGACTCCCTCGAGCCCGACCTCGTGGGTGATGAGGCGCTCGAAGGGGTAGGCGCCGCTCGCGAGAAACGCGAGCGCGGCCCGTACATGGCGCGGCGTGTGGTGGAACGAGCCGACCAGGCGCACCTCCTCGTAGTGGATGCGGTAGGCGTTGATCGACACGCGTGCGTCGCGGGGAAGGCCGCCGAAGGCGAGCACCGTCCCGCCCGGCCGCACCAGGTCGAGCGCACGCTCCCAGGCCTCGACCGTGCCGGCCGCCTCGATCGCGACGTCGACGCCTTCCGGGTCGCTCGTGACCGCACCGAACGACGACGCAAGCGCGCGGCGCTCCTCGCGCGAGCCGACCGCCACCGGCCGGGCGCCCGCGTCCGCCACGCAGGCGCAGAGCATCAGCCCGATCGGGCCGAGGCCCACGACGGCGACGGTCTGGCCGTGCTCCACGCCCGCCACCCCGATGCCGTGGAGGCAGCACGCCAGGGGCTCGGTCAGCGCCGCCAGCTCGGCGGACAGGCCGGGCGGCACGGGGAGGAGGTTTCGCGACGCGATCCGCTTCGGCACGAGGAGCAGTTCCGCGTACGCGCCGTTCAGCAAAGGGAAGAGACGCTCGCACAGCGTCTCCTGACCGCGTCGGCACGGACCGCAGGCGCCGCACGGCGCCGAGTTGGCGGCGACGACCCGCCGTCCGCTCGCGACGTCGATCCCGCAGACCTCGTGCCCGAACGGGCTCGGCAGCTCGCCGAGCAGCACCGGGTGTCCGCGGTGGTAGGCCTTGCGATCGGTGCCGTCGGTCAGGGCTACCTCGACCTGGAGCAGGACGTCGCCTTCCCCGGGATGCGGGTCCGGGACGTCTTCCAGCCGGAGGTCGCCCGGTGCGTGGAGGATCAAGGCCCTCACGGCGTGAAGACAACCTTGGCGGCCTCGCGGCGCCGATAGAGCCCAAGCCCCTCGCCGAACCGTTCCAGCGGCAAGACCCTGGGCTCGGGAATCTCGAGATCGTGGAGCAGTGCGACCGCCTCGGGCATGTACGGCGGCGCCGCGGAACGGGCACCGACGACCGTCAGCTCGCGACGGTAGACCGGGTCGAGGGGAAGGCTGCCGGCATCGGCGAAGGCGAGCAGCATCCCGCCCGGCACCAGCGCGTCCAGGGCAGTGCCGGCGCCGCCGGTGGCGCAGAGGATCGCCGCATCCACGGGACCGTCCGGCGCGCGCCCCGCTCGGCGCGGGTCGGTGTCCACGGCGAACACGTCGTCCCCGCGGCGTTCGAGCACGGCGCGGAACAGCTGCCCGACGAACCCGTTGCCGACGATCAGCACCCGGCCGCGAGGGAGCCGTGCGGCCCCGCGAAGGACGCACGCGAGCGGCTCGACGAGCGTGCCGCGCCAGTCCGGCCAGTCCGTTGGGACGTCGACCCAGCTGTCCGCCCGCACGCGCTCCGCGAGCCCACCCGGCCGGATCGTCGGCTCGCCGAACCGCTCGCAGGTGGACTCGTGCCCTGCGAGGCACCGTTCGCATTCGCCGCACGAGGCGTGATGGACGAGCGCCACCCTGCGGCCGTCGTCGAGCTCCGCCACGACCTCGTGGCCGAGCACCGTACCCACATGGTGTGGCGCGAGCTTCTCGACGTCCGAGCCGCAGAGCCCGCAGGCGACGACCCGCACCAGGCGACCCGGGCCGCCGGGCTCTGGGACGTCCTCCAGCGACGCCTCTCCGCTCGATCCCACGACGACGGCGCGCACCGGCGTAGCCTAGGGCCGCACGGGCGCCCCGGCTCAGGGCGGCGCTACACTTCTCCCTCCGCGGGGCTATAGCTCAGTTGGGAGAGCGCCTGGATCGCACCCAGGAGGTCGCCGGTTCGAGCCCGGCTAGCTCCATCGCGAGTGTGCAGTGATCCCCGGTCAACCCGCGGGATCTCGCCTCCGGGTCAGTCGATGCTCACCGGCACGCAATCGGTCGCGTACACCGGAGCGCCGCTCGTCGCGATGAACTGCCAGACGATCCCGACCTGCGAAGGCGGATCGTTCGGCGGACCGGCCGGGAACGTGAAACCCGCGTTGCCGTTGCCGGCACCGTTCGTCGTCACCATCGCGGTCGAAACCATCAGAACCGGTGATCCGTCACAACTCTGGTCGGCGTAGATATCGAGCCGAACCTGATAGGTCGTGTCAGGCTCAGCACCGTTGAGGTGATACTCCTCACGGGCCGCGTTCACGACGCCGTTTGTGTGGATGTCGTTCACGAACCCGGACCGGAGCGGTGCGGCCGCGACAGGGTGCGCGTCGGCGTGCGAGGTGTGAAACACCTGGTCGGCGAACGCGGCCGGCACTGCGATCAACGCGACAACAGAGACGAGCCCCGCGATCATCAGGAGCGGCTTCGACGGCATGATGACCTCCGATCGCTTAGGCGCGGACAGGCAGGATCGAAATGCTCAGGCACGTCGTCCGCGCTGACGTCTTCGCAGCGTAGCGTGCCGACGCCGACCTACGTGCGGCCCTACTCGACGCGTGTTGCCAACAGCGGGGAGATCGGAGCGGGCCTGTATCGTCCCGCGGGATGGTCAGCAGGTTCGCGCTCGTCGTCGCCGCGGCGGCGTCGGTCCTTGTCCTCGGGGTCGCGCCGTCGTCGCGGGCCGCTCCGTCGAGTGAGGTCGTCGGCATCACCGGCTTGGGCAGCGGCGCCAACGAGTCGTGGGTCTTCGCGGCCGGGAAAGCGAGGTCGATCGTCATCTTCCTGCACGAACGCGGCGACGCGATTCCGCAGAAATACCTTGGCTGGCTCGACCACCTCGCATTGGAGGACTCGGCGGTCGTGTTCCCGCGCTACGAGAGCGCGGCAAGCCGCACGCCGGAGCAGATCCTGCGTGCTGTTCGCACAGCGGTGACGACGGCCGAGCGCCACCTCGCCGGCTTGCCCGCCACGGGTTTCGGGGGCGGGCCGACCAAGGGTGTTCCGGTGATCGTCGTCGGCTACTCGTATGGCGCCACGCTTGCCTTCTACGTCGCCGCCAACAGCACACGCTGGGGCCTGCCACGTCCGAACGCCGTCGTCAGCATCTTCCCCCGCCCGGGAAGGTTCCCGGGGGTCACACTGCCGCCGCTCGCACGTTCGACGAGGGTCCTCGTGCAGGTTGGCGATGCGGACACGGCGTCCGGGAAAGCCGCCGCACGTGACCTGTGGCGGGCAATCGACCGGCATCCCGTCTCTCGAAAACGACTGGTGACGGTGCGAAGCGTGGGGGCCTTCCGTGCTGACCACCGCGCACCGCTGCGCACCACGAGCCGCGCCCTTGACGCCTTCTGGGCGCCACTCGACCAGATCATCTACGACCTGCGCGGGGGCTGAGCGCGGGCGGCAGCCGCAAGGCTGCGCGATCCCTCCATCGGCACCCCGCGGTTGCTCGGCTTCCAACGACCACGGACTTTCGACCGGCGCTAGGCCGCGGGCAATTCGCCGCTCCAGCTGCAGTAATCGGCCGGGTCGGTGCCATCGCAGGCGAGTGTTCCCTCCACCGTGGCCTCGATCCCGTCCCGGCGGGAGGCGACCGTGCACTCGTATCGCGTGCTCGTGTCTTTCACGCAGTGGACATCCGTGATCTCGAGTCCCCTCACGCCCTGCCTGGTCAGCTCGCTCTCGATGATCTCTTGCGTCCGCGACGCGGGGTCGAAGGCCGCAGCATCTCTGCTTGGCCACTTCAGCGCGCCAATCAGGACGGCGATCGCGGCAAGAGCGACTGTCGCGATGATCATGAACGTTGCGCGGGCCGATCGTCTTCGATCGATCGTCGGCTCTTCCACCACGTCGGAGTATGGCGCTGACACACCAGAGGCCGCTTTCGAATCCCACGCCAGTGGGTGAACGTCTTTGCGTCGCATCCCGGGCCATGTAGAAGGTCCGGTCGGACGAGCGCGGTCGGGACCGCCGGCCCGTCGAGCGAGACCGGAGATTCATCCCCGCGACCCGCCAGCTCGATCACGGTGTCGCGGGAGGCCCGGTGACCCGCGCGTCTACCGAGAGAACAAGCGCGTGACATGACAAGGACGGGAGGTGTATGCTCGCGCAACGATCTCGGTATCGCTACCCAGGAGGGAAAATGAGGCTGAACCGAGTACTACTTCTGGGGTCCGCGGTGGCCCTCTTGCTCGCCGCTTCCGTGTCGGCGATGCCACGTGACTCGTCGGCGACCGGACAGACGAAGGCCGGAACCGCCGCGTTCCCGTCGAACGCAGTCGCTCCGGCGTTCTCGGCAGCCGACCTGGCCGCGAGACCTGGTGCGAACTGGATCACGAACGGGGGCGATGTATCAAACGCCCGCTATTCGTCCCTCAACCAGATCAACACGAGCAACGTCTCGCAGCTCAAGGAGGCGTGGCACGTCCATCTCGACGGCTCCGGCAAGGCCGCGAAGTACTCGGCCGAGGGCACGCCGATCGTCTACAACGGCGTGATGTACCTCCCCACCGGCAACGACGACGTGTTCGCGATGAACGCCGCGACCGGGGAGCGCATCTGGACCTATCACTCGGGGATCGACCAGACGATCAACACCGCCTGCTGCGGGTGGGACAACCGCGGAGTCGCGATCGGTGACGGGAAGGTCTTCGTCGCCCAGCTGGACGGGACGCTCGTCGCCCTCGACCAGATGACCGGCGGAGTGGTCTGGAAGATCGTCGTCCACAACTGGAAAGAGGGCTACACGCTGACGTCCGCTCCGCTCTACTACAACAGCGCGGCGACCGCGAGCAGCCCGGAGAAGGGGCTCGTCTACGTCGGCTCGACGGGCGGCGAGTACATGAGCCGCGGGAGCGTCTCCGCCTACCACGCGAGCGACGGCAGCCCGGCGTACCGGTTCTTCACAGCGCCGGCCCCGGGTGAGATTGGCGGCCAGACCTGGGCGGCCGGTCCCCTCGGGTTCTCGACAGGAGGCGCGACAGTCTGGAACACGCCGTCGGTCGACACGGCGACGAACACGATCTACTTCTCCACCGGGAATGCGGCACCGTGGACGAGCCGCGGGCCGGGTCTGAACCTCTTCACGTCGTCGATGGTCGCGATCGACGCGACGACCGGTCAGCTTCGCTGGTGGTACCAGATGGTCCACCACGACCTCTGGGACTACGACTGTCCGAACGCGACGATGCTCTTCGACGTCGTCGTCGGAGGCGTACTCCGTCACGGGATCGGCGAGGCCTGCAAGACGGGCTGGCTGTACCTGCTCGACCGGAACACCGGCCAGCCGCTGATCGGCATCACGGAGAAGAAGGTGCCGCAGTCGAAGCAGCAGAACACGTGGCCGACGCAGCCGATCCCTGTCGGTGACCGGATCCACCCGCAGACCTGCGCCCTGAAGAAGAACTACCTGGGGAAGCAGTCGAAGTTCGCCGGCAAGCCGATCACGGTCGGCTGCCTCTGGGATCCGCCGGCTATCGACCACGCCGTCGCCATGGCGCCGAGCGCGCAGGGCGGCGTCGACTGGAACCCGTCGGCCTACAACCCCGACACGCACTACGCGTACTTCTGTGCTGCGGACAGCGACTTCGCGATCCAGGCGATTCCCGCCGTGAAGCTCAACGCGGACTACCTCGCGGGCAAGTCGCTCGCCGGCGTGAACTTCGCCGGGATCACGTTCAACCAGGGCTACATCAGCGCGATGGACGTGACGACGAACAAGAACGTCTGGCGGGTGAAATGGCCGCGGACCTGCTACAGCGGGATCTTCACGACCGCGGGCGGGCTCGTCTTCGCCGGCCGCGGGACAGGAGAGTTCGACGCCTACGACGCGAAGACCGGCAAGGAGCTGTGGAAGACCATGCTCGCCGCGAACGTCGCGGCGCCGGGCATGAGCTACAGCGTCAACGGCAAGCAGTACATCGCGATCTACGACGGCGGCACGGCGTTCACGTTCGAGTCGCCCGGCAAGCACGGCGACGACGTCTACGCCTTCGCGCTGCCCTAACGGGAGCAGAGGCATGTGGGAGCGGCGGCGCAGTCCGCCGCTCCCACTCATCGCGGTCGGGTACCGTGAGTTGTCGAGCGGAGAGAGACGGGCCGGGTCGGAACGAGACACCGACACGGCCACGACTGATACGGAGGGGTCGCGCATGAAGAGCAGGCTGAGGGTGACCGTCATCGCGGCGGTGACGAGCGTCGTCGTCGGCATCGCCGCCGGGTTCGCGACGGCCGGCGACTCCGGGGTGAACGCAAGCCGGGACGCAACGAAGCTGACGCCCGGGTCCTACAAGATCTCGACGAAGCTCAACACCAAGCTCGAGGTGCCGCGTCCGAAGGGGGCGACGAAGGGGACCGGGACGTTCACCGGTACCCTCAAGGTCGTCAGCGCGACGAAGGCGTCGCTCAAGTGGAAGCTCTCCTACTCGGGCCTGACGGGTCCCGGACTCGCGGCCCACGTGCACCTGGGCGCACCGGGTAAGGCCGGCAAGGTGATCGTCCCGCTGTGCGGGCCGTGTCGGTCGGGACGCGGCGCGACGACGTCGGTCACGGCGGTCGCCGCAGCCGCGATGATCGCCGGCAAGACGTACGTGAACGTCCATACGAAGGCGAATCCCAATGGAGAGATCCGCGGCACCGTGAAGGCGGTCTCCGCCGCCGGCGGGACGGCAGCCAACCCGTACGCGAACATGACGGTCGCTGCGACCCCAGCGCTGGTGGCGAAGGGCAAGCAGCTCTCGGAGAAGTACGGCTGTGAGGCATGCCACACGCTCACCGGCGCGAAGTCGACCGGTCCGACGTGGAAGGGCCTCGCGGGCCGCACCGTGCGCCTGGACAACGGCCAGGTCACCAAGGCCACCGACGGCTACCTGATCCTCGCGATCGAGCAGCCGGACGCCGAGATCGCGGAGGGCTACTCGTCCGGGATCATGACGACGGCGATCGGGAACATCCCCGTCTCGGAGGCGAAGGCGATCGTCGCGTACATCAAGTCGGTCAAGTAAAAGCGCGCTTTGAGACGTCTCTCGTACGCGACTCCGAGGAGGGCGGCGGTCTCCGCCGCCCTCCTCGCCATCCTCGTCGGCGCCGTGGCGAGCGCTGCGCCGGCCGCCCCCGCAAAGGCGACCGTCAAGATCGTGAAGCTGAATCCCCTGACGATCCGCGGGGCCGGGTTCAAGCCCACCGAACGGGTGACGGTCACGCTCAGCGCGGGCGCCGCGGGGACGGCGAAGGGCACGGCGACCGCGGCCGGAGTCCTGACCGTCTCCGTCCCCAAGGCAAAGATCACGGCCTGTACCCCCTACACCCTCCGGGCGGTCGGATCGGCCGGGACGAGGGTGACCTTCAAGCGGACCGTCGGGGCGTCGTGCAAGCCCGCGGCGACGCTGAAGTTCACCGGCACGGACGTCTTCGTGGTCGGCAAGAACTTCCGTCCCGGCGAGAAGCTCAGCGTGAACCTGGTCGAGGGCGGCGGCGCCCACACGAAGTCGGCGACCGCGAGCGCCGCGGGGGCGCTCAGCGTCAACTTCGGCGCCCTCCCGATGAGCGATTGCACCGCCTATACACTCACGATCAAGGGCTCGCTGGGAAGCCGGTTCAGCCACAAACAGGAGGCGCTCCCGTGCTAAGACGTCTGACGATCGCCGGCGCCGTGGTGATCACGGCTGTCGTGTCGCTCTTGTGCGGCTCGGCGCAGACGGCATCCACGACGACAGGCGTCGATCCGCTGCAGCGCGTCTCCGTCCGGATCCTGGATGGAAAGATCGTCGTCAGCCCGAAGCGCGTCGAGCGTGCGATCACGGTGTGGTTCCGCGTCGTCAACAAGGACAAGAAGCCCCACAACTTCGTCGTCTCCGGTCTGAAGACGAAGGCGCTCAAGCCCGGTCAGGTGGATCACATCGTCCTGTCGTTCGAGGATCGCGGGAACTTCACATACCGGTGCGTGCTCAACTGCACGCCAAAGATGCGCGGATCCGTCGAGGTGTTCTCGGGCCTCGGCGAATAGGCGGCGTGCAGCGGCAGTGGGTCGCTTGCGCACGGCGACCCTCGGTGTATGTCTCGGTGTCCTGGTAATGGCCGGCTGTGGCGACGCCGGCGCGCCGACGACACCCGGGGGAGGCGGCTGGCCGCAGCCCAACGCGAACGACGCGAGCACGCGTGCAGTTCCTGGGCCGGCGGCCCCTGTCACCGCTCACCCGCTGCGCGTGCGCTGGCGCTTCCGGCTTCGGGGAGAGCCGGGGTTCTCCGGCATCGATGCGGCGACCCCCGTCGTCGCGAACGGTCGCGTCTACCTGCAGGACCTGAACAGCGACGTCTACGCGCTCTCCCTGGCGAACGGGCGTCTCCTCTGGCATCACCGCTACGGACGTCCCGACGGGGGGCCGAACGGCGTCGCGGTGGCGAGCGGCGTCGTCTACGGCAACACCGACACGAGCGCGTTCGCGCTCTCCGCGCGGTCGGGAGCCGAGCGCTGGCGGACGCGGCTCACCGGGCGCCGCAACCCCGTCACGATCGCGCCGCTCGTCGCGAACGGGCTCGTCTACACGAGCTCGACCGGCCAGTCGGGCGGGGGGCGGGGCACGCTCTTCGCCCTCGACGCCAACACGGGAGCGGTGCGCTGGCGGTTCGACACGATCGTCGGGCCCTGGCGCTTCCCTCGCGAGGCATCCGGCGGAGGCGCGTGGCATCCGCCCTCGCTGGACGCCGACGGGCGCATCTACTGGGGCACCGCGAATCCATACCCCTGGGGCGGTTCGCGCAAGCGTCCCAACGGAGGCATGTACCCGGGCCCCGTGAGGCACACCGACTCCCTCCTCGTGCTCGACGGCAGGACGGGGAAGCTGGTCTGGAGCGACCAGGTGACGCCGCACGACGTCCGTGACTACGACTTCCAGCTCCCGCCGCTCCTGCTCGGGAACCTCGTCGTCGGCGCGGGAAAGGCGGGCCGTGTGATCGCGTGGAACCGTGCGAGCGGCAAACGCCGCTGGGAGACCGCGGTCGGCCGCCACCGGAACGACCGAGGCCCCCTGCCGACGCGACCGACACTCGTCTGTCCGGGCCTGCTCGGCGGGGTCGAGACGCCCATGGCGACGGCTGACGGTCGGATCTTCGTCCCCGTCGTCGACCTGTGCTTCCGGGAGAGCGCGTACGGGACGAGCGGGCTCAGGTTCTACTCCACGGACTACTCGAAGGGCACCGGCGAGATCGTCGCCCTCGAGGCGTCGAGCGGACGACGGCTCTGGACCCGGCGGTTCCCGTCGCCGGACTTCGGCTGCGCCACGGTGGCCGGCGGGGTCGTCTACACCGCGACGTACGACGGACGCGTCTACGGCCTCTCGACCGAAACCGGCTCGATCGTGGCGCGTGCGCGCACGAGAGCGGGGATCAACGCCTGTCCGTCGGTCGCCGGCGGCCTGCTGCTCGTCGGCGCCGGGGCGGATCACCCCGCCTTTCCGGCACCGGTCTTCGAGCTCGTCGCATACCGGCTGCCGGAGGGGTAGCTTCGAGGCATGGACGACCACGGCGTTGCACGGGATCTGACGCGAGAGGGGTTCCTCCGGAGGAGCGCGCTCGGCGCCCTCGCCGCCGCCGGGGTCTACGGGCTCGTCGACACGATTGCACCACCGCAGGCGCGGGCGCTGACGGGCGGCTCGAGGCATCCGGCGGAGCAGCACGTGCTCCGCGGCGTCCGGATCGTGAGGGAGCACGGCGTCGAGGTCGTCGTGCCGCCGCGGCACCACCAGATCGTCACCGCAACGCTCCGCGTCGGGCACCATCCGCGGGAGCTGCGCGCGGCCCGAGCCGAGCTTGAGGCTGTCCTCGCGGGTCTCGACAGGCGCTTTGCCTCGACGCCCGCCGGGCTCGGGACGACCGTCGCCTGGGGTCGTTCCTACTTCCGGGACTTCGTTCCGCGACTCCGTGACGGCCGGCGCTTCCCGCACTACCTCCCGGTCGACCTGCAGGCGTCGAAGCGGGACGGAAAGCAGCGCGAGGCCGTGCTCGACGCGGTCCGCTTCCCGAGCGACGCCGAGTCGACACGACTCGAGCACAACCACGTCTGCGTGCTCTTCCGCAGCGACTCGCTCGACCACATCGCCGCGGGCGCCCGCGCCGTCTTCGACTCCCTCGACGGCCTGTTCGCGATCACGAGCATCAGGAAGGGGTTCGTCGGCGGCGGCGAGGCGGGCGGGCCCAGCCTTCCGAAGCAGCTCGCACTGCGTGCCGGACTCCCGACCGCGCGCCTGATCCCCGACAACGCACAGCTCTTCCTCGGCTTCACGTCGACGCAGCGCAGCGCCCTCGGGCCCGACGCGATCGCGAACTTCGAGACGCTCCCCGGCACGACGGATCAATGGCCGAACGGCTACTTCCGCGCGGGCACGGTGATGCACCTCTCGCACCTCCACGAGGACCTCGACACGTGGTACGCGCGATTCTCCTACCTGAGGCGGGTATGGGCGGCATTCAGGCCCGCTCTCGCCGTGGAGGACGGGACGCTGGTTCTTCCCGAAGGCCCGGGCGAGATCCAGGATCTGCCCACCGTCGTCGCGGAGGCCGAGGACAAGGGGCTCGTCGGTCACAGCAGCTCGCTCCAGCCGGCGACCCGGCTCGCCGCGCCCGTCACTGGGAACAACGGCGTTCGGTATCCGAGCGGGACGGCGCTGATGCAGCGCGCCGACTTCAACACGCTCGACAACCCGTTCTTCTGGAGCTCGCGTCCGGGCCACGACGAGATGGCGAAGGCCGCCGCGCCGGGCCTCCACTTCGTCGCCTTCACCGCGACGTCCGATCTCTTCCAGCGGGCTCGGCTGGCAATGGACGGGCGCTATGCCGCGGGCCGCAGGACACCGTTCCACGCGCGAGCGGAGGAGCAGGGCCTGAACAGCGTGCTGCGGACCACCCACCGGCAGAACTACCTCGTGCCGCCCCGTCGGCATCGCTCGTTCCCTCTCTCCGAGCTTCTCTAGGGCGTCCAAGTGTCGCCTACGATGCCCCGATGAATCCGCGCGTGGAAGGCTCCCGGTGAGCGCCCCCGGAGCGGGCGAGATGCCCGCGCCCGCCGGCGCCTTCGAGACCGGCGCCGCGCTCGCGGAGCGCCTTCTCGCGAACGTGGAGACCGTCGTCGTCGGCAAGCGAGAGGCGACGCGCCTCGTAATCGCGGCCTTCGCGTGCGGCGGGCACGTGCTGCTCGAGGACGTGCCGGGCACCGCGAAGACGATGCTCGCCCGGGCCCTCGCAGGGAGCATCGAGCTCGCCTCGGTCTCGCGCATCCAGTGCACGCCCGACCTCCAGCCGACCGACGTGACGGGCCTCTCGATCTGGAATCCTCCGACGCGGGCGTTCGAGTTCCAGCCCGGCCCGATCTTCGCCAACATCGTGCTCGTCGACGAGATCAACCGGGCGCTGCCGAAGGCGCAGTCGGCGCTCCTCGAGGGCATGTCGGAGCTGCAGGTGACGGTCGACGGGACGACGCGGCCACTCCCGGATCCCTTCCTCCTGATCGCGACCGAGAACCCCATCGAGCAGGACGGCACGTACGCCCTCCCGGAGGCGCAGCTCGACCGCTTCCTCGTCCGGACGTCGCTCGGGTATCCGAGCGTCGAGGAGGAGGTGAGGATCCTCGACGAGCAGACGCACGGGCACCCACTCGGACGGCTTCGCCCCGTTGCCGAGCTCGAGGAGCTGCGAACGCTCCGAGAGGCGGTCGAGGAGGTGTACATCGATCCCCTCGTGAAGCGCTGGGCGGTGGACCTCGTGCGTGCGACACGAGAGCTGCCGTTCCTCGAGCTCGGCGCGTCCGTCCGGGCGAGCCTGGCTCTCGACCGCCTCTCGCGCGCGTGGGCTCTCGCCCACGGCCGCGATTACGTCGTTCCGGGGGACGTGGAAGAGCTCTTCGAGCCTGTCGTCGTCCACCGGCTGCTGATCGGCGAGGCGCTCCTCCTCGACGAGAGCGCCTCGGGCGCCGACGTCGTCCGCCGCGTCTGGGAGGAGTGTCTGGAGCGCGCTCCCCGCCCCGAGCCCGACTGGGATACCGCGACTCCGCGTCCGGTATGAGCGCCCGCGGCGCCCGGCCGTTCGCGCTCGTTCCTCGTCGTCGATTCCAAGGCGTCCACCCCGGCTCGCTGCGCACCCCGCAGCGGGGGGAGGGCGACGAGACAGCCGGCTCGCGACCGTATCGCCCCGGAGACCGCCTGAGCTGGATCGACTGGGGCGCATCCGCCCGGCTGTCCGCCGCCAGGGGGAGCGACGAGCTCGTCGTGCGCGAGTTCTTCGCGCAGCGGGCCCCGCGGGCCGTCCTCGTCTGCGATCGCCGACCGTCGCTGGGGATCTACCCCGCACCACTTCCGTGGCTGGACAAGACGGCGGCCATGGCTGCCATCGTCGCGCTCGTCGCCGCGAGCGCACGCGCCGCGCGTGGTGACGTCGGGCTCGTCGCTTCCAGTGCTTCGGGGCCGTTCTACCTCGCCCCGGGGAACGCAGCGTCGAGCGTGCGGCTGGTCGAGCGTGCGACCGGCCGCGCCGACGCGCCGCCGGACTCGCTCGCCCGCTCGCTCGAGCTGCTCACCCGCCGACGCGCAGCGATCCCGGTCGGGACTTTCGTCTTCGTCCTCTCGGATTTTCTCGAGGCGGTGCCGGGCCGTCTGTGGATGCGACTCCGCGGACTCGGGTGGGACGTGACGCCAGTCCTCGTGCAAGACCCCGTGTGGGAGCAGTCATTCCCTTCCATCGGGGGCGGCGTCGTGCCGTTCGTCGCCCCCGGCTCGGCGCGGCTGAGCGACGTCTGGATCACCCGTCGGCACGCGAGGAAGCTCGCCGCCGCCAACGAGGGGCGCCTGACCGAGACGATCGGTCGGTTCCGACGCCTCGGCTTCGATCCCGTGGTCGTCGGCACGGCGGACCCCGCGGAGATCGCCGGATTGTTTCACGGTTGGGCGGCACGACGGCGCGTGCTGCTGCGGCGGGGTGCATGAGGTTCCTCGTCCTCGGGATCGTCGCCGGCTGGCTTGCTGTCGGAGGTGCGCATGCCGCTCCAATTCGAGTGCAGGCAGACGCGCAGCCGGCGAAGGTCGGGGTGGGCGACCCAATCCGTTATGCCGTGGTCGCACGCGTGCCGGCGAGCGCCGTCGACGCGTCGAGCGTCCGCATCTTCGCGGACGCAGGAGCGCTCGTAGAGACAGCGCCGGCCAGGACGACTCGCAGAGTCGAAGGGTCCACGCTCGTCGTCACCCTCGTGCAGCAGGTTGCGTGCCTCGACCTCCCATGCGCGCCGGCCGGGGGCGCACACCGCGTCCGCCTGCCGGCTCCGCGTGTGGCGGTCGAGCTCACCGGTCGCGGGACGGTGACGAGTCGGGGTGAGCCGGTGGCGGTTGTCGTGGAGCCTCGTGTTGCCGGTGTCGACGTCGGAGCGGCGACGCCGCCGTATCGCCAGCAGACTGCGCTGCCCGCGGCGGACGGTCGCGGCGGCCGCCTCGTCGCGCCGCTCACGATCGTGGCCGCGGTATTCGCTCTCGTTGCGCTGTTGCTGGCGGTTGTAGTGGTATGGCCGCGATCTCGTCCTCGCGCCCACGAGGCCGAGCTCGCGCGCGCAGTGCGGCTTCTGCGTGAGTCTGCCGGGCGGCCGGTCCCGGACCGGAGGCGCGCGGCAGACCTGGTCTCACGCGTCACCGGCTCGGTCGGCGCTCGCTCCGTCGCCGACGATGCCGCCGAGCTCGCGTGGTCGGAAAGGTCACCGAAGCCGGAGGGCACCGTCGCCCTTGCCGAGCGTGCGCGGGAGGCAGGGTCATGAGTACCGATGCGATTCCGCTCGCCGACGTGGGGCGGCTCTCGAACGCAGCGAGGTGGACGCGACGCTTCCGCGTCCTCGCGGGTACTGCGTGCGTCGCCGCGGCCGGTCTGTCACTCGTCGCAGCACTCCGCATGCAACCGACGACGACCGCGTTCGTGCCAACGGGGACGAACGGGATCATCGTCCTCGACGTGTCGGCAAGCATCTCCGATGAGACGTACACGCGAATCGCGGCGACGCTCGATCAACTCGCCCGCTCGCACGGCCGATACGGACTTGTCCTCTTCTCCGACACCGCGTACCAGGCGCTGCCGCCGGGTACACCTGCGACGCAGCTTCGCGCGTTCGAGCGGTTCTTCGTCGTGCCCAGGCAAACCGCGCCCGGGAGCGCGCCGGTCCCGCCAGCGAACCCCTGGTCGAGTCAGTTCAGCGCAGGCACCCGGATCTCGACGGGCCTCCGGCTTGCGCTAGACGTCATCCGTGACCACCGCGTCGATCGGCCGTCGGTCGTTCTCGTCAGCGACCTCGACGACGATGCCGGGGACATCGACGCGCTGACGAGCGCGGCGCTCGCGTACCGCAAGCTCGGCATTCCCCTCCGCGTGGTCGGTCTGAGCCCCTCGGAGGAGGACGCGCGCCTGGTCAAACGGCTGCTGTCGGCGCCGAGCGACCTTCGGCCTGCACCGGCGAGCCGGGCGGGAGGTCGAGCCCGGGTCGAGGGCGCGTCGCCGACGCTCCTCGTCGTGCTCACGCTCGCCGCGGCGGCGGCGCTGGGCCTGCTGCTCGTCCTCACCGATCGACTCCGCTGGGCTGCACCATGAGACGGAGATGGATCGTCGCAATGTCCCTTGCGATGGCCGTCGCCGCGGTCTGCGGCTTTGTGGTCGCGCACGATGCACGTTCCTGGCGCGATGCCCTGAAGAACGGCGACGCGGCGTATGCGCGCGCTCCCGCCCGTGCACGCTGGACGGCCCAGACCTGGCTACCGGGTGATCCGGTCGGGAGGGCGATGGGCGTGCCTCGTGACGTGAGCCTGCGGCGCGCAGTCCAGCTGTACGTCGCTGCCATCGAGACGGGCCGAGGCTTCGACGCCGGTGAGACACGTTCGCGCGCGCGGTCCGCCGCCGAGAGCGCGCTCGCGGCGGTTGCCGCAGGGTCTTCCCCCGTTGCGGCATCACAGGCGAACGACCTCCTCGGGGTCCTCGAGGCGCTCGGCCCCAGGGAAACCGCAGACGAGCTCGCGGCCGCCTCCTTTCGGGCCGCGGTTCGTGCCGACCCCTCGAACCTCGACGCCAAGCTCAATCTCGAGCTGGCATTGCGACGTCTCCGGGCCACCCAGGTCAGGCATGGACCTGGGACCGGCTCGGGCGCGCGCGGCACCGGTCGGCGCGGCGCGGGCTCCGGTACCCCGGGGCGGGGATATTAGTGCTGCTCGCGTCCGTCGTCCTCCTGTCGCCGCTCGCGGGGCTTGCCGTCCTCGGCGCGGCGGTGCCCGTCGGCGTCGCGGCGTTCACGGCGCGCAGGAGCCGGAGCGTCGCCACGATCCTGGGGCTCCCACCCGCGCCACTCCGCCTCGACGTGCCTCGTGTCGCGTGCGCGGCGGCGATCTGCGTGCTGCTTGGCCTCGCCGCCGCACAGCCGGTGCTGCAGACGACGGGGAACGAACGAGTGCGGCGCTCGTCGGAGGTGTTGTTCGTCGTCGACGTGTCGCGTTCGATGCTCGCCTCCCAAGGGCCGGCTGGGAGCACGCGGCTCGATCGCGCAAGGCGCGTCGTGCTCGATCTTCGACGGGCCGTGCCCGACGTCCCCGCCGCCGTCGCAGGTCTCACGGACCGTGTCCTCCCCTACGTCTTCGCGACGTCTGACGAGAGCACCTTCGAGAACGTCGTCGCTCGTTCGGTCGCCGTCGAGGCGCCGCCGCCACAGGACGTCGCGCGCAACGCGACGAACTTCGGCGCGCTCGCGGCCGTGACGTCCTCGGGGTTCTTCCCGTCGTCCGCCACGCACCGAACGTGCGTCTTCGTGACCGACGGCGAGACCGCACCGTACTCGTCCGGGGGAGTTGCCGCGGCGCTCGACGGCCCCCGTGGCTGCTCGCTGCTGGTCGTGCAGGTTTGGGCGCCCGACGAACGCGTCTACGGGGTGGATGGACTGCCTGAGGCCGCCTACCGGCCGGACGGCGCCGCGAGATCGCTCGTTCAGCGGCTGGCCCAGGTCACCGGCGGCCAGTCGTTCGACGCCGGGCACGTGCACCAGGCCGCACGTGCGCTCCGCCGAGTCGCCGAGATCGGTCCGACCGAGCACGTGACCTCCGTCGAACGCCAACGGCGGCTCGCCCCGGCGCTTGCCTTGGCAGCGCTGGTGCTCGCAGTCGCGCTTGCGGCCTCCGCCCTCCGCCCCGGTCGTCGCGCGGGCACCGCGCGCGCATACTCTGGCGATATGCACGCGAGAGAGCGAGCGGCGTGAGAGGTCACGTTCGGGCCGCTGTCGTCGCGTTGCTCGCCATGGCAACGTTGGCGTCCGTCGCGGGAGCGACGCCGGATGCGAAGCCAGGAGGGGATGGCGACTGGGCGTCGTTCGGACGGACTCCGGCGAACGACCGTCATTCTCCGCTGACCCAGATCACGCCCGCGAACGTTTCGCACCTCGATCGGACGTATATGGTCGACTTCCAGAAGCTCGACCCGGACGTTCGCCGGGGCCAGCAGTCATATCCGCTCGCGATCGGCGGCAAGCTGTTCGTGACGACGAACGACGACAACGTCTTCGCGCTCGACGGCGCCACCGGCAAGGTGCTCTGGCAGTACAAGCCGCAAAACAGCGGGTTCTTCAAGAACTTCGGCATCGTCGCCAATCGTGGACTCGCCTACTGCGACGGCCGCCTGTTCATCGCGCAGCTCGACATGAAGCTCGTCGCGCTGCGGCCGAGCGACGGCAAGGTGCTGGGCGACGTCGCGATGAACCAGGACGTGTGGAACGCATCCACGAACTACGGCTATTCCGAGACGAGCGCGCCGGTCTGCGCCAACCACCGCGTGCTGATCGGAGCTGCTGGCTCCGAGTACGGCATCCGCGGCTTCGTCATGGCGTACACGACGAACCTGCGTCCTGCCTGGCCGACTCCGTTCTGGACGATTCCGCCAGACCTCCAATCGTGGCGGCGGACGTCGCGCGTCGTGGGCGGCGGCGCGGTCTGGACCCCCGTGACCATCGACGCGGCGACGAACACCGTGTACTTCGGGACAGGCTCCGCCACCCCGTTGTATTTCAAGGCCCTCCGACCAGGCGTGAACCCGCGTACCGATGCCCTCGTCGCCGTCGACCTCAGATCGGGGCGTCTGAAGTGGTGGCAGCAGCTGATCACGAGCAACCAATGGGCGTACGACGTCTCACAGCCTCCGCTCGTGTACCGCGGCAAGGTCGGGGGCTCGGTTCACGACGTCGTCTCGGTGGCGACGATGGAGGGTGTCTGGTTCGCGTTCGACGCGAAGACGGGCAAGCCGTTCCACGAACGTGTCAAGGTGATCGACCGTGTCGAGCATCCACCGCTTCGCCCGGGCGAGCCGGTGACGGTCTTTCCCTCGTCGCTCGGAGGGCTGAACTACTCGCCCGCGTCCTACGACCCGGCCACCAACTACGTCTTCAACGCCGCATCCGAGACGGCCGCGGTGCTGATCCAACAGAAGCTGACGCCGACCCAGAAGCGGCGCAAGCTTCTTCTCGGCGACGTGTACCTCGGTCTCGAGAACGGCAACTTCGGCGCGGCGCTCGCCGGCTGGCACGATCATGGCTCGATCAGTGCGATCGACGTCTCGAGCGGCAGGCGCGTGTGGAAGTTCCGGACGCCCGAGCCAGAACGCGGTGGTGTGACAACGACTGCCAGTGGCCTCGGGTTCGCCGGCGGCGGAGACGGGGTGCTGCGTGCTTTCGACCTCCGCAACGGCAAGGTGCTCTGGACGTTCAAGACGGGAAATCCGATCGCGGCGGGACCGACGATCTTCTCGACCGGCGGGAAGGAATACGTGGCCGTCACGGTCGGCGGTACACCGACGTCCTCGAACGGTGGCACGGTCTCGCAACTCTTCGTCTTCGCACTCGCGCCCGGCACGGCGTCGGCGTCCGGCCAGACGCGCGAGACGGCGAGCTCCCGCTCTGCGGCCACATGGCCCATCACGAGCACCGGAGACCGTGTACTCACCGCCTCGAGCGTGGGCGTCGCTCGCTCCGCAGGCGCTCGGATCGCGGTGGCCGGGGGGGCCGTGCCGCTTACCCTCTGGCAGGCCGACAGCTCGAACGAGGCGAGGGTCACCGGTCGTCTCCTCCTTCGCGGCAAGCCGGTCGCCGGCGCCGTCCTCGCGGTCGACCGATACCGGCTGCCCGGCCGGACGGATGCGCGGGGGCAGTTCTCCGCAAGCGTGGATGCGACCCTCGCCCGCCGACATCCTCTTCACGTCGCCGACGGCTCGCGCGCGACGCGTGGCGGCCGGCCGTTGACCTCTGCGGAGAGAAAGGCGCTCACGCAGGCGTCAGGCGGCGTTTCTGTCGCCTATCGGCTCGTCGACCTGCGCGCGAAGCGGACCTCGCGAGGCATCCTCGTCACCGGGCGTGCAGTCCGCGCAGACGGCGTCCCCGCACCCAGTGTCGTCCTGCTCTCCTACCGCCTGCAGGGGACAGTTACCGACGCGAATGGAAACCCGGTGCGCGGCGCGACCGTCGTCACGCGGACGACAGATCGCGATTACTGGACATTCTCGGAGCCGTCCAATGCGAACGGGCATTACGTGTCGTACTTCTCCGCCTCGGACGAGTCGGGCAGCGATCCGGTCGCGCTCAGCGTCCAGGTGGCCGTCGGGAACATCTCCTACGGGTCGGGCAGCCGGAACGTGTCGTTCTCGCGTCTGCAC
>Ga0207661_10000441_pt1 | contig 26738 bp, 42 predicted proteins | sample KBSC713LmetaG_FD_184337 | JGI IMG/M metagenome (GOLD analysis project Ga0207661, IMG submission 184337) | Corn rhizosphere microbial communities from Kellogg Biological Station, Michigan, USA - KBS C7.1-3L metaG (SPAdes) (version 2) | ecosystem: Host-associated > Plants > Roots > Rhizosphere ...
GGCTTGTGCCAGATGATGTCGGAGCGCACCCACCAGCCGTCCGCCTGCAGCGCCAGCGCCAGCCGCGCCGGCATCAGCAGCAGGTCTTTCGGCTTGGCCCCATCACTCACGGCTGGCAACACACCACGCTGCGCCTTGGTGTCTGCCGTGCCATCTCGGTTTTCGTTCGGCTGATTGCGCTGCCGCTTGTTGGCCCCAGAGCCGCCGTCGCTGTAACTATCGCCGATATTCACCCAGCATGTGCCGTCGTCGCGCAGCACGCGGCGCACCGCGCGGAACACCTCCACCATCGCCGCCAGATACTCGGCGGGCGTGGCCTCGCTGCCCAACTCGCGGCGCTTGTCCGGATGCTCGGCGTGTAGATACGAGCGTAGTGCGTAATACGGCGGGCTGGTGACGACGCAATGCACCGACGCCTCGGGCAGCGTAGCCAGCACGTCGCGGCAATCGCCGGTGAGAAGCCGGATCGTCACCGGCACGCCTGCGTGGTGGCGGCGGTGTAGCGGTCGCCCGGATCGTCTGGCGCGTCGTCGCCGAGCAACGTCAGGTGCAGCCACTGGCCTGGCGCGAGCGCGCGCACGATGTGGCCCAGGTCCATGAACACCAGCGCGCCGCCGGCAATCGCCACACTGTCGGCCTCGACGTCCACCGGCAGAGTCGCCGCGTCCGAGCGCAGCGGCGGCATCTCGACACGCCAGCGCGGCATCAGCGCAGGTATCCGAACAGCAGCAGCACGACGAGCAGCACGATCAGCACGCCGACAATACCGAAGCCGCCGTAAGCGTATGGGCCGCCGCCGTAGTAGCCGCCGCGGTAGCCATACCAGCCGCCGCCGAACAGCAGCAGGATTAGCAGGACCAATACGATGAGCATGATGGGCGACATCAGAAGCTCTCCGGCTTGTCGATCACGTCATCCTGCTGCTGCAGTAGTTCCTGCTCGATCTCATCGCGTGCGCGCTGCCAGAACTCGGCGGAGCGGCCGGAGGGACGCCCGGCCTCTTCCCACAGCCGGTAGGCACGCTCGCGGACACGCTGCTCGACGGACGGCTCGGGCACGCTACGCCTTCCGCCGCGCCAGCCCGAGGCCGAGCGCGCCCATGCCGAGCAGCGCCAGCGTCGCAGGCTCCGGCACGCTGATGCCCTGCACGGTGGACGAGAACGAGCCGCTGATCTCTCCGCTGTCCTGGTTGAGCGTCAGCGCGAGCCGGCCGGGTGTCGGATCGAAGCCGCTGAGCGTCAGCAGCGCCGCGTCCACGATGAGCAGCGTGTTGCCGGTGTAGTCCGGCGCTTCGAGCTGCGCCGTGACGCTGACCGTCGCCGTCAGTCCGTTGTTGGTGGCGCTGAACAGCTCGGCGACCGGCGTGAACGGGTTATAGGTGACGGGTGTGGATACATCGACGCAGCCGACGCAGGTGCCGAGCGCTGTGTATACGCCGGTTCCGGTCACGAGATTGGCGGGCGACGTGAAGCTGATGGCGGTGGCGCTGAATGTGGCGTTGCCGACGATATTCATGACGCTGCCGGCGTCGATTGGCGCGGCATAGGCTGGCGCGGTGGCGAGCAGTGCCGTGGCGGCGAGCAGCAGCGGGCGCATCGGTGTCTCCGGTGTGTGATGTGTGGGTGAGCGGCGGGCGGCTGTGTCGGGCAACCGCCCGTGCCCATCAGGCGCCACCTGGGGAGGCATTACGCGCCTAATCAGCAATCATCGCATCGAGCGCCGAGGATCAGCGCGCACCAGCCGGCGATGCAGACGGCGCCGTATATACCAAGCAGCGCAATCAGCACCCGTCCGCTGTGTAGTGGCGCGCGTAGCTACGGTGCGTCATCGCTCTTGCCCCACACGAACTCGGTGTTGTCGCTCGCTGGCTCTGGCGTTGCGTCGATCACCGGCGGTGCTGGTGTAGTTTCATGTGAAACAGCCGGTGTTGCTGGTGCCCAGGTGAACTCGATGCTGAGCGGCCTGTCGGGATCGCCGCGCAGCTCGGTAACGGCGAGGTCTGGGATGGTTTTGCGCAGCAGTCCGAGGGCGGCGCGCACCTGCGTATCGGTCATCTGGAACATCTGGCCGGAGTAGCGGCAGGGCTTTTGAAGCGCGAAATCGTTGAGCCTGTGCAGCAGGGCTGTGGTCTGGATTGCGGACCTGCAGCGCATGTCCTGCTTTTGGTTCAGCCGTACGCCGGTTGGACCGTGTTGCGTTTGTCGCGCCATGTCAGTTTGCTGGGGAGCCTAACCCTCCCGCGCGACTAGGCAGTCGAGCGAGACCTGCACTTCGCGGAGGTGTCCGAGCATAAGCAGGGCGACGACAGCGCGGTCGTGATGGACGGCGGTCACCACGGCGTCATGGCCATCGAAAGCACCCCCGCCAGCGAGCCTACAGGCGGCTCCAGGGCGCCAGAGCGGTTCCCTGGGGGTGAGGGTGCGGCGGGCGTCCTCACTAGCTCTGACGGCCTCCAGGGCGCGCTGTGGGACTGGGATGGGTTTGCCATCTGGGTTCCTGATGAGGCTGAAGACGCCTGGGGTGTAGAGGATGGGGCGCCAGTTCTCGTGCGGATCGAAGCTGGTGAACAGGTATCCGCTGAACAGCGGCACCTGGATTGTGTGGAACATGGAGCGGACGACGCGATCCCGGCGCTTGATGGCGCAGAGCGGGAGGTAGGTTTGGTAGCCTTGCTGGGCGAGGTGCTGTGCGGCGCGGCGCTCGGCCTGGGAGTGGGATGCGATGACGAACCAGGGGAGGGGACGGCTACCGCTAGGCGTAGCGTCCGCGACGGGCTGGGCGCACATCCTGTTGGGTGCATCTAACCGGGTAGCTGGTAGTGCGTCAAGCGGCATGGGGCGTGTCCTCATCGGCGTCGCCGAACGCGGCGAACCATTCGGTCATGGTCTGGTATCGCTTCACCGGGTCTTGGATGCGTTGGAAGGTGGTCTCGACGGCGACGGCGAGGATGGCGAGGGCGATGATTGTGTCATTGCCGGCGCGTTTGAGTGTGGCGTTGGCGATGGTTTGTCCGTCCTCGCGGATGGCGGCTTCGACGGCCTTGGTCGGTTCAAGCATCGAGGTGTGGCCCGAGCTGTTGGAGGCCGAGTCGGGTGCATTCGACGAGGGCGATGGCGAAGCGCTGGGCCTCTTGGACGCGCATGGAGGGTGGGACGCGTCGGAGGGTGAGGGAGACGGCGGCGCCGAGGATGGTGAGGACGTATGCGAGGTCGTCGTCGTTGATGGCGTCGATGGCGCGGTGTGCGGCCTCGGACATTTCGATGATGGCGTCGTTGAGTTGGTCGCCGGTCAGTTGTTCAGGCATCGAGGTGTGGCCTGAGCTTGTTGGCGGCGAGTTCGGATGCGGCTTCGACGCCGTGGAGGCCGTGGGTGGTGATGATCTCGCAGATGGCCTCGACGCACTGGCTGCGGTCGGCGTCTGGCATGCTGTGGAGCAGTTCGCCGAGCACGGTTGCCATGATGGCGAGGGCGAAGTTGGGGTGGATGTTGGACTGCTCGATGGCGGTGCAGAGGCGGCGCTCGAAGCGGAGTCTGAGGCGGCGGACGGTGCGGGCGTCGTCGGGCATCATGGGGCGGTCTCTGGGTCGCCGCGGCGGACTTCGCTGGGCATGGCGGCGGCGGCGGGTCTGCGCAGGGCTGTGACGGAGGCTGGTTCGTTGCGGTCTTCGAGCCACTCGGGAGGCAGCAGGCCGAGATGCTGTGGCGCGTGTTTGGCGAGTGCTGTTGCGAAGAAGTGGCCGAACAGGGCTGGCATTGGGCTGTTGCGGATGGTGCGGATTTTGGTGCGGATTTGCTCGGCGCTGATGGCTTCCCAGCTCTCGCGGTTATTCCGTTCGAGTTCGCGCTGCCTGACGGTGGCTGGCTGGTCTGATTCGATGGCTCGTGGTGTGGGCCGGTTCTCCTTCCACCAGGCGCTGAGATGCTCGCAGATTTCGCTGTAGCTCGGGAAGAATTTGCACTGGCGGGCGACGGCATCGAGCGAGGCGCGGGAGAAGGCTGCGGCTGGGAATGCGTCGGCCAGCATGGAGGCGTTGCCGGCGATTCTGGGCTTGATTTCGCGCATCATGGCGCTGCCGGCGGTGAGGTTGGCGAGGTCGGTGAGCCAGCCTGAGACGACGCGGATTTCGGTCATGACAGCAGCCTGCCGTTGGGTCCGAGGAAGGTTGGCAGGCCCCATTGGGAGCGCAGTTCGTCGGTGGTTACTGGCTGGTTTTTCTCCTGGCGCTGGCGGTTCACGGCATCGCGGAGCCAGTTGCGGAAGAAGGCGTGCCAGTCGGCGTAGGCTGCGGCTTTGGCGGCTGCCCAATCCCGCATTCGCTCGGTTTCCCTGGCGATTTCAGCGGCTGACAGCCCGAGCTGGTGCCCGAGCTGGACCTCCTTCGGCCCAGGCTCCCAGTTCTCGGGCAGGATTTGTTTCGGTGTTTTCGCGCGCACGCGCGGAGAGACACCGACAGGTGTCTCCTCTTTCTCTGACTCTACTTCTAGCTTCTTAGTAGTAGGGGTTGGCGTAGCCCCCCTATGGGCCTCCCCATTAGCCACCCTATTAGGGGGGGTATTAGGTTTGGCGGCATCCCATCGCTTCTTGACGGCCTCAGCGCCAGCCTGTGATTGGGCAGCGTCCTTGACCATTCTGCGGCTATAGATCGTGCCATCGTCGGTCCGGCTGAATACCCCGGCCTCCTCCAACTCAACCTCGAGCCGCTGCGCCTCCTTCTCGGTGCAACCCGCAATGGCTGCCTTCTGCCGATAGGTTGGGACGCGGCCATTGAGCAGGACGTGGCCAATCGGCGTCGCCTCGTGCGCCACGCACAGCAATTCCATCCAGTAGCCGCGTGCGGCCAGGCTGCAGGCCCGCAGCGCCGCGTCACCCTGATGATCCCGCCACCAGAATTTGGACCAGCGGTGCCCGTTGCAGTTGCTCATGCCGCTTCCCCTTGTTCCAGCGCTGTTCTCAGCTGCAGCGCGATTGCCCCGTGTGGTGTAATGGCGGCGATCTCGCGGTCGATCCGGTCCACCGCGTGCATCACCGTCGTGTGGTCCCGCTGAAACTCCCGCCCGATCTCCGGCAGGCTCAGGGGCGTGGTGTGGCGCGCAAGCCACATGCCGACCTGGCGCGGGCGCGAGATCGCGCGTCCCCGGCGGCGGGACAGCAGATCCAGGTGGGTGACGCGGAAATGCGCGCAGACGGCCGCCTGGATAGCGGCAATGCTCGGATATGTCATAGGCACAGCCCTCTTGCTTCGGCGCTCAGGCTGTGCAAAATGGAGGGTATCAGTCGCTCCAGTTTGCGTGCCCAAGCACCGCTTGGTTAAGTACAGGCCGGCTCCCGCTCCAACGGGGGCCGGTTTTTCATTGTGCGCCACCGTGATTGAGTCGGCAACGGTCATGCGGCCTTCCCATGGCCATTGCCGTTGCCACGCCGCCGCAGATAGATCGCCTCCACCTCGCCGAACAGTTTGTCGGGATGCTCGCGCCAGATCGGCGCCAGTTCCCGCTTCGCCTCCTTCAGCCGGTTCAGGTGCGCCGCGTCGTCCTCCAACTGCTTCTCGCGGATCGCGATGATCCGGTCGAATTCCAACTCGCTCAGCCGCTCGGTGTCCTTGAACACCCGAGCATCAATGTCGAGCGCATACCGCTCGCGCAGCTCGAAGAACGACCCCTGGCCGTTGTCCTTCGCGATCCTGCGCATAGCCTGCGTCGCCTGATCGTGGATCATCCGCGAGGCCGCCACGTAGCGCGCTTCGTCGGTTGCCTCCTCATCACTGCGCAGCAGATCAACGGCCGCAGCCACCGCCTTCTTCTGGTAGGTCACGCCCATCACGGTATTGAGGCTGATGGCGCGGCCGATGATGTTACTGAGCTGCATGCATTTCCTCCCTGCTCATCATCTGCACCTGCTGCCAGCGCACCGGCTCGTGCTTGCGATAGAGCGCCACGAACTCACCGAGCCATGCCAACGCGCCCTGCAGCACCTCGATTGGCTCGCCGTAGCTGTTGGACTTCATCCAGGCGTCGATGACATCGGGCGGCGGCGGAAGCTTGGCGATAGCCCGGATTGCATCCATCGCCGTCCGACGCACTTCGGCCGCGGCCCAGTCGAACGGCTCAACACCGGCAGGCTCAGTATCCGCATCAGGAGGCTCTAAGTCGTCCTCGATCCACGTCTCACCCTGGTCCCCGACTGGCTCTTCCGCCTCAGGAACGGTGTAATCGTTACAATCTTCCGCATCAGCAACGTGGTAACCGTTACCACTTCCCGCTTCCGCATCGTCGTCCTTTGGTGTCAGTCTGTCGCGGCGCTTTGCCACGAATGGGTGTGTCACCATGCAGATACGGGCGATCTCAAGGTCTGGCAGCTTCGTCCATTCCTTGTCCGCCAACATGATATCGACGGCGCGGCGCTTATCCTCGTTGGTGCGCCGATGCCCGTGCGATCCATTGGCACTCAGGGCAAAACGCAAGGCATCGCGCCGATCTCCATTGCGCACATCCGCACTGATGACATCAATGCCGGCCGCCTCTGTCGCATACACACGATGGAATCCGTCAGCCAGCCAGTAGCGTCGGCCATCAAAGAACACGACGACAGGCGGAAACGACGCACCTGCCGCCATGTCCAGCGTATACTCCTCGATCCAGTCCCGATGCAGTTCCGCGCGCGGCTGCAGCAGCATGTCGCGCTGAATCATCGTGACATTGATGCGCTCCGTGCTCATGCCACCACCGCCTCGGCCGCAAACCGGCCGCGCGCCCCCCTGCTGCGCTTCATCTGGGCCGCAACCCCGCCACATACGCGGCCACACACCCGCGTCAGCGGCTGCGCGATATACAGCGCGCCACACACCTCGCAGGGCCGCCCGACCGGCACCATCACAGCGCTGTCCTTGAGCACCACACCCTTCTGCCGCCGCGGCGTCCAGTCGCAGCGATAGGGACTCAGCTCCATCAACAGAGCCGCGCGTCGCATCCTGATCGGACCCGCCATCTCACGCTCCTGGTGAGCAGCAGCACCATTATGAAACCGCCACGACCGCGCCGCGATATGCAGCGGGATCCTGTCCGCAAACAACTCGACCAGATCACCCAGCCTCACCGGCTCACCTATGCGTTCAGTGAGGTAGTCGCGGAGGTCTCGCCGCCAGCCGGCATCTTCCGCCATGCCATCTCCTTTTCCACCTGTTCCAACCGACGCTCCTGATCAGCCAGCACATCGTCGATCTGCGCCCGCACCTCCTTGAGCTTCAGGATGTTCATGGTCACCGCGGCCGGGTCCAACGCATCGAGGTGCAGCTTGCGAACATCCCAGACAGGGATGATGCGCCACAGCCGTGTCAGCGCACCGAACCACTTCCCGCACGTCGTCTGCTTGGAGCGTCTGCCATACTTGGCTTTCGCCCGCTCCTGCTGCTCGATGAACTGACGCAATGCGTCCTGCAGCATTTTCGCCGCCGCCTGCTCGGTCTTTGAACGCCGCACACCCTCGATCAGATCGTCAGCGGCCTTGCCGGTGAGCTGCATCTGCTCCACGGCCTCAACTGCCATGACGAAGATGTTGTCGTTGGTGATGCGCCCCAGTTTCATGCGCAGGCCCTGTTGCGGTATGCGTGCCCATGGCTCGCCGACGCCGAGCCGGTGCGCCCGCGCCTCGTGTTCGATCAGCTTCAGATAATCCGAGATCACCGGCGTCTTGATATTGAACGCAAGCGCCATGTCGTTTTGCGTCGCGTCGGGGAACATGCGCAGGAGTTCGGCGATGTGCGCCAGGTCTTCCTGCTGCGTCGATGCCTTGCCCTCGATGCTGTTGATCGACCGCATCAGCAGCGCCCGGCGGTACGGGTCGTGCTCCACCACGACATAAGCGTCGAAGGAGCGGATGTCGGCGAGGTCAGCCGCAGAGCAGCGATGGAACCCGGTCACCAGCGAGTCGAACGGTTCAGCCTCATTGGCGAACACGACGATGGCGGGGAAATCAACCTTGTCCGCCATCGCCATCGCCATCTTGACGATGCGCTCGTCCTCACGGCGGCGGCCCAGCCTCGCCGGGTTCTGCGCCTCCGCGTTCAAGCTGATCCGCGTGAGGTCATAGCCTGCGACAAAGCGGTAAACATAGGCACCGCGATCAAGGTAATTTTCGGTCCTCTGATCCCGCATGTTCCTCCCCATCTATTGTTGTGATGCGCAATGTCGCCGGCACCTCGCCCGTCGTGCCGGTAACGACATATTCGCGCGACGCCTCATCGAATCGCCCGACAATCTCGATGCGCCATTGCCAGGCATCCTGTATCCAGCCGGTGATGGTGCCCGCCTCATCGCCCTTGCGGATGCGCCCGGTCCATTGCGGTGAGCCGGTCATGCCGCCACCCGCCCGCGCACCGGCACGCCGCCAGCCGCCACCGCGTCCAGCGCCTCGTCCACCGAGCGGCACACGGCAACCGGAAAGCCGTTGTCCGACAGCCGCGGATGCAGCACCCGCTGCGCCGGCGACAGCGCGCCGTAGCGCGAGCGCTTCAGCTCCAGCAGCACCACGCTGCCGCGATAGAACACTCCCAGGTCCGGCCAGCCGGGCAGCGCACCGAGCCGCTTGCGCCGTGCGCCCTCAGCGGCAGACGCGGCGTTGCGCAGCTCCCACGTCGTCCAGACCGCATCGAACGGCAGGAGGACGGCGAAGGCGTGCGCGACGCTGTGATGCAGCTCGTCCTCCGGCGGCACCGGCGCTGTCAGGCGGAAGCTCATGCCGGACGCTTGGCGCGGAGGTTGTTGATGCGCCCGATCACCAGCCGGTCCCTGGTGCCCAGCGTGTGCGCGATCAGCTTGTACGACGAGCCGTGGCTCCGGGCGTAGTTGATGAATTGGTCCTGCTCCCTGGTCCAGCCCTCGCCGTGGCGCGTCAGGTCAGGGATCGGCTGGCCGCAGCAGCCGCAGATGACCGCCGGCTCCGAATGCGCCGCCAATACGCCGTTGCCGCTGCTGCCTGACACACGCATGGGCCGGTCGCTGTTCATGCTGCCTCCCGCGCAATCGCCAGCAGCACGTCGCGGAATGCCGGGGGCGTCGCGTTCCTGATCTCCGTCTTGCGTTTGCCGCCAGCCATCGCGACCAGCCCGCAGCGACGCGCCCTGGCGTAGCCGTGACGCTGAAGCATCACCGGATCGAGCCGCTGTTCACCCCGGCCCCAGCGCAGCGCCGGCGGCTCGCCGACGCCCACGGCATACAGCCACGTGGGCTTGCGGGCGGCGTGGCCGTAGAAGCCCTGCTCGACCTGACAGCACCAGCCGCCGTGAATGTCCCGCTGCCAGCCACCGCCGGCCGGCGGCCACGGCAGCCCGTGCGCGAGCCATGCGTGGCTGTGCGCCGGATGCTCCAGCACGCCGCCCCAGCGGCGCACCGCCGCCAGTGCCGCGGCGAAGCAGCCACCATCGTCGCCCAGTTCAAACTGATGCGGCCTCAGTGGCGAACCGTGCCAGAACCGCCCCCAGCGCTGGCAGGGCGGATGTGCCACCACCGGCCACACGCCACCGTAGCGCCGCGCATCGCGGGCCTCGTCCCACAGCTCCACGCCGTCGATACCCGCATAGCAGCCGGCCGGATCGACATAGAGCGCAGCGATCATGCCGCCGCCTCAGCGCGTTCCTGCATCCAGGCGCGGGTTCCCGGTCGCAGGTAACAGACCGCCCGGTGTGCCGCGCAGTACGGCCCGTTGCCGACGACCGCCGCGTCGCACCAGGCCCAGTGCGGCCGGCTGCCGCGCGGATACTGGCAGCCACGCGGCGCCACAGGCTCGGGCGGCGGTGGCGGTGGCTCCGGCAGTGGTGATGGTGGCGGCTTCGGCGCGGGCGCGGCCAGGGCCGGCCGCGTCGGGCGCTTGCGGGGGCGCACCACCGGAGGCTCGCCGGCGGCGTGGATCGGTGAGGCCCGCGGCGGCAGGCCCAGCCGGCGCGCCTTGCCGACCACCGCCGATTTGCTGATGCCAAGCTCGGCGCCGATCAGCGCGGTTACCGCGCCGTCCGCCCAGCGCTGGCGCAGTTGCGCCGTGGCGGCCTCGCCCCACTCATGCGGCTGGCGCCCTGGGTTGTGGACGCTCATTCGGCGGCCTTCCGGCGCGACCGCGGCCGCGTGGAGGCCAGCACCGCGTCGGTGATGCCCGGAATGCCAGCGTCAGCCGCCGCAGCACGGATCGCCGGCCAGTGCCGGTAAGGCACCCCGTTGTGCATCCAGTGGTTCGCCGCCTGCCGGGTGGCGCCGGTTACAGCCATCACGATCTCCCGTCCCCCAAACAGCCGGAACAGCTTGGCCGTCGTCATTGTCATGACATACTAGCCTGACAAGAGATTTGCCGGCAAGATGACGGCCAAGACGGGCGGCGACAGATAATCTGTCGACGTGCAATACTCAGGGGCCGCGTGGCGAAGCGGTGGTAACCAGTGGTGACGGACATGATGGAAAAGCCCAACCCAAAAGAGGTTGGATTGCGCATGCGCGCGATCCTGCGAAAGCTCGGCTTGTCAGTAGAGAACACGGCTGCGGAACTGGGCATGCGACGCGAGCGCCTGTCCAACTCAGTCAACGGCTACGTGCTGCCCCGCTACGAGACGGTCTACGCACTCCAGAAGCTTTTACCCGGCATCACCCTGGAGTGGGTCTACTTCAACAATGACCGGCTGGTGCCAGGGCAGCTAGCCCGCGAACTGGCGATTTTCGTAGAGGCATTCAGGCAGAAACTGGAATTGCCGGAGGTTGGACCGGAGGACGACTCGGAGCGGAAGAAGGGACAGGCGAAGGCCTCGCGGCGATCGGAGGCACGCGCCGCCTGACGTAACAACATTCCCCATCAGACAACTTTTCTGTCGCACATGACAAATTAGCTGCTATAATGCCTCCAGATCTGGAGGTCATGACGTGCGGCATAGTATTCCCCTTGTTGATTACCGACGGGACCGGCGAGGGCGTTCAGTTACCGAGCGCCCAGGTGGCGGGATAGTCGCGCCCGCCGCGACGGTAATCCGTCTGCCACAATCGTGCTACGCGGAAAGTGGCCGTCTGCTTCCCGACGCGGGAAATGCAGCCGCACCAAATAGTCATTTGGTTACCGATAATGCTGCGGATGCAACCAATTCCGCCTGGCACAACCACTATTTTTGCGATGCGTGCCCGATGGAGTGGGACGAATACGCCGCCTTCGATTGCGCGAGCTTCTGCCCCTGCTGCGACGAGGCGGTCGAGCCATACGACAGTGTGGATCTGAGGGAGGACGCGTGATGGAAAACGCCGATCTGCTCACCAACGCCGCCGCCCTGCTGGAGCGTGCCCGCGCCGACGAGCGGGCGCTGGAGATCGAGATGACGATCCTGCAGACCCGCCTGGAGGCCACCCGCGAGGTTGTGGCGGCGCTGACCGGCAAGCCGCGGGTGCGCCGCCAGCGGGCGCCACGGCTCGTGGAGACGCCCCCGGAGGCGCCTGAGCCGGCACAGCGCGAGATGGAGGGCGCGGCGTGAGCGACCGGCCCAACCTCCCGCTGCCAGATGAGTTGGCGCAGGTCCGCGCCGACATCAAACGCCTGGAGGAGCGCGAGGCGGCGATCCGCGGCATCCTGCTCTCGGACCCCGACACGCGCACCGGCGCCTCCTGGATCGCCGAGGTGAAGACGGTGCAGCAGGAGCGCGTGGACTGGAAAGAACTGCGCGCTAACCATCCCGGCATCACCGACGAATATACCTTCCCTGTGCAGGTCACGCGCGTCGTGCTGAGCGGTGTCGATGAGCACGGCGAGATCATCCCAGCGCGGCAGTTCCGCAAAGCCACAGAAAGCCAGTCGCTATGAACGCAGTCACGACACAGGAAACCGTCTCGGCTCAGACGCTGGAGCATGTGCTCGGTACAGGCGACCTCTCCAAACTGACAACCGGCCAGCGGGTTGAGTTCATGGCCCGCACCTGTCAATCGCTTGGCCTCAATCCATTGACCCGGCCATTCAGGTTCCTGCAACTCAATGGCCAGATCCAGATGTACGCGACGCGCGACTGCACGGATCAGCTCCGCAAGCTCCACAAGATCAATCTGGCGGTGATCGACAAACAGCAGGACGGCGACGTTTACATCGTCACGGTGCGGGCCAGGACACCAGACGGCAGGGAAGATGAGGACATCGGCGCCGTGACGCTTGGACAGCTACAGGGCGACGGCCGGGCTAATGCGCTGATGAAGTGTCTCACCAAGGCCAAGCGCCGGGTGACGCTTTCGATCTGCGGGCTGGGCCTGTTGAGCGAGGATGAACTGGACACGCTGCCGGGCGCGGCTGTGTTCGATGCCGATGAACGGCCACCGGTTCAGACACGTCGCGAGCAGATCAACAGCGAAGTGCCGTTGGAGCAGCAGCCCGGCGTGCAGAAGATGACGCTGCGCCAGTGGCTCGATGACTTCGAGCTGCGCTGCCAGCGGGCCGAGACCGAAGAGCAGGCCAACGCGATCCTGAACGAAGAGCGGGTGCTGCGGCTGGATGATCCGGCGCTGGTCATCAACGAGAGCGCGCGCCAGCGGGCACTGGCCGCACGCAAGGCGATGGTGAATCGCATCTGGGCTGAGCCGCCGAATGAGGACGAGGACGAGAGCGCGCTGGACCCGGAATCGGTGCCGGCATAAGCTGCGCGGCGGAAGACAAGCAACTTGGGCCGGGGCGCATCCCCCCGATGTGTAACCAACCCCGGCCCCTATTTTTCCTCATCCGATGGCGGCTCGCGCGCGGCAATGATCAGCGCCAGGATGCCGGCCAAGGCCTCCGAGAAGACGCCCGATGCGCGCGTGCCAAGGTCAGCACAGGCACCGAGCGGGTAGGCGCGCTGGTAAATCAGTATGACGCACGTCAATGCCGCAATGCTTACCCAGATGCATTGAAGCAGTACCACGACGCCGAACAAGGCAAAGCACGCCCGCAGCATCGAGAACGGCGGCCGCCCGGCCACATCAGTCTTCGCCGCGGATGGCGTCGATGATGTCCTGCAGCTTGGCGTTCCGCTGCAGATCCGTCCGGTCTGACCGCCGGTGATGCCGCCGGCGCGTTGCGGTCCCGGGCACCACGGCCCAGTTGTCGCCGACCGGCAGGTTTTTGCTGCTCACCAGCCGCCGCACCTCGCCGTCGAGCCACGCATAGGCGTCGGCCAGGCCAGGCACCTCCAGCCCGCTGTGCAGCGCCTGGGCGAGCGCCGCGCGCTGATAACTGGGATACGTCAGGTCGGTCGTATTGGCGGGCAACTGGTCGCCGTCCGCCGCGACATCCCAACCATAGGTCAGCACGTTGAGATCCGTCGCCTCGCGCCAGCTCAGGCACTTGGCGCCATACACCGGCTTGTTGATGGCGTGGTCCGCCGGCTTCGGCCTCGATGCGATTTCCCACGTCAATCCGTCCGCGCTGTCGCCCAGCGTCAGCGTCTCGCTGTCAATCGTCACGCTCATGCCGGGCAGGAATTGCTGCACATATTTGATCGTCAGCTCGCAGCTCGATTTCGTCATCGCCGTCGCCAATACCGAAGCATTCTGCATGCGGATGTGGTACGGCGCGCAGCGCGTCCGGCACCAGCCGCTGGTCGCCGAGGCGCGGTCGATGCTGGAGTGCATGAGCCACTCGGCCGGCTCGACCCACTCCGGCCGCCAGGATGCGATCCACGCCGCGGTCAGGTCCACAAAGGCCTGCTGCCAGACATGATCGCCCGACCGGTTGGGGTCCAGTTCCGACGACTGGCCGCTCTCGTAGATCGTATGGAAAACGTAGTAATACGGGTCAGAGGCGTTCGCCATCCGCGTCTCGACGTGGCCCCGGTTCACCTCCAGCCAATGCTCCCAGTACGACCTCGGCAACAACCACGCCGGCACCACGGCGGGCGTTGCGACGACGCATTCCGCGATGGCTCGGGTCGGCCACGCCCAGTATCGTCCCATCACCATGCAGCGCGAATCACTGGGTAGCGAAAGCTGCTGGTAATTCGTCGTGAATTGCATTGCCTCCAGATAGTACGGATCGCCGGTCAGCAGGAAAGGTATATACACCGCAGAGGGCAGATGCCCTTGGTCCGTCCGCAGCGGGCTGGGGCCTTTGGCGATGTAGGGCGTGCCCTCGCTGCTGCTGTACATGTTGGCGCCGGGGAAGTCGTCCACGATATCACCTGGCGCTGGGGCAAGCGTCTCGGGATCGCGCACCACGCACGGATAGCTGTTGATTGCCTCGGCCTGATCGCGCCACGGAGTCTCCGGGGCGTTGCGCACGAGGTACTGCGCCTGCCATCCCGTGATGATGCCCAGTCCTGGGTAGCCGCCGGTCTGGCCCTGATTGCCCGGCATGCCACACGTCGCCATCGGCTTGTAGGCGCTCACCGACAGGATCGGGCCTTTCGCCAGCCCGGTCGTGTCGAGCGGCGGGATGAGGTTCTGCGCCACGAGCTGTGCGTAGGTGCGACGCACCGGGCGCGGTGCCGACTGCCAGCGCCAGCGCCCAAACCAGTAGTGCCCGCTGGTGGCCTCTACGGTGGCTGTGGAGCCGTCGCGGCGCGTGATGGTGGCGGTGTAGGCGGGAAGGTTGGCGGCCTGTGCGGTGGCGCGTGGCTGGCCGTGCTCGAACACCCACTCTTCGCGGCCGCCGGACCTGTCCGGGCGGTAGAACGCCAGCATGTGCGGCAAGCCGGGATTCACGCACAGCACGTTGTCCATGACGAACCTGCCGTCGGGGTCGGTGTAGCTGTCGAGCGCCTGGCCCTCGCTGGCGAGGAACACGTAATCGTTGCCGCCCATGCGGATTGTGGCGCGCGCCTCGCCGTCGTCCGGTGGTGGCTCCTCCGGGTCCGGCGGATCGGGTGGATCGGGCGGCTCCGGCTCCACCTCCGCAGGCACGAACAGCCGCTGCGTCTCGGCGGTCTCGAATACAATGATGTGCGGGTAGGTCGGTGGCTCGGCCATGCGGTTTCCCCTGCATTATTGTGTTGACTGCTGGTGCGTCGGTGGTGCATATCGGGTGCATGGCAAGAATGTCTCTGACCATGACAGAACCGCAGTTGGTTTGGCTGCGCCGCGAGGCGAAGAGGCTCGGCATCACCGTGGCCGATCTCATCCGCCGCATCATTGACCAAAAGAGGATTGACCAGTGACAACGACAGAAATCACCGCCGCCGGCTACATCGTCCACGACGACAGTGGCGTGATCTACGGCTACGGCGCGACCGATAAGGCCGCATGGGACGACATGCGCACCAACATGGAACTCGACGGCATCAAACTGCTAGGCGAAGACGATGACGCCACCGACGAGCTGGGTTCCTGGACCCGCGAAAGCAGCATGACCGTTATGCCGGCGTCGAAGGCACTGCTGGAAATGGTGGAAGACGAGGGCGGCGACTGCTCGTGGAGCAACATCAACGGCATCGCCTGCACGACGGATGAAGAGACAGACGAATGAGCGAGACGCCCGACAATCTGGTGCTGGCCCGGTTGCGCGAGATCCGCGACATGCTTGGCCGCGTGCTGGAGGACACCGCCGATCTGCGGCTGCGCGTTGGCGCCCTGGAGGCACAATTCGCCTCGGTGTCATTGCGAGTGGACCGGCTGGACGGACGGCTGGAGCGCATCGAGCGCCGGCTTGGCCTCATCGACGAGCCGGCACATTAGGCAGGCAGGGAAGACCGACAATGCGCATGTCACGAACTGAACGGGACCAACTGATCATCTCCATCTGGGAGATGATCGAGGACGCCGAACCGGACATTTCGACTGAGCGCCTAATGGCGATGGTCGAGAATGACACCGGCGCCGACTATCATCGCATCATAGAGGCGCTGGAGCGGGCCGGAATATTAACATGATCCACACTAGAGCGTTCAGCGGCGCAGCGCTTTGGATGACACACGCGCCGCATTCACACGAAAGGCTTTTGAGTATGACTAGACTAGCACTCGCCGCGGCACTCCTGCTCGCGGCAACGCCCGCCTTCGCACAGACGTCACAGGGCTGGCAGCAATACGCGCCAGGAAACAGCAACTGGGAACAATACGTGCCAGGGAATAGGCCGATGCCCAGAATGCAGGATGTGGATGCCAGAGGGTGCCGCCCCGTGTTCATCCCAGGGCAGGGTTATCAGACGCAGTGCGGCTACTGACATGGAACTGATGATTGGCGCCGGCCTTGCACTCGCGCTGCTGTATTTCTGGCTGATCGGGCACTGGTTTGCCCGCGTGGTGACATTCCTCGCCTTCGGCGCTGGGTTTGTCTTGCTCGGATTAGCCATAGAACACGGGAAGAGTGCTGCCGCAGAACTGGCCTGCATCGCGCTCGGATTCGTCGCTGGATGGTTCGTCGCAAGCCTGCCGACTTACTACTGGCGCCACCAACTCAGACAGATGCTGCAGCCCTACTAGCGAGCCAACGGGTTCACGGGTCCGTAGTCGTAGCCACCAGGCGGTGGGTTAAGCCCCCGCCGCACAGCCCGTCGAAGCATGACGTTGCCGGTCAATTCGCCGCCTTTCTTCAGGGCGCCATGCAGCATCAGGTTTGCAAGCGGGGCACCTTCCGTGGCCGCCGCAATCGCAAGGTGCGCAGCCCCTATCCCGCCTGCCTGGGCAAGAGCAAAAAGCAGGTTCGTATTCGAGCCTCGCGCTTTACCAAGGTCGATGTTGCTGGCGCGCTTCAGATCCTTATCGATCATAATGAGGCCGCGCATTGTTTCGTCGGATATACCCATCGCAGGATCGACGCCCGGCCTCGCTCGCCGGATCGCCAAATCTGTCACGAATTTATGGAACGCCGTGGCGTTGATATCCCCATTTCGGTTAGTGAGCTTCGGCCGGAACTTCTGCAACTCTTCCATCGAGTTGATATCAGCAGCGAACTTCGCCTGGTTATCAAGGAATGTTTGGAATGCTCCATCGCTGGCGGCGTTGTTAACTCCATCAATGATTCTCTTGTATTCGACCAGCAGCTTGGTGGCGTAGCGTTCAGCAGCCGTTCTGTCCCCCGCCTTGTCCAGTCGGTCGATTAGGTTGTCATGCATCCCCCAGCCTGATCCTGGGTCGGTTTTCAGAGCGCCTTTTTCATCAAACAGCGCCCCCCGCAACTCGCGCAGAACTCGCATTCGTTCCGGTGATTCGCGCACGCGCGGATCAGCCATCTTCTCATCCAGCCACCTCACGGCCGGGCTGTAGTCGAGATCCTTGGCCACTCGCATATAGGCCGCACCGTCTTTCTCTGCTGCGGCTGCCTTTGCGTCGCGCAAGTCCTGAAGCTGCGGCGCGGTCCCTTCCATCTTCTCGTAACTATCAACGCGTGCCTGGGTGTTCTGCCGGAGCCGCTCATCGAATTGGTTGGGGGCGCGTTCGCGGTGCAGTGACTCCTTTTGCGAGACAGCAGCATCCCCCGAATATTCGGCCAACGTCGGTTCCGAGCCATGCACATAAATGTTCTTGTCCATACCGCGCACTGGTGGCGCGAGAACCTCACCCAGCTCAGCTTGCTTACGGTATGCCTTCATCTGCGCAGGCGTCAGCCTTGCAAGCTCTTCAGGCGTCGCCGCAGCGCCAACACTTCCCGGAACACCTGCCGCCTGGTTTTCTTGCTGGATTTCGGCGACGCGATCCCGCACGCCACTGACCCATTGATGGTCTTCCGGGGACAGAGGCGGCAGCGCGCCGCCCGGCTTTGCTGCGGGGCCGGGCTGCGGAGCGCCGGCATCGCCAGTTGACGGCACGACCCCTGGCGGCTTTGCACCAGGACCAACTTCGCTGGGCGGCACAAATGCCGGAGGCTCTACTGGCGCCACAGGACGAGGGGCCACATTGACGCCCGGCGGCACAAAGGCCGGTCGCTCTGGTGGCGGGGCTGCTGCCAGCGGGTTCGCTGGCGTACCTTCGCCGTAGTATTCCTGCACAAACCTCGGGCCTGATGATGGCGCCTCCGGGATGGGCGGCCTGCCTGGCACGCGCAACTCAGCGCCGCCGGTCGGGAATGCCTCCGGCAGCGCCGCGATCTCACGGCCAAGCGATCCGGGTGTGAGTTCACCGGACAGTTGCCGTCCACCACCTAGCGGGATCGTCACACCCGGCGGCAGTGACGGCAGGTGAATATCCGGCGTGACTTCCACGGCAGTCTGCTGGGCGCCACGCAGCAGAGCGTTGCCACCGCTCAGCACGGCTTCGGCGCCGGCTATGAGCGGGTTGTAGACCGGCGCCATCACCAGGTTGCCGGGAACCCGCGGGAAAGACGGGCCGCCCTCCCAGCCTTCCTTGACCGCTCCCACAATGCGCTGTGCAGCGGGTGACGGCGTGCCGGATGGTGGCGCATTGATGCGGTCCATGTCGGTCGGCGATACCAGCGTGTCGCCCACAGCGACCGGCGCTGGTCCTTGCTCGCGTGGCGGAGCTGTGGTGGCCGCTGACGGCTTCGGAGCCGGCGGCAGCAGGTCTAGCGGGCTACCGCCTGGAGCGGCCTCCTGCCCCGTCCCAGCGCCACCGCTGGGCGTCTGAACGGGTGCCGCAGCACCACCAGCCTTCGGAGCCGGCGGCAGCAGCTTCAGCGCGTCTTCACTGGCCATGGGTTTTCCCGGCGCTGTATCGGTGATGACTGTCGGCGTCGCCTGCGCGACCTGCACGCGCGCTGCGGCGTCCTTCTTCGGCGCCAGCTTCACGTATTGCGCCGTGACGGCCGGCACGTAGCCGCGGCTCTCCGGCCCGAAGCTCTGCCGCCAGCCGGGTCCGCCGTGATAGTAGAGCAGCGCCTTGTCCGGCGTGCCTTCCTTGTCCAGCGCCTCATTCAGATACTTCGCCGCGCCGTAGATCGACTGCACCGGATCGTGCGGGGCGGTAACGCCGAGCTGCCGCTGGGTCTCCGGCATGATCTGGCCAAGGCCCTGCGCGCCGGCCTTGCTGACGGCCATCGGGTCGCCGCCGCTCTCGTGCAGGATCAGCGCCTTGAGCAGCCGCGGGTCGAGGTTCCACTCGGCCGCCGCGTCGTTGATGATCGTGTCGTAGTTGTCAGCCACCGAGGACCTTCAGATCCTTGGCCTTCTGGATCGCCGCGCCGATTTGCTCCTGCGCCACGCTGTCCAAGCTCTTCCAGTAGCTATCTCGCTGTGGCTGTGTCATGCGAGCAAGATGGAACACGCGCGGGTCAAGTTCCTTCACGCTCTCCTGGAATGCCGGGTAGTTCGCCTTGTCGGGGTACTTAGCGGCGAGCGAGGCACGGGCGCGGATGTAATCGGCATTGCCCTGCAGCGTGCGGATGATGAAATCGACGCCCTCCGGTGATTGTGCCGAATGTGGAGTGGCCGCCATGTTCAGGTTCATACGTCCGTCGCTGCCTGGGTTCTGCGCCTGCACCATCTGAGCCGCAACCTTATCGAAGCTCTCCTGCGCCGCGACTTCTTCTGGTTTGATGTTGAGCGCCTTCGCGAGCGCCGGCGCCCATGTCACGGCTGCGCGCTTCCAGTCGAGCGTCTTGCCGGCGCCTGAACCTGAGGTGAATTTCGTCAGGTCGGAGAGCATGGTGCCGTAGTTGGCCAGCTGCATCTGCGCGGCGGTGTCGGCCTCCGCTTCCTTCTGGAACAGCGGCGGGCCGAGGTCGCCCTGCTTCTCGGTCGCCGCTGCGGTCGCTTTCTGTGCCGGCGTCGGGCCACTGACCCCCGTCCCTGCCGGCGACGGGGCTGGGGTCGCTGTAGGCGGCCTCTTGGGGTTCAGCAGTTCCGGCGGCGGGCGCCCGGTTCCGAGCGGCGATGCCTGCGAGCCAGGCGAGGCCGGAGCACCGCCAGGATAGACGTATTGGTCCGGCACCCCGCTATCCCGCAGGAATGTCTCGTTGGTGCCGTGCTTGACGACAGTGGGATTGGCCGGGTCGGGATAGTCCCGCGGCGACTTCAGCCAGCGTTGATATTCCAACGTGCTCTCTGGCGACACTCCTTGCGGCGCCCCCGGTTGCGTCGGCGCATCCACGGCACCCGTGCGGAGGTTCTGGCGTGTACCGATTGTCTGACCGCCCGGCCCGGTCTGTGTGCCCAGCCTGCCGGAAATCTGCTGTTGCTGCAGCTCAGGCGGCGACAACGAAATCTGGATCTGCTGCAGCCGCTGCCGTAGTTGCGTCGGGTTGTCGGCCGGTAGAGCGAGCGCCGCTCTGGTTGCTTGTTCCTGTGTCCAGCCACCGTTGGCAACGAGGCCATGCAGCCCAGCAACAACGCGATCATGCAGCCCGGCATCATCGCCATCCAGCGCGCCAATGATGGCGTTACTCACCGCCTTGTTCCGTGCAAGTCCCTGATCGAGTTGCTGGCCTTGAATGGTCGAGGTCTGTCCCAACGCCTTGAGCATGCCCTGGCGCGCCAGCGGGTCTTTCGAGGCCAATGCCTGCGCCCTTGGGTAATTGACATTGCCATCGGCGTCGGTGGCCTGCTGCAGTGCGTTGCCCCACGCCTCGGTCGCCTGCTTGTCGCGCAGGTCGTAGACCTTGCCCGCCGCCTCTAGCGCCGTGGTCTGCGCCTGCAGCGGGTTGACGACAACCGGATCAGCCAGGCCGTGCGTGCTGCCACTCATCGCGCGCGGTCCTCTCTTACTGCTGCGACCACAGCATGTTCGGGTCGGCGCCGGAGCCGTAGACTGGCGTCCCGTACGTGTTCTGTGGCTTCATGTAGCGGTTGAACGCGTCGTAACTCAGATAATTCTCCACACCCTTGTTCAGCACGTTGCCGGTGTTGGTCAGCCCGCGCGCCTCCGCCTCGCCCGCTGTCTGCAGCGCATTGCCGGCGGTCGATGCCGCCTTGGTGCCTTCCGCTCCCAACCCGGCCGCAGCGTTCTCTCCGAGCGCCGCGGTGTCATACAGCCGCTTGAACTGGCTGTTGAGGACGTTCTGCTGGCCGGTGCTCAGCTCCAGCACGTCCTTGAACCGCGTCTGCGCGTTGGCAAACTGGTTCTGGTAGTTCTTGTCCGCCAGCCCCGTCACAAACTCGGCCGCGCCCTTCAGGCTCGCGCCTGACACACCAAGACCTCGTGCCGCCGCTGCGCTCTGCGTCTGTTTCAACCCTTGCTGGAGCTGAAACTGATACCCCGGCGTCTGCTCCAGTTCCGCCTGCGTCATCCGTGGCGGCAGGTATTGATTATAGGCCAGATCCAGATAATTAGGCCCGCCGCCGGTCGGCCCGCTGCTCGCCAGCGTCGTCAGCCCCGGCAATGCGCTCGTGCCTGCAGCAGTGTATGGCGACAGATCCTGCCGCGTCATCAGGTACTGCATCTTCTGCAGGTTGGCGCTGTCCTTCGCGGCTCCCGACGCCTTGCCGGAGCCGGCCATCTGTGACCCGGCGCTCAGCGCACCAGCACCCGCAATAGCAGCAGCAGTCCAGGGCATTACTCTCTCCCTACTCGCAACGCATAGAAACTATGACGCTCACACGATCCACATCGCCGATGTTCTCGACGGAATGCGTCAACAGGTTATCGAACGTCCAGACCGTGCCCGTCTCGAACTCGCACGTATCCTCATCGCACCGGACGCGCGCACGTCCCGCCACCGTCACATGCGCCTTACAATTATAATGAAGGCATGCCCAACTGCCCGCGTCGCTGTGCGGCTGGATCATCTCGCCCGGCGGCAGGCGCGTGATGATGATGCTGCCCAACTCCACCGCCTGCACCCGCGCCATCAGCCCGAACACCAGCGGCCGCAACGCCGGCAATTTGTACCACGCCGGCCAAAAGATGTTGCGATGCTCACGGCCGCGGCTGTCCAGCCCGACCTGATCCTCCGGCATGTAGCGTGCGGTGATGTCCGTCATCGCGGCATGCGGTGAGCCGGGATAGGTGCGTCGCTGCGGGTTGCTGTCCCACAGCGCCTCGTTGCGCGTCAGCTCAAGCTGCAGCGGCAGCGTGTCGATGCCATGTGCGATCAGGCAGAAGCGGCTCATTGAAGCTCCAGCACAAAGCGCTGTCCCGTCTGTTTGGCACCGAGCCGGCGATACACCAGCCCGACGCGCGTCTGGTCCGGCTGGAACATCAGCACGCGGGTCACACCGCGCGCCCGCAGATCCTCGATGCTCGCCTGCTGCAGCTTGCGCCCCAACCCCGGCCATGACGGGTCGGCGAAGAACGACACCTGATCGGCCTCGACCTGTCCGCGCGCATGGAACGCCTCGCCGAGTGCGGTCACCAGGTAGCCGAACATCCGGCCATTCGAGCGAGCGGTGTAGATGTGCAGGTTGCCGCGCGCTTCGAGCCGCTGGAACATCGGGATGTTCATTTCGCGCCACGCCTCGGGCTGCTCGCCCAGCATCACACACTCCTCGCTCATCAGCCGGATGCCGTCGCGGTCGCTGAATGCCCGGCGCAGCGGCTCACGCTGGAACGTTACGCCATCCATGACGGCCGGGCGGTGCAGGCGGCGCATCATCTCGTGCCGTGCCAGCCGGCGCAGCGCCTCGGTCTGCGGCGCATAGGCTATGGCGTAGCGCAGAAACTCCTGCATGTTCCGCTGCACGTTCTCGCCGGCCCAGCGCTGCCACCACGCGCTGTCGTGCGGCAGGCCGAGGCAGTGCTCGAACACCCGGGCGCACGTCGCCTCATCGCGCAGCGCCTCAAACGTCACCGTCAGCACGTCCGGCAGCCGCGCCGCGATCTGCCGCAGCTTGGCCTCGTGGTGCCGCAGCACCGGGCGCATCACCGCGTCCTCGAATACCAGCCCGCCACGGCGCAGCGACGCCAGCACCTCGTCCACCGGGCGGGTCACCGTGACCACCCTCACGCCGGGCTTCAGGAGCCGCCAGAAGGGGGAGGCGGCGGTTTCGCATGTCCCGGTGCAGGGCTGCGCCAGCCAGCTCTCCACGTCCGCCAGGGAGCGGCAGTGACGGAGCTCGTCGTGGGCACAATGAAACGGCCCGTATGACAGGAACTTGCTCAGCCATGCGGATCGCGAGCGCGGCAGCGAGAACACCACGAACGGCGGTGTCACCCGAGCCTGGCCTCCAGCGTCTCGATGCGGGCGGCGAGTGCCGCGATCTCGGTGTCGACGTATGCCTTGGGCGTGGCATGCGTCGGGTCGGTCGGCATCACCGGCGGCAGGTCCACGGCCTCCGGCACTGGCTCCGGCGGCGGCACGTATGGCTCGACCTTGTAACCCTGCTCGACGATCTCGGCGTATTCGGCATTCGCCGGATCAGTAGGCACGTAGAACACGCCAGGGCCGGTGAGATTGCCGAGGCTCTCCTTGTCGTCCAGCGTCGCCTGGATCGTGGTATTCGCTGCGTTTGTGTATACGAGTTCCATGGGTTGCCTCAGAGGTCCGCCGACAGGTTATATCCGACGTTGATAGCCCATTGCCCTGCGGCAGCAGCTATTCCCTGTGTGTATAAAAAACCGCTACCCGCAACGGATGTGACGCTATTAAGATTTAGCGGCGCGCTACCAGTCATCACGACAGTTGGTGTCGCTCGCATGGCTACTGGAATTGATACCGATGCAGCTATGGTCAATCCAGCACCGCTTGCATAACCAGCAACATATTGTCCTAGCGTCTGATAGAACCGCTGGCAGGCGGCGAGCTGTTGCTGCGGCGACAGCGCGACCCAAGGTGTCGCCAAAGACCCAAGCTCGAACTTCACTTGCGACAATGTGCCGGCGTTGAACTCGATGGTGGTGTTGGCTCCTGCTGTAACGCTGCCGCTGACTGGCGAGGCAGCATACGACCCGGCGCCGATGCGCCCCTGCGCGGTGCCGGTCCATGACAGCGTGTAAGTGCCGCCAGCGAGCGCGCCACCTTCTATGATCTGCTGCAATGTGCCGGCGGTGATGGTGATGCTGGTGGACGGCCCTGATGGTGCGGCGAACGTGTATGTCGCGCCACCCGCGCCGGCCTTCCATCGGTCGTGGCCATAGCTCCCGGCGGTGAGCGCGGCACCGCTCGTATAGGCCCTCTGGTTGATGGTGAATCCGCCGTTGTCGGCGTAGCTGGCGCCTGGAATAGCGGCGGCGGTTCCACCTGTAACAGCATTCAGAACATAGGCCGTTGTCGCGATCTGTGTGCTGTTGGTGCCTGCCGTTGCTGTCGGTGCAGCCGGTGTGCCGGTGAAGGTCGGTGATGCCAGCGGCGCGCGGGTAAGGTCGGACGGGTGGATGTGATCGCCGCGCGAGACCGCTGCCGCCACGCCAGGCGCTGCTGTGCCGTCCATCATCGGCGGCGCCGCGCTGTAGTTCGGCGTGTAGGCGGTATTCGCGTAGCTGGCGATCTCGGCCATCGTCGCGGCGTAGGCTGTCGTGGACGCACTGCGCGCCAGCGGCAGCTTGTCGGTCGCCGTCAGCGTGCCGGGATCTGCGCCCGCACTGATTTTGGTGTCAGCTATGGTATCCTCCTAGCCCCAGATCCATGCGCCCGTGCCGTCTTCCAGGCCCCAGCGCCCCGTGCCATCCTCTTTTCCGATGCCGACCACGCTCGACGACGACGTGCCCACCGCGATGTGGATGCCGTCGAGCCAGGGCATGCCGCTGCCAGGATCCGCTGTCGGCAGGAACGACAGGTCGCACGCCGCCCACATCGAGCAGAGCTGCGCGATGGGCACCAGCAGCGCGTCGGCATTCTGCCGCGCCGTCGCCTCGTTGCTGTCGGCCCGCGCCCGCAGCGTCGCCTCGCGGGTCACCGCGGTGTTCAGCGTGGTATCGGCCGCCGCGCGTGTTGCCGCCTCGCTCGCCAGTCCGGTCGCCAGCCCGGTGTCCGCCGTGCTGCGCGCCGCCGTCTCGGCCGCGAGCTGCGCCTCCAGTTCGGACGTATCGGACGACTGCCCGACTGCGCCGCCGGTGCGCTGATACAGTGCCAGCAGAAACGCGCGCCAGGCCGGCGTGACCTGCCCGCTGACCGGATCGACCAGCGGCGCCGAGGGCACGCCCGTGTTGAGCGCGACGGTCATTCAGTTCCCTGTGGCGATCCAGCAGAACGCCGCCGGGATCGGATGCACCGTGTCGTCGGCCAGCGGGATGCTCGACCAGATATCGAAGCCGTTGGCGTCGTAGTTAACCGATAGCCACACCGCGCTCAGGTCGCTGTTCATGAGCTGCGTCACAACGGCGGTGGTGTTGGTAGGGAATGGCGTCGGGAAGTTCACCCTGAGATGGCCCGACGAGTCAGTCACGTTGGTGCCCACCTTGAGGCTCGTGGCGCCCAACGCGGTGATCTTGTTCTGCAGGTCGGTGTCCGCGGCGATGCGCGCGGCTTCCTCCGCGTCGATCTGCGACTGGAGGTCGTTCTCCTTGTTGGTGGCGCGCGTAACTTCCGCAGTGATCTGCGTCTGTAAATTGGCCTCGGCGGCGAGCGCCCGGTCCGTCTCCACCTGGATCGCGTCCTCGATCCCCAGCAGCGCGCGCGCATCGGCCAGTGTCGGCGCGGTGGTGAACGGCAGCAGCGCGTCCGAAATGCCGGTGGAGGTCCAGCCGTCGTACACCAGGTTGCCGGCGGCATCGCGCACGATCAGCCGGTAGTCGGCGCTGCCCAGGATGATGGCGCGACCTGCGGCATCGAGGACCACCGGGTTGGTGTTGGCGGCGGCTTTGTCCGGGTCCAGCCATGTATCCTTGGGCGTACTGGTACCAGGCACCAGCGTCTGCACGGTGCCGCCCGCGTATGGGTGGCCGTCAGCGTCGATGAACTGGATCTGCGGCGGGCCAAGAGGAAGCGGCATCGCTATGTCTTCACTGCTGTGAGTTCAATCCAGCCACCCTGCAGGGCGGTGGGACGCGGGCATGACCACGACAGGCGCCATACGCGATCACGGGCGTAGCCGAGCCGCTGCCACTGGACGAATGTCCGATACTCGCCGAGCGCGCCCATCTGCTGGCCGACCGGCGAGCCGTAGCTATGCCCACGATCATCCGACCAATCGAGGAATAGCTGGCACGGCGGTGTCGGAATGGTGCGGACCTGCACGTCGTCCAGCGTGAGGAACACGTCAGGCGGTGGTGGCGGCTCGTCCGCGCATGGATTGCCATAGGCGCCGGTAGCCGTGCCGGGATTGGCCGCAAGCGTGCCTCCTGCGGCGCCGCGATTGATCAGCCAGTCGCTGGCTGTCGTGCTGCCTTCCGGCAACTGCTGGAACACTGTCGGCGCTGTGCCGAACGGCAGCGCGCCGGTAGGCCCGAGACTGGCCGGCGTCAGATCGGCATTGACGAACTTGCGGCGGTTGGCGGTGACAGTCAGATCCACGAAAGAAGGCGTCTGCCCAAACCACAGATCGCTGACATAAGCCGTTGTTGTGTGCGTGCCTGGGAAATGCTCGTCCAGTGCGGTGTTGGTCAGCGGCACGCCGGCCGTGAACCATGTTGCCGGCGGGGTCACGATACTATCCACCGACAGCGGCACGTCATTGACATAGGCTTGTGCCACGAAGCCGACGAAATCCACGCTGACCAGGATGTGCGTGGTGCAGGCTGGCCACGGGTCCGGCGCACCAAGCACAATCACCCACGCGGTTTCCGTGGCGCCGCCGCTGAGTTGTCGCACCACGCTGACGCTGAAGTTGTTGGCATTGTCGAAGCCAAGCCCGAAGCTCCACCAGGTCGCCGGAGCCAGTGCGCTGTCGTCCACGTCCAGCGCCATGTTGTGCATCTGCGGCGGCGCGCTCTCCCAGTTCGGGTCATGGAGCCAGCACGACCAGACGGCCGATGTCAGGTTGCCGGAGAACAGCGACCGCGCCGGCAGCGAGATGCCGGGATTACCCGCCGAGCGGAACAGGTAGACCGGATTGAGCGCCATTT
>Ga0207661_10000442_pt1 | contig 26714 bp, 19 predicted proteins | sample KBSC713LmetaG_FD_184337 | JGI IMG/M metagenome (GOLD analysis project Ga0207661, IMG submission 184337) | Corn rhizosphere microbial communities from Kellogg Biological Station, Michigan, USA - KBS C7.1-3L metaG (SPAdes) (version 2) | ecosystem: Host-associated > Plants > Roots > Rhizosphere ...
CCAGCACCAGTGGGGCAACATCGGCCAGGCGCTGACCGGTGACCCGCGGATCTACGGCCGGGTGTACGTGGGCACCAACGGCCGCGGCATCCTCTACGGCGACACGTCCTCGACGCCGTCGTCGCCCCCGCCGGTCTCGACCTCGCCGTCGCGCACCACGTCCCCGTCGGCGTCTCCCTCGGCGTCTCCGTCGGCGTCGCCGTCGCGGTCGGTGTCCCCGTCGGCGTCCACCTCGCCAACGGGAACGCCGCCGAACACCGGCGCGTGCACGGTGACGTACTCGATCACCGGGCAGTGGCAAGGCGGCTTCCAGGCCAGCGTGAAGATCGCCAACGGCTCGTCCGCCGCGGTGAACGGGTGGCAGCTGAAGTGGGCGTTCGCCAACGGCCAGGTCATCACCCAGCTCTGGAACGGCGCGTTCAGCCAATCCGGGGCGAATGTGACGGTCACCAACGCCGACTACAACCGCGTCATCCCGGCCGGCGGTACCGCGGAGATCGGGTTCCTGGCCAACTGGACCGGCACGAATACGAAACCTACGGCGTTCACCCTCAATGGATCGGCCTGTACCACTGGGTGACCTCCCCCACTTTGCCCTGACCTTGCCCTCCGGTGCGTGATCCGGAGGGCAAGGTCAATTAACCTGTTGGACGCTCGGGGGTCCAACTCATGGGGGGCAATGTGACAGTTCTTCGTCGCCGGGTGCCCCAGTCTGTCCGCGAGGTCCTGCTCATCACGGTTTTCTGGTGCGCCTACACGGCCGGCTGCCTGGCCGTCGGCGGGCGGGTCGGCACCGCGTTTCACAATGCCCGCTCGATCTGGCAGTTCGAGCGGGCGCTCAACCTGCCGAGCGAGACGGCGATCCAGTTCGTGCTCACCACCCATATGTGGATGATCCGGGGGGCCAATCTCTACTACGCGCTGGTGCACTTCGTGGCGACCGGCGTGCTGCTGCTCTGGCTCTACCGCACACGGCCGGCGCACTACCGCTGGGCGCGGCGGGTGCTCGGCAGCCTGACCGGTATCGCCCTGTTCATGTACCTGCTGTTTCCGCTCGCCCCGCCGCGCATGCTGGCCGGCACCGGCCTGGTCGACGCGGGCGCCCACTTCGGCCCCGGGGTCTACAGCACCACCCCGGCGACCGACCACTTCGAGAACCAGTACGCGGCGATGCCCTCGGTGCACGTCGGTTGGGCGACGTTCGTCGCCGTCGCGATCATCGTGGCGGGCCGGAGCCGGTGGCGCTGGCTGTGGCTCGTCCACCCGGTCGTGACCGCGGTGGTCGTCGTCGGCACGGCCAACCACTACGTGATGGACGCCGTGGTTGCCTGGGCGTTGCTCCTCGGCTTGCTCCTCGTGTTTCGGCCTCCGGCCGGACATGAGAATGTGAGGAGAGTGAGCATTCCTCGTCCCGCCATGGAGGGTGATCCGTGTCCGCCAACCGCCGCGGCGGCCAGCCGGCCCAGCTCAGCGACCTTGTCGACGTTCCCCGACTGATCACCGCCTACTACACCGGGCACCCCGACGTCCAGGAGCCGGCCCAGCAGGTCGCCTTCGGCACGTCCGGGCACCGCGGGTCGAGCCTGCGCAACGCCTTCAACGAGGACCACATCGTCGCGGTGAGCCAGGCCATCGTCGAATACCGGCGGGAGCAGGGCTACGACGGGCCGCTGTTTATCGGGAAGGACACCCACGCGCTCTCCGAACCGGCGACGGTCAGCGCGCTCGAGGTGTTCGCCGCCAACGACGTGCAGGTGCTGGTCGACAGCCGGGGCGGCTTCACGCCCACGCCGGCCGTGTCGCGGGCCATCCTCGCCTACAACCAGGGGCGCACCGCCGGGCTGGCCGACGGGGTCGTCGTCACGCCCTCGCACAACCCGCCCGAGGACGGCGGGTTCAAGTACAACCCGCCCAACGGGGGACCGGCCGACACCGACGTCACCAAGTGGATCCAGGACCGGGCCAACGCGATCCTGGCCGGCGGCCTCAAGGAGGTCCGGCGCGTCCCCTACGCCCGCGCCGAGCCGGGCACCTACGACTTCATCGGCGCCTACGTCGACGAACTGCCCTCGGTCATCGACATCGCGGCGATCCGCGACGCCGGCGTGCACATCGGGGCCGACCCGCTCGGCGGGGCCAGCGTCGCCTACTGGCAGGAGATCGCCGACCGGCACAAGCTCCACCTGACCGTGGTCAACCCGGTGGTCGACCCGACGTTCCGGTTCATGACGCTGGACTGGGACGGGCGGATCCGGATGGACTGCTCCTCCCCGTTTGCGATGGCCTCGCTCATCGACAAGCGGGCCGACTACCAGATCGCGACCGGCAACGACGCCGACGCCGACCGGCACGGCATCGTCACCCCCGACGCCGGGCTGATGAACCCCAACCACTTCCTGGCCGTCGCGATCTCCTACCTCTTCGGCAACCGGGCCAACTGGCCGCCGCAGGCCGCCGTGGGCAAGACGCTCGTCTCGTCGTCGATGATCGACCGGGTCGCCGACGACCTCGGCCGGCGGCTGGTCGAGGTACCGGTCGGCTTCAAGTGGTTCGTGCCCGGGCTGCTCGACGGCTCGGTCGGCTTCGGCGGCGAGGAGAGCGCCGGCGCGTCGTTCCTGCGCCGCGACGGCAGCGTATGGACGACCGACAAGGACGGCATCCTGCTCTGCCTGCTGGCCTCCGAGATCCAGGCGGTCACCGGCCGGTCGCCCAGCGAGCACTACGCCGACCTGGTCGCGAAGTTCGGCAGCCCGGCCTACGCCCGCATCGACGCCCCGGCGACCCGGGAGCAGAAGGCCGTCCTCGGCAAGCTGTCGCCCGAGCAGGTGACCGCGACCAGCCTGGCCGGCGAGCCGATCACGGGGATCCTGACCACGGCGCCCGGCAACGGCGCGGCGATCGGCGGGCTCAAGGTGGTGACCGAATCGGGGTGGTTCGCGGCGCGGCCATCCGGAACCGAGGACGTCTACAAGATCTACGCCGAGTCGTTCAAGGGCCCGGAGCACCTGGCCGAGATCCAGGAAAGCGCGCGGGCGGTCGTCTCTAGCTCACTTTGAGCCGCTGCAACTGGACGATGATCGACCAAGTCACCTCGGACTCCGGCCGGGCGCCGTTGACCTGCAGGAGCCGCTCCCGCTGCGCGTAGTAGTCGAGCATGGGCAGCGTCTTGTCCCGGTAGACCTCGAGGCGGTGCTCGATGACCTCGCGCGTGTCGTCGCCGCCCCGAGCCCGGCCGAGCAGCCGCCGCACGAGTTCCTCGGTCGGCACATAGATGTGCACGGCAACCTGCACGGCGAGGCCCTGCTCGCCGACCGCTTCGTAGGCCGCCTTGGCCTGCTCGACGGTCCGTGGGAAGCCGTCGAGCACGTAGCCACCGCTCTCCACGGCCGCCCGCACCGGCTTGGAGAGCATGTCCAGCATGATCGCGTCGGGCACGAGGTCGCCCCGCGCCACGTATTCCTGGACCTGGCGCCCGATCGCCGTGCCTTCGGCGATGTGCCGGCGCAGGATCTCGCCGCTGGAGATGTGGGTCAGCCCGAAGTGCTGAGCGATCTTGATGGCCTGGGTGCCCTTACCGGCGCCGGGCGCACCGATCAGCAGCACCCGCATGTTCCGCGCCGTCTTGGGCCTCCCGCCATCTGCCATAGGCTGCATCCTTCCCTCTGATCACACCACGCCCAAGCGCCGTGTGGGCAGAATCTCGCACTGTTCAATGCGTGAACGGGGCGCGGCGTGATCCGCGCGCGTCGCTGTTCACGGCCGGTGCCGTCGGGTCGGGAGCCGCTCGAGGAGCCAAAGCTCGGGTGAGCGGCGCCATCGGTCGCCGCCCACCCGAGGGTCATTGCTGACGCGAAATCAGCTGCCGATCAGCAGGCCGTAGTCGGCCATCGCCATCGCGATGTCGGACTGGGCCCAGAACCGGTGGAACGTGAACGTCGGCGCCGGACCGGTGCCGTTCAGGTACGCCTGCACGGCCGGCCAGCTCGGGTCGTTCTTGTAGAAGGACCGGATGTCCAGGAACGTCTTGCCGGGGGCGATGACGTCACCATTGGGCATGGTGCCGCTGTAGCCCGGCGGGATGTACAGGCCCTGCTGGTTGCTGGAGGACCAGACATCGTCGAACCGGTTGTAGTCGTCGCGGGTCTCCGCGATGCCGACCCCCTTCGTGTCGGTGTGCAGCCAGATCCCGTCCAGCAGCTTCTTGGCCGTGGTCTTGGCCGAGGTGCTGCCGGACTTGGCGCCGTAGTAGGTGAGCAGCCGCGCGTACGCCGCTGCCACGCCCACGTCGGTGCCCGACTTGACGACGGTGACGTGCAGGTTGGTGTTGGCCTGCGGGTTGGACGGGTTCCAGGTGTTCGGCGCACCGGACCAGGACATGGTGTCCGGGATGCTGAAGTCGCCGTTGGCCGCGAACGAGGTGTTCGCGATCGCCCAGTTGACCCACTTGTCCAGCAACGCCTTGGCCTTGGCGTCGCCGGTCGCGTAGTAGTACTCCGCGACCCGCTCGACCGACCACGCCTGGAAGCCGAACCACTGGTTCGACGGCGGGTCGTGGTACACCGGCTGGACGTCGTACGCCAGGCCGTAGAACGTCGGCGTGCCGGTCGGCGGCGCCGAGTAGTTGCCGTTCCAGCTGTTCGTCGCGCCACCGGCGAACGCGCCCTCGGACGACTGCAGCCACTGGTAGAACTCGAGCTGGCGGCCGAGGCTGGTCTGCCAGTCGGCCTTGGCCGTCGGTGACTGCGGGGTCAGCGCCGACACGTTGGACAGCGCCCACGCCGCGAGCGGGTTCTGGTAGCCCTGGTGGTTGTGGCTCGAACCGATCCGCCACGACCACTGGCCGCCCAGGTCGCCGCCCCACGCGAAGTACCAGGACAGCAGGTAGTTCGCCGAGTCCTTGCCGGTGCCGGCCGCGCACGAGGTCGAGGTGCAGCCCGGCTTCTTGAAGTACTTGTCGTACATCGAGTAGCGAAGGTAGTCACCCATCTTCGCGGCCTTCGCCACGGTCGCCGCGACGTCGGCCTGCTTGCCCTGCGCGGTCGCCCACGTCAGCGCCCAATACGCGGCCTCGACGGCGCGCGCGTCGGCATCGGGAGCGTCGGTGTAGCGCCACTGCTTGGCCGGCGTGCCGTCGATGAACAGCGGCAGGTAGCCGCCGTTCGCGCCGGCACCGTACTGGAACGTCTCGCAGGACGGGTGGGCCACGGTCTCCCACACCGACTCCTGCGGGCCGCGCTGGTAGGTGTTGATGTACGACACCTTCGAGCCGGCGACCGGCGTGCACGAGCTGTAGCCGTAGACGTTGTCCACGTCCTCCAGCCAGTGCATGGAGTACATGTCGGTGTTGCCGTACGTGGAGGTGAGCTCCGAGTACAGCGGATCGGCGCCGACCTTCACGCTCGAGTCGAGGTGGCCACCAACGGTCGGGTACTGGCTGGGCTGCGGGGCCTCGGCCGCGTAGTCGGCCGGGTCGCTCGGGTTGTAGTTGTTGGTGGTCTGGTTCGCGTGCGTCGGGATGATGTACTTCTCCATCGTCGCCCACGCCTTGTTGAACGGGGCCCAGTCGCCCTGTACGCGGCCGTACTGCGCCTCGAGCCAGATCCAGAAGCTGAACGCCTCGGACGTGGTCTCGTGGCCCCAGTCGGGCGCCTCGACGACCAGCGTCTCGATCGCGTGGTAGGGCACGCCCTCGGTCGAGAAGTACCCGTTGCTGTGGATCTTGTTGTACTGCGCGAGGAAGCGCTGCACGTATACGCCGCCGGCCACGTCGTCGTCGCTCTCGATGGCGTTGACGGTGGCCGAGTTCTGCCCGGTCGCGCTGAACGTCAGCGTGGCCGTGCCGTTGGTGCTGTCCGCGTCCTGGGCGTCGGCGACGGTGACCGTCTGCGCCGTGTTCCAGTTGGCGGTGGTGAAGGTCAGCGACGTCGGTGACGCGGTGATGTCCGCGTCACCGGTCTTGGCGACCGCGACGGTCACGCTGGCCGACGGTTGCTGGCTCAGCTTGACCGACACCGGCGTGCTGCTGCCCTCGGGCACCGTGACGGTGGACGGGGTGGCCTGGATGCTCGGCCCGGCGACCGGGTCGACGAAGACCGGCACCGCGGTCGACGTCGTCGAGGCGCCCTTGCTGTCGTAGGCCTTCGCCTGCAGGCTGTAGGCCGCCGTCTGGGCCGGGACGCCGGTCCAGTTGAACGAGTACGGCGCGGTCGTGTCCGTCCCGAGCAGCAGGCCGTCGTGGTAGAACTCGACCTTGCTGATCGAGTCCCCGCTGTCCGGGTCGCTCGCCGTGGCGTTCATGGTGATCGACGCCGGCGCGGTGAAGCGGGTGTTGGCCGTCGGGCTGGTCAGGCTGACCGTCGGCGCCCGGTTGGCCCCGGTGCACGGGGTGCCGTTGAGCGAGAAGCTCGTGGGGTTCGGGTTGCTTCCGCTGTACGAGGCGTTGAAGCCGGGATTGACCGTGCCGTTGGCCGGCAGGTTGCCGTTCCAGGCCGCGTTGCGGATGGTCGCGTTGGCGCCGGACTGGGTGAAGTCGCCGTTCCAGCTCTGCTGGATCTGCTGGTTGCCCGGCCATGTCCAGGTCAGGTTCCAGCTCGTCAGCGGGTCGCCCAGGTTGGTGATGACGATGTTGCCGGTGAAGCCGGTCGGCCACTGGCTGGGCACGGTGTAGGTCACGCTGCAGGCGGTCGCGGCGTGGGCGGGCAGGGCGGGCAGCGTCGCGAGTGCTGTGGCGGCGAGCGCGCCGACCACAACCTTCGCGATCGTGCGTTTCGTGGGTCTCACGATGGGTGTCTCCTCGCGAAAATTTCACTGGGGATTCAGGTCGCGGCTGATCTGGCGGGGCACGTCATGCGTGCTGCATACCGCCTGTGCTGCGCCGGCTCCCTGACGCGAGGTGGCGACGAGTCTCGCATGGGAGCGCTCCCGGAGCAACCCTTGGTCTCGCCCTGGTACGGCGCTATGGTCCGTTCATCGCCATCGATGGACCGGAATCGGCCGGCTTGCGAGGAGGTGAGGCCTCTCCTGTGCTTTCGGCTCTCACGCGAATGCGCTGGAGCGGGGTGGCCGGCCCGTGCACAGGCCGGCCGCCGCGCTTCGCGAAGGAAAAAACCAGCTAGCTCGGCGACACCGACGGCGCCACGCCGCCTTGCAAGGCGCTGCCCTGGATGAACTGATCCCAGGACTGCTGCCAGGCAGTGAATCCGTTGCCGATGTTCAGCGTCTTCTCGGTGCCCCGCACGACGACCGGGTCGCCGACCTTCGTCCAGTTGTAGATCCAGGCGCCGTTGTCCAGGGACACGTTGACGCAGCCGTGCGACACGTTGCGCTTGCCCTGGTCCTTGACCGACCACGGGGCGGCGTGGATGAACTGGCCGTCCCACGTGAGCCGCTCGGCCCACTGGATGTCGGTGCGGTAGCCGTCCGGCGAGTTGACCGGGGTGCCGTAGGTGGATGAGTCGAACACGGTCTTGTCCAGCCGCTCCATGATCACCATGTTGCCGGAGAACGACGGCTTGGCCGGCCGGCCCAGGCTGACCGGGAACGTCTTGACGACCTTGCCGTCCTGCTTGGCGGTCAGCATCTTGGACGCGTTGTCGACGTCGATCTCCCGGCGGACCGTGTCGATCGTGGCCTTGGTGTCGATGTCGACCGCGCCGTAACGCCCGTCACCGATCGGCAGGCCGCCCAGGCCCAGCCGCACGGTCAGCTTGGTGCCCGGCTGCCAGTAGTCCTTGGGCCGGTATTCGGCCTGGATGTTGCTGTCCCAGTGCCAGGCGCCGGTCTGCGGCGGGTCGCTGGTCACGAACATCCGGCGCTCGACGGCCGCGCGGTTGGCCTTGGCCACCCCGCCGTTCTTGAACTCCACGACGACCGGCATGGCCTGCCCGTAGGTGGCGTTGTCGCCCATGTAGAGGTGCGTCTCCATGCGGTTGCCGGGGCGCGCCATCGTGGTGAACTTGGTGGTGCTCGTGCCGGTCTTGCCGGCCTTGTCCTTCGCGGTCACCGACGCGGTGTAGGACGTCGAGTACTTCAGCGGGTCGGCCGGCACCCACGACGACTTGTCGGTGCGGAAGTCGCCGTCGACCGCCTTGCCGTCGGCGCCGGTCAGCTTGACGTCGGTCAGCGACCCGGCGTTGTCCTTCAGGGCGATCTCGGCGGACACCGGCACGTCGGTGGCGTTCTCGGCCGGCGTGACGGTGAAGGCCGCCGTCGCCGTCCCCGGCGAGTGCCAGGCTCCGCCGCTGTCGGACTTCCCGCTGGTGCAGGCGGAAAGCACCAGAACGAAGGCGACCATCAGGAGCGCTGTCTTCTTCATCGCCCTCCATCATGCCCCCGCCCGGGCGCCGCCTAACGGGAACCGGCCCGTTCGGGGTGTAGGGGTGGTCCGCTGATTGCACAGTGTGACCGGACCGGCGAAGGCTCGTGCTTGGCGATCTTCCCGGGGATCCCGATGACCGCGATCACCGCCCCGACGACCAGCAGCCCCGCGGAGATCAGCATGGCGTTGCGGAACGTGGGCGCCAGCGCGGCCGGATCGGTCAGCCGGCCGGTGCCCAGCCCGGCCGCTAGCGGCAGCACGGCGACGGCGAGCAGGCTGGCGGCGCGGGCGACCGCGTTGTTGACCCCGCTGGCGATGCCGGCGTGCCGGTCCTCGACCGAGCCGAGCGCGGTGGCGGTGAGCGGCGCCACGGTCACCGCCAGCCCGAGTCCCTGCAGGATGACCGGCGGCAGGACGTCGCGCAGGTAGGAGGCGTGCGGCCCGATGCGCGAGAGCCACAGCAGCGCGACCGCGATGATCAGCGGCCCGGCCGTCATCGGGATGCGCGGGCCGATCCGCTCGGCCAGCGCGCCCATCCGGGCCGAGAGCAGCAGCATGATCACGGTGATCGGGAGGAGCGCCAGCCCGGCGATCAGCGGCTCGAAGCCGCTCACCACCTGCAGCTGCAGCACGAGCAGGAACATGACCCCGCCGAGTGCCGCGTAGACGGCGAACGTGACCAGGTTGTCGGCGGTGAACGCCCGCGACCGGAAGATCGACAGTGGCAGCATCGGGTGCGTTGAGCGGCGCTCCTGCAGCACGAAGCCGGCGAGGCAGGCGACGCCGATGAGCAACGTGCCGTAGACGACCGGGTCGCCCGGGCCACGGGCGCTCCAGGCGGTGAAGCCGTAGGTGAGGCCGGCGAGGCCGAGCGCGCACAGCAGGACCCCGGCGACGTCCAGCTTGGGCGGCATCTGCGTGTCGCGCGACTCGGGGACGTGCCGCCCGGCGACCGCGACGACGAGGACGGCCAGCGGCACGTTGATCAGGAACACGAGCCGCCAGCTGGCGGCCTGCACGAGCCAGCCGCCGAGGAACGGCCCGACGGCGCCGGCGATGCCGCCCAGCCCCGACCAGGCGCCGATCGCCCGGGACCGGTCCTCGGGCACGAACGACGCCTGGATGATGGCGAGGGCCCCGGGGGTCAGCAGGGCGCCGCCGATGCCCTGCAGGATCCGGGCGGCGATCAGCGTCTCGATGTCCGGCGCCAGCCCACACAGCAGCGAGGCTCCGGCAAACCAGACGACACCGACCAGAAACGTCCGGCGCCGCCCGAACCGGTCGCCAAGCGAGCCGCCGAGCAGGATCAGCGCCGCGAGGCTCAGCGTGTAGCCGTTGATCGTCCACTGCAGGCTGGCCGCGTCGGCGTGCAGGTCGTCGCCGATGTGCGGGAGGGCGATGTTGACCACGGTGGCGTCGATGAAGGCGATGCCGGTGCCGAGCACGGTCGCGAAGAGCACCCAGCGGCCGGCCGCCTCCCCGTATCGCACCACCGGGCAATCGTATGGCACCAACAGGGGATTCCCGGCTTGCGCGGGTCGGGCACGCTTCGGAGGACAGGCGTCAACGCTTTGGAGGCTTCATCATGTCGTACGGCTACCCGGCCCCCCAGGGCTACAACGCCTACGCCGGCTACGGCACGCCCTACCCGGTCCGCCGCTCGGCGCCGGCCTCGATCCATACCGTGGCGATCATCCAGTACATCGGCGGCCTGCTCGCCCTCGCGCTGGCGGCGCTGCTGGCGCTGGTCGCGTTCGGTGGCGCGTCGCGCTACAGCGAGGACATCAACCGCTACGGCGACCTGAGCCGCACCGGCATCACGACGATCGCGACCCTGTTCGGGGTGATGGCGGGGTTCGCCGCGCTCGTCGGGATCATCGCGATCTGGCTGGGCCGGAAGCTCCAGGTCGGGCGCAACTGGGCGCGCATCATCCTGATCATCCTCAACGTGCTGAGCCTGGCCGGCACCGCCTACAACGTGGTCATGGACCGGACCGTCGACATCACGATCGGCGGCGTGATCCTGCCGCTGCTGTGCCTGATCCTGCTGAACACGCGGGCGGCCCGCTCATGGTGCCACTACCGCACATACTGATCGGGTGGATCTCGGCCCACTCCTGATCGATCAGCTGACCTTCTACTGGGACACGCACCTCTGGCCGCGCCTGGGCGGGCTCACCGACGAGGAGTACCTCTGGGAGCCGGTGCCCGGCTGCTGGAGCCTCCGGCCGGCGCGGCACGGCGGCTTCCGCCTCGAGGGCCGCCGGCCCGAGCCGTCGCCGCCGCCGGTGACCACGATCGCCTGGCGGATGATGCATGTGGCGGTCGGCTGCTTCCACATAAGGCACGCGGCGTTCTTCGACCCCTCGGCACCGCCCGACGCCGACATGTTCGACCGGCGGCTCCGGCCGTCGTCGTTGCCGGGGACCGCGAAGGAGGGGCTGGCGTTCTTCGCCGAGTCCTACCAGCGGTGGCACGACGCGATCGCCGCGCTCGACGAGGACGGGCTGGCGCGGCCGCTCGGACCTCGGGGCAGTTACTTTTCGCAGGACCCGATGGCCGCGCTGATCGTGCACGTCAACCGCGAGGTCATGCACCACGGCGGCGAAATCGGACTGCTGCGCGATCTCTACGCGCGCGGCGGCTCGCCGGCGTAGAACGCCGCGGTCGCCGTCGTGCCGGATCCATCGGACTTCAGCATGAAGTCGTCGCTCAGGTGGAACGCCAGCCATAGGCCGCGCCCGCCAAGCGCGTCCACCGCGGGCCGGCCGTAGTCGTCAGACGGCGGCGTCGGCAGGCCTGGGCCGGTGTCGCTGATCTCGCAGACGATCGAGCCGTCGTCCCGCCACATCCGCACCCGGCCGGTGCCGCCGCCGTGGCGCACGGCGTTGCCGGCCAGCTCGTGCGCGACCAGCACGAGCTCGGGGATGCGGGCAGCCGGCAGGCCTAGCCGGTCGGCGTGCGCCGCCACCGCCGACCGCAGCGACACCAGGCCGTCGAGGTCGAAGGCCTGGTCGAGCGAGACCCGCAGGTCGTTCTCACTGCTCGACATCACGCACCGAGATTTGCAACTGTGGCAGCTCGTCGGCGCCGATCGCGGCCAGCACCTTGCCGACCAGCGGCTGGCAGGTCACCAGCATCCGCTTGCCGTCGGTCAGGCCGGCCGCCGCCTGGATGATGGCCGCCCCCACCGCCCCGTCGATGAATCGCAGCTGGCGCAGGTTGACGTGGATGACCGGGTCGAGGCCGAGCGCCTCGGTCAGGGCCCGGGCCAGCACCGGCAGGTGCCGGAAGTCCAGCTCGCCGGCGATCCGGATGCCGGGCGGCGCGTACTGCCGGCAGATCCGCAGCATCGCGTCGTCGTGGTAGGTGATCGCGGCGACCGCCTGGCCGTGCGCGGCCGTCACGCTGGCCAGGGTCACCGTGTCGAAGCGCTCCCGGTCGTACTGGCACACCGCCAGCGCGCTCGACGTGGTCAGCAGCCGGGCCATCTGGTTCTCGAAGGCGATCAGCTGCTCGACGCCGGCCGCCGGGCGCAGCGCCCAGCACATGTCGGCGGTCAGCCGCAGCCCCGCATAGCCGTCGCCGTGTGCGGTCCGCAGCTCCGACTCGATCAGCCCCAGCATCCGGTCCGCCCCGAACGCGCCGCCGGCCAGGAAGTGCTCGCCGCTGCCGGCGACCACCAGCTGTCCACTCGCGACAGACGCGTCGACCGGCAGCCCCCGCTCGGCCAGCTCGACGGAGAACGCCGTCGGGGTGCTCGACTCGACGTAGCACAGCACGCGCTGGCTCGCCGCGAGGCCGTCGCGGACGAACGCGGCCACGATGTCCAGCCGTTCGTCCGCGTCGGAGAACGTCAGGCAGGCGTGGTCGCCCGGTCGCAACCCGTCAACGCTCGCCGGCTCTGCCAACGTGTCCCCCCTCGCCACGCGAAGTTTCCCAGCCGAACCATACGACGAGTGACGGTCGCGCGCTCGTCAACCCACCCGGAGAGCGACGCGCTGCGCCATGAAGCGTCTGGACCTCGGGCCGCGCTTGCGCGGCCTGACCGGATGACCCGCGGCTGCGCGACCAAGGATGCACCGAGGGAAGTTTTGCGATCGGGTATGGCGGCGCGAGCGGGAAACCCTTATGGTGATGCAGAGACCGGCGTCTTCCCCCGTGGATGCCGGTCTCGCCATTTGCGGGCATCGGTGTGTCTTGGCGAGCGCAACGGCTGACCCGCCGGTAACCTCGGCGCCCGATGAACCTCCTCCCGCTGCGCTTCCGGCTTCCCCGCGCCGCCCGCCGACTCTTCGGCTGGCCGTCCCTGCGCCCCGGCCAGTACAGGCCCATGCGCGCCCTCATGAAGGGTCGCGACGTGCTCGTCGTGCTGCCCACCGGGGGCGGCAAATCGGCCGTCTACCAGCTCCCCGGCGCGCTGCGCGCGGGCCCGGCGCTGGTCGTCTCCCCGCTGCTGGCGCTGCAGGAAGATCAGCTGGCCGGGCTCAACGCCCGAGAAGATCAAACCCTTTCCGCGGTACGGGTCAGCAGCGCGCAAACCCCGAAGCAGCAGCGGGCCGCCCTCGACGCGATCCGCGACGGCCACGCCAAGTTCTTGTTCATCACCCCCGAGCAACTGGCCAACCCGGAGCGGATGGCCGAGGTCAAGGCGCTCAAGCCGGGGCTGGTCGCGGTTGACGAGGCACACTGCGTCTCCGCCTGGGGCTACGACTTCCGGCCCGACTATTTGCAGCTCGGGCACCTGATCGACGAGTTGACCGACGGCTGCGGACGCCCGCCGATCGCCGCGCTCACCGCGACCGCGTCGCCGCCGGTGCGCGCCGACATCGCCGAGGCGCTGCGGCTGCGCGACCCGCTTGTCGAGGTCACCGGGCTGGACCGGCCCAACCTGCGACTGGCCGCCGTGCACTGCGTCACCGACGAGCAGCGGTGGACCCGGCTGCTCGCCCGGCTGAGGCAGGAGACTCGTGAGGGAAATCTGCCCGGCATCGTCTACGCGCCGACCCGGGCGGCCGCCGAGCAGCTCGCCGCGCGGCTCACCGAGGCCGGCGTGCCGGCCACCGCGTTTCACGCCGGGCTCTCCACCGGCGAGCGCACCCGCCGGTACGACGACTTCATGGCCGACCGGATCACGGTCATGGTCGCCACCAGCGCGTTCGGCATGGGCGTCGACAAGCCCGGTATCCGCTTCGTGCACCACGTGGCGCTGCCCGACTCGCCGGACAGCTACCTGCAGGAGATCGGCCGGGCCGGGCGCGACGGGCGCCCGGCCAGTACCGTGCTGTTCTTCCGGCCGGAGGACGTGGCGCTGCAGCGGTACTTCGCGTCCGGCAACCCGCAGCAGCACGAGCTCGTCCAGCTGGCCGCGGCGCTGCGCGAAGGGCCGACCACGAAGACCGCGCTCACCCAGCGCACCGGCCTGCCCGCCCGCCGCCTCACCCAGCTGCTCGGCCTGCTCGAACGGGTCGGCGCGGTGACCGTCGGGGCGGCCAGCTTGCTGACCGTGCCGGCCTACGCGCCCAGCCCGGCGCGGGCGGCGGCGGACGCACTGGTCCAGTTCGACCGCTACCAGACGCGGCGCCGTTCGCAGATCGACATGATGCGCCAGTTCGCCGAGAGCGGACGCTGCCGGGGCCGGGCGCTGCTCGCGTACTTCGGCGAGGAGGTCACCAACGACTGCGGGCACTGCGACAACTGCGCGCCCGGTCCGGCGGGCTCACCCGGTACCCGGGAAGCCAGAAAGACCCCGGCGGCGCGCAAGGGCGGCGACGAGCCGTTCCCGGTCGCGAGCGCCGTCCGGCACAGCGAATGGGGCGCGGGCACGGTGATGTCGTATGAGCACGACCGGATGATCGTGCTGTTCGAGGAGGTCGGCTACAAGACCTTGTCGGTCCCGATCGTGCGGAAAGGCAATCTGCTGGAAGCCGTGTAGGCCGGATAAGTTGGGCGGCATGGCGAATCCCGCGATCCTCACCGTCGACGACGATCCGGCCGTCTCCCGGGCCGTCGCTCGCGATCTCCGGCAGCGCTACGGCGAGCAGTATCGGGTGGTTCGCGCCGATTCGGGGGCGGATGCGCTTGACGCGCTCAAGGAGCTCAAGCTGCGGGGCGAGCAGGTTGCGCTGCTGCTCGCCGACTACCGCATGCCGAACATGAACGGCATCCAGTTTCTCGAGGCGGCGATGGACCTCTTCCCCCTCGCCCGGCGGATCCTGCTCACCGCCTACGCCGACACCGACGCCGCGATCGAGGCGATCAATGTCGTCGATCTCGACCACTACCTGCTCAAGCCCTGGCACCCGCCGGAGGAGAAGCTCTATCCGGTCGTCGACTCGCTGCTCGAGGCGTGGCGGGCGACCCCCGACCGGCCGATCACCGAGACCAAGGTCATCGGCCACCGCTACTCGGCACCGTCGTTCGCCATCCGCGACTTCCTGGCCCGCAACATGGTGCCGTACCGCTGGTTCGCGGCCGACGAGCCGGACGGCCGGCGGCTGCTCAACGCGGCCGGGCTGAGCGAGGACGACGTGCCGGTGGTGATCACCCCGGAGGGCAAACCGCTGGTCTGCCCGACCGAGGCGCAGGTCGCCCAGCACGTCGGGCTGTCGACCGCGCCGGCCGCGGACTTCTACGACCTGGTCGTGATCGGCGGCGGCCCGGCCGGGCTGGGGGCGGCCGTCTACGGGGCGTCGGAGGGCTTGCGGACCGTCCTCATCGAGATGCGCGCGACCGGCGGCCAGGCCGGGCAGAGCAGCCGGATCGAAAACTACCTCGGCTTCCCGGACGGGGTGTCCGGCGCCCAGCTGACCGACCGGGCCTACCGGCAGGCGGTCAAGTTCGGCGCCGAGCTGATCACGACCCGCGAGGTGACCGGGCTCAGCGTCCGCGGCTCGACCCGGGTCGTCGACTTCGACGACGGCACGTCGATCGCGGCCCACAGCGTGATCCTGGCCACCGGCGTCTCCTACCGCCTGCTCGAGGCGCCCGGCCTCGCCGACTTCGCCAACACCGGCGTCTTCTACGGCTCGGCGTCCACCGAGGCGCCCAGTTGCGCAGGTCAGGACGTCTACGTGGTGGGCGGGGCAAACTCGGCCGGGCAGGCCGCCATGTACTTCTCCCGCTATGCGGAACGGGTGCACCTGTGCATCCGGGCCGGCGACCTCGACCGGTCCATGTCGCGCTATCTCATCGAGCAGGTCAGCGCAGTACCGTCGATAGCGGTACACCCGTACACCGAGGTGGTCGAGGGGCACGGCGACAGCCGGCTTGAGGGGCTCACCCTCCGGGACGTGCGCACGGGAGCGACGGACACGGTGAAGGCGTCCTGGCTGTTCATCTTCATCGGCGCCGAGCCACGCACCGACTGGCTCGACGGCGTGGTCGTGCGCGACGACCGTGGCTTCGTGCTCACCGGCACCGACCTTGTCGCCGGCGGCACCCGGCCGGCGGGCTGGGTGCTCCAGCGCGACCCGTTCCACCTCGAGACCAGCGTCCCCGGCGTGTTCGCCGCCGGTGACGTGCGGGCCGACTCGGTGAAGCGGGTGGCGTCGGCGGTCGGCGAAGGCGCGATGGCGGTGTCTCTGGTGCACCGTTACTTGGAGGGACGATGAGCACCTACGAGCGGATGTCTCCCGATCAGCTTCGGGACCTGTTCCTCTTCGAGTCGCTGAGCGACGAGCAGCTCGACTTCCTGGCCGAGCGCGGTGACGTCGTGCCGATCCCGGCCGGCGAGTGGATCTGCCGCGAGGGCGAGCCGGCCAAGTGCTTCTACGTGCTGCTGTCCGGGGTCATGACGATGAACCGCCGCATCCACGGCGACGACATCGAGACGACCCGGACCGAGCAGCGCGGCTCGTACGGCGGGGCGACCCAGGCCTACATGAACCTCAAGATCGCCCAGGTCTACAACCACAGCCTGAAGGCGATCACCGACGTCGAGGTCTACGCGCTGCCGGCCGAGGAGTTCGCCGGGGCGATGCGCCGCTGGTTCCCGATGGCGATGCACATGCTCGAGGGCCTGTTCATCGGCATGCGGGCCACCGCGACGCTGGTTGGCGAGCGGGAGCGGCTCCTCGCCCTCGGGGCGCTCTCGGCCGGGCTGACCCACGAGCTCAACAACCCGGCGGCCGCCGCCGTGCGCGCCACCTCGGTGCTGCGCGACCGGGTCGCCGGCATGCGGCACAAGCTGGCGCTGATCGCCGACGGCCGGCTGGACGGCCGTCAGCTGGCCCGCCTGGTCGAGCTGCAGGAGGCGGCCGTCAAGCGGGCCGCGAGCGCGCCCAAGGACCGCAGCGCGATGCAGATCACCGACGCCGAGGACGAGCTCGGCGACTGGCTCGACGGGCACGGCCTCGTCGCCCCCTGGGACGTCGCGGCCACGCTGGTCGCCGGCGGCATCGACGTCGAGTGGATGCACGAGGTGAAGAACGCGGTCGACCGGGCCGACTTCGAGGCGGCCGTGCGCTGGATCACCTACACGGTCGAGACCGAGCTGCTCATGGGCGAGATCGAGGACGCGACCAGCCGGGTCTCCTCGCTGGTCGGCGCGGCCAAGCAGTATTCGCAGCTGGACCGCGCTCCGCACCAGGTCGTCGACGTGCACTCGCTGCTGCACGCGACGCTGGTCATCCTCAAGAGCAAGATCCCGCCCGGCGTCCAGGTGGTCAAGCACTGGGACAAGTCGCTGCCGCCGATCCCGGCCTACGCGGCCGAGCTCAACCAGGTGTGGACCAACCTCATCGACAATGCGCTCAGCGCGATGGACGGCCACGGCACGCTGACCATCACGACCGTCCGCGACGGCGAGATGGTCTGCGTGGAGATCGCCGACACCGGCCCCGGCATCCCCCCGGAGGTGCGGCCGCGCATCTTCGAGCCGTTCTTCACGACCAAGCCGGTGGGCGAGGGGACCGGGCTGGGCCTGGACATCTCTTACCGCATCGTGGTCAACAAGCACCACGGCGACATCCGTGTGGTGACCGAGCCGGGCAACACCAGGTTCCGCGTGCTGCTCCCCGTGGAGTGATTTATTAGTCGGCATTCGAAACCTCGCCGAGCTAGCGTCGGACAGGTGACTGAATCGGGATCGACCCTGCCGGTGGCGCCAGTCCCACCGGCGCATCTGCCCCGGACCGTCGGCGAGCTGCGCGCCGCCGGATACACGTACAAGACCGTCAAACAGGAACTCCGCGACAACCTGCTGGAGCGCATGCGCTCCGGAGAGCCCCGCTTCCCGGGCATCGTCGGCTACGAGGACACCGTCCTGCCCGAGGTCGAGCGGGCCATCCTGGCCGGCCACGACATGGTGCTGCTGGGCGAGCGCGGCCAGGGCAAGACCCGCGTGATCCGCTCGCTCGCCGCGCTCCTGGACGAGTGGACCCCGGTCATCGCCGGCTCGGAGCTCAACGAGCACCCGTTCCACCCGATCACCCCGGCCTCCCAGCGGGCCGCGCTCGAGGACGGCGACCGCCTGCGGGTCGCCTGGCTGCACCGCTCGATGCGCTACGGCGAGAAGCTGGCCACCCCGGACACCAGCGTCGGCGATCTCATCGGTGACGTCGACCCGATCCGGGTGGCCGAGGGTCGCACGCTCGGCGACCCGGAGACCATCCACTTCGGCTTGGTCCCGCGCACCAACCGCGGCATCTTCGCCGTCAACGAGCTGCCCGACCTCGCCGAGCGCATCCAGGTCTCCCTGCTCAACGTCCTGGAGGAGCGCGACATCCAGGTGCGCGGCTACCAGCTGCGCATGCCCTTGGACCTGCTGCTCCTGGCCAGTGCCAACCCCGAGGACTACACCAACCGCGGGCGCATCATCACCCCGCTCAAGGACCGCTTCGGCGCCGAGATCCGCACGCACTACCCGCTCGAGCTGGACCTCGAGATCGACCTCGTCCGCCAGGAGGCCTTCCTGGTCGCCGAGGTGCCCGAACACGTGGTCGAGGTGCTCGCCCGCTTCACCCGCGCGGTCCGCGAGTCGCCGGCCGTCGACGCCCGCTCCGGTGTGTCGGCCCGGTTCGGGATCGCGGCGGCCGAGACCGTGGCCGCCTCGGCGCTGCGCCGGGCCGGGCTGCTCGGCGAGGCGCACCCGGTGGCCCGCATCGGTGACACCGTCTCGGTGACCAGCACGTTGCGCGGCAAGGTCGAGTTCGACTCCGGCGAGGAGGGCCGGGAGATCGAGATCCTCAGTCACCTGCTGCGCACGGCCACCGCCGACACGTTCCGCACCCGGCTGGCCGGGCTCGACCTCTCCGGCTTCACCGAGCTGGTCGCCGAGGGCCAGCTCATCGAGACCGGCGAGCTGGTCGCGGCCGACGAGGTGCTGCGCCAGGTCGGCACCGTGCCGGGCCTGGCCAAGGTGCTCGAGCGGCTCGGGCTCGGCGACGCGCCGACGCGGGGCGAAGCGGCCGCCGGGGTCGAGTTCGCCCTCGAGGGCCTGCACCTGACCAGGCGGCTGTCCAAGGACCTCACCGCGGACGGCCGCACGGTCTACGGCGGCTGAGCCGATGCCGACCAACCGTTACCGATACGGCGCGTGGCGCGGCGGGCCCGACCCGCTCGCCCCGCCCTACGACGTGCGCGCCGCCGTCGACCAGATCGGCGAGGAGGTGCTGGCCGGCGGCAGCCTGCGCGAGGCGCTGCGCAACCTGCTCCGGCGCGGGCCGGACGGCAGCCGCGGGCTGGACGACCTGACCGCCCGCGCTCGCCGGTTGCGCCGGGAGGCCCTGCGCCGCGGCAACCTCGACGGCGCGGTGACCCGTGCGCAGGCACTCCTCGACCAGGCGATCGCCGCCGAGCGGGACGAGCTGGCCCGGCACGACACCGACGAGGCCCGCTTCGCCGAGGCGACGCTCGACAACCTGCCCCGGTCGACGGCGCGGGCGGTCGAGGAGCTACGCGAGTACAACTGGGCGAGCGACGAGGCCCGGCGGGCCTATCAGCAGATCCTCGAGAACCTCCGGCGTGAGGTGCTTGAGCAGCGCTTCTCCGGCCTGCGCGACGCACTGCGGGGGGCCGACCCGGCAGTCGATCCGGAGGCCAACGCCCGGCTGCGCGAGATGCTGCAGGACCTCAACGCGCTGCTGTCCAAGCACGCCCGCGGCGAGAACACCGACGACGCGTTCGCCGGGTTCATGCAGCGCCATGGCGAGTTCTTCCCGGAGCACCCGCAAAACGTCGACGAGCTCATCGACGCGCTCGCGCGGCGGGCGGCGGCCGGCGAGCGGCTGATGCGCTCGCTCACCCCGCAGCAGCGCGAGGAGCTGGCCGGGCTGATGCAGCGCGCGCTCGGCGACGCCCAGCTGGCCGGCGAGATGGCCGCGCTCACCGACAACCTGCGGGCGCTGCGGCCGGACCTGCCGTGGAACCGGCGCGAGCGGGTCCGCGGCGAGGGCGAGCTCGGCTACGGCGAGGCGGCCGGCGCACTGCAGGAGCTGGGCGAGCTCGATGACCTGCTCGACCAGCTCGGGCAGGAGCATCCGGGGGCGACCCTGGACGACCTCGACGTGGAGGCGGTCGAGCGGCAGCTGGGCCGGCGGGCGGCCGACGACGTGCGGCGCCTGCAGGAGCTCGAGCGGCAGCTGCGCCGGCAGGGCTGGGTGACCCGCGGGGACGAGGGGCTGACCCTGAGCCCGAAGGCGCTGCGGCGGCTCGGCGGCACGGCGCTGCGGCACATGTTCGCCGACCTCGAGTCGGGCCGGCGGGGCCAGCACGACCTGCGCGACGCCGGCGCGGCCGGCGAGCTGACCGGCGCGTCGCGGCGCTGGGAGTTCGGTGACGACCAGCCGATCGACGTCGTCCGCACGGTGACCAATGCGGTGCGGCGGCAGGCCGCCTCGGGAGTGGCGACGCTGGGGGCACTGCCGGTGCGGCTCGACGTCGAGGACTTCGAGATCGCCGAGACCGAGCGGCGCGTGTCGGCGGCCGTCGCGCTCTGTGTCGACCTGTCCTTCTCCATGCTCGCCGACGGCCGGTGGGGGCCGATGAAGCAGGCCGCGCTCGGCCTGTCGCACCTGGTCGCCACCCGGTTCCCGCAGGACGCGCTGCAGATCATCGGGTTCGGCCGCTACGCGATGACGCTCTCGCAGGAGGAACTGGCCGCCGTCGAGCCGGACATGATCCAGGGTACGAACCTGCAGCACGCGCTCCAGCTGGCCGGGCGGCACCTGCGCCGGCACGCGGAGTCGGAGCCGGTCATCCTCATCGTCACCGACGGCGAGCCGACCGCCCACCTCCTCGACGACGGTGAGGCCTACTTCTCCTGGCCGCCGCTGCGGGAGACGATCGTGGCCACCGTGCAGGAGGTCGACACGCTCACCAAGTACGGCGCGACGATGAACATCTTCATGCTCGGCGAGGATCCCGGCCTGCGGCGCTTCGTCGACGCGGTCGCCCGGCGCAACGGCGGACGGGTGTTCACTCCTGAGGCGCATGACCTCGGCCGCTACGTCGTCAGCGACTACCTCCGGGCCCGCCGCGGGCGGCGAGCGCGTCGGTAAATTGTCCGACCACGCGCGTGTCTGGATCTCCTGAAGAGTACGTTGGGTTTTGATACGCACTGGGATCGAAATGGGAGACGTCGTGAGCAGCGACATTTCGACCGAGACCGACGCCGTGCCACCCGAGCACGAGCCGCGACACGAGCCTCGCCATGCGGCGACCGGCACAGCTGCCGCGCACGCTTCGACGGACGACGCGCCCGGCCGGCACGAGGCACCGGCCGCCGCCGAGCCGGTCGAGGAGCTTCTCTCGCACCGGCAGGTCATCGCGATCCTGTCCGGGCTGATGTGCGCGATGTTCCTGGCCGCGCTCGATCAGACCATCGTCGCCACGGCGATGCGGACGATCGCCGACGACCTGAGCGGGTTCTCGATCCAGGCGTGGGCGACGACGGCGTTCCTGATCACCTCGACGATCGCCACGCCGCTCTACGGCAAGCTCTCGGACATGTACGGGCGCAAGCCCTTCATCCTGTTCGCGGTCGGCATCTTCATCGCCGGCTCGGCCCTGTGCGGGCTGGCCCAGAACATGTATGAGCTGGCCGCCTTCCGGGCCGTGCAGGGCATCGGCGCCGGTGGTCTGTTCTCCCTCGCACTGGCCATCATCGGCGACATCGTGCCGCCCCGCGAGCGGGCCAAATACCAGGGCTACTTCCTGGCCGTGTTCGGCACGTCGAGCGTGCTCGGCCCGGTGCTCGGCGGCTTCTTCGCCGGCGCGCACGAGATCTTCGGCGTCGCCGGCTGGCGGTGGATCTTCTACATCAACGTGCCGATCGCCCTCGTCGCCTTCATCGTCATCGTCCGGGTGCTGCACATCCCGCACCACCGGCACGAGCACCGCATCGACTGGCCGGGTGCGCTTGCCCTCGTCATCTGCCTGGTGCCGCTGCTGACCGTGGCCGAGCAGGGGCGCGAGTGGGGCTGGGGCTCGACCCGGTCGCTCGCCTGCTACGTGATCGGCGCGGCCGGCCTGGTGCTCTTCCTGGTGGCCGAGTGGCGCTACAAGGACGAGGCGCTCATCCCGCTGCGGCTCTTCCGCGGACGCACCTTCGCCGTCGCGTCGGGCAGCAGCTTCATCCTCGGCATGGCCATGTTCGGCGGGCTGCTGACGCTCCCGCTGTATCTGCAGATCGTCAAGGGCGCGACGCCGACCGAGGCGGGCCTGATGACCCTGCCGCTGGTGCTCGGCATCATGACCGGCTCGATCATCTCCGGTCAGGCCATCGCGCGCACCGGCAAGTACCGGATCTTCCCGATCGTCGGCAGCCTGCTGATGCTCGCCTCGCTGCTGCTGTTCTCCCGGATCGGGGCCGACACCCCGCTCTACCGGGTGATGCTCATCATGGCGCTGATGGGGCTCGGCCTCGGTGGCAACATGCAGCCGGTGATCACGGCCGCGCAGAACGCGGCGTCGGCCCGGGAGATCGGCGTGGCGACCTCGTCGGTCACGTTCTTCCGGTCGATGGGCGGCACGCTGGGCGCCGCGGTCTTCCTGTCGATTCTGTTCAGCGTCCTGGCCGACAAGATCAAGGACGCGTTCGTCGCGGCGCAGGCAACGTCCGACTTCCAGCAGGCGGCCCGCCAGCATCCGGATCAGATCCAGGCGATCCAGCACGCCGCCACCGGCGGGAGCGCCTCGGCGTTCAACGACACGTCGTTCATCAACAAGCTGGCCGACGCGCTGTCACACCCGTTCAAGGTGGGCTTCTCCGAGGCGATGGACACCGTGTTCCTGACCGGCGCCGGGATCATGCTGCTCGGCCTGATCGTGATCCTGTTCCTGCCGGAGCTGCCGCTGCGCTCGATGTCGGCGGCTCAGCAGCGGGCCCAGGAAGCGGCCGACGCGGCCGCCGCGCCGCCGGTGCACTGACACATGCCAAAGCCCCGCCCAATGGGCGGGGCTTCGAGCAGTCGTCCTACTCCACGCCGACCAGGTCGACGACGAACACGAGCGTCTCACCGGGCGCGATGACCCCACCGGCCCCACGGTCGCCGTAGGCCAGATGCGGCGGGATCGTCAGCCGACGCCGTCCGCCGACCTTCATCCCGGCCACGCCCCGGTCCCAGCCGGAGATGACCTGCCCGCCCCCGACCGGGAAGCTGAACGGCTCACCCCGGTTCCACGACGCGTCGAATTCCCGCCCGGTCGCGTGCGACACGCCCACGTAATGCACGACCGCGTGCTGTCCGGGGCGCACCTCGGGACCGTCGCCGACCGCCAGGTCCTCGATGACCAGGTCGGCCGGTGCTGGGCCGTCCGGCTGGCCGACGACGGGCTTCTCCAGAGCCATGCGACTCCTCCTGCACTGCGTTGGGGTATTTCCAAACCCCATCCTCGCAGCCGCGCACCGCTCAGGTCGGACCGGCCCACGTCAAGGTGGCCACCGGTCGCGCAATCTGGTTACCCATCGCAATATCCCCCTCTGAACCGCCGCCCTCTGACTGGTTCACTGTCAAGAATGAGGCGCCGGGGAGCCGCTCAGATACCCGCCAGGCTTGGACTTTTGGGCCGGAGCTTCCGCCGATCGGCCAGTCCTTCCAGATCGGGGGAAATCACACCGATGGCATTGAACTTCCTCGCCGTTCAGTGCGTCATGACCCGCACGGATGCGGCTTTCGCGAGCCGGTGCCGGCCGCCCGGGGCGAGCGCGCCGACCAGGATCGTCGCCGTGACCGCGCCGATCGCGAGCAGCGACGAGCCGGCACTGGCCACCGCACCAATGGCCGGTGCGGTGACGAGCAGGGGCAGCACGCGCACCGCGACGGCGCTGCCGGTCGCCCGGATCGCCGCCGTCCAGGCCAGCGCGGTGGTGACCGTACCCTCGCCGGACTCGCCGGCCACGCGGGCGTCCATGCCGCCCTCGAACGCGGTCAGCCCGACGCCGGACATGAACTGCGCGAGGCACAGCCCGGCCACGTGCCATGGCGCGGCGATCCAGCCGAAGAGCATGACGATGCCCCACATCGGCCAGGCGAGCGTGGCCGGCAGCCGGAGCCGCGCGACTGCCTCGACGGCCATCGACGAGAGCAGGCAGCCGGCGCTGAACGAGACCGCCGCGTAGGCGACCGCGTTCTGGCCGTGCAACTCCGTGGCGAGCGCGACGTTGAGCAGCGTCGGCCCGTACGCGAGGAGCCCGATCGTCGCACCGCCGGCCAGGACGCCGAGCGGAACCGGCAACCGGCTCCGGCTCGCGGCACTCGAGGTGACCCGAGCCTTTCGGGCACAAACGATCGTGGGGAGCAGGCTCGCGCCGTACACGATGATGATGATGGACGTCTGGATCGGTAGCAGCGCGACAAGGCCGGCCCCGATCGCCTCGACGGCCAGGATCGACATGGCATAGCGGGTCATGGCGCCGGCGGAGCCCGAGCCTGCGGATGCGCAGCTCGGCGCGCTTCTGCCGGCACTCGCCCGCGGGCGCGCGTCGATCGCGGCCACCTCGGCGCGCATGGCCGCGAATCCAGCGAACGCGCAGACGTACATGCCGACGACGCCGGCCGCGACGATCGGCGCCGCCCAGCCGGCGAGGAGGCCGCCGAGCGTCAGGATGCGCAGGACGGCCTCGATCGACGCGGCGCCGGTCAGCAGGCGGCGCCCGGAGAGCCGGCGGGCGAGCCCGGTGGTGACCGGCGCCGACAGGACGATGCCGATGAGCATCGCCGCGTTGAACAGCGCGGCCGCTTCCAGACCGCCGCGCTCGACGGCGAGGAGGTTGAACAGCGTCCAGCCGAGGGACAGGCCGAACGAGTCGACGAGGCCGGCCGTGACCAGTTGCCGCAGCCGCACCGCTAGCGGTCCTCGCCGCGAATGGCGGGGACCCCGCCGACGAAGACCGGGGTGGGCGGCGGGAAGCCGTTGAAGCTCGACGCGTAGCTCAGCGTGTAGGCGCCGGTCGAGCCGATGTAGAGCTTGTCACCGACGTCGATGGTCGAGGGCAGGGCGACGCCGAAGAACATCGTGTCGGAGCTGTCGCAGCTCGGGCCGGTGACGGTGAACGGCTGGTGAGGCACGTGCGCGTGGTCGGCGCGTGAGCTCCACAGCGGGAACCGCCACTGGTTGACCGTCTGCTGCGTCTCCATGAGGCCGTTGTAGGCGCCCACGTCGAGGTACACCCAGTTCTCCCCGGCGCGCACCTCGCGACCCAGCACGCTGGTCACCATCACCGCGCTCTCGGCGACCAGGTGACGGCCCGGCTCGGCGACGAGCGTGCCCGGCCGGTACGGCAGGAGCTCGTCGAGCCCTTGGTAGATGGCCTCGGCCACGTTGGCCAGGGACGGCACCCGCTCGACGTAGCGGGCCGGGAAGCCGCCGCCGAGGTCGAGCATCTCCAGCCGGATGCCGTCCTCGAGGAGCGCCGCCATCAGCCGGCCGGCCGCCGCGATCGCCTGCCGCCACGCGGTGGTCGTGCCGCACTGCGAGCCGACGTGAAACGTCACCCCGTACGGCCGGAGGCCGAGCTCGCGAGCCAGCTGCAGCAGCGCCCGGGCCTCGTGCGCCTCGGCGCCGAACTTCCGCGACAGCGGGAAGATGCTCGTGCTGTCGTCGACGCGCAGCCGGATGTAGACGGCGCTGCCCGGCGCGTACTGGGCGAGCTTGTGCAGCTCGCCCTCCGAGTCGAAGCTGAAGCGCCACAGGCCGGCCTTGTAGGCCTCGGCGATGTGCTGCGGCGGCTTGATCGGGTTGCTGTAGAGCACCTCGGCCGGGTCGATCCCGATGTCCTGCAGCATGCGCAGTTCACCGAGGGACGCGACCTCGAAGCCCGAGCCGTACGCGGCGAGCGTGCGCAGCACCTCCTCGGAGGAGTTGCACTTCATCGCGTAGTGCACCTGGACGCCGGGCAGGTTGCTCGTGAACCGCTCGTATCGGCCGGCGACCATGTCCAGATCGCAGGCGAGGAACGGGGTCGGCACGTCGAACTCGGCGAGCGCTCGAGGGTGCAGCGCCGCCGGCCAGTGTGCGGGGATCTCCAGGCGTGCTTGGTGGTCGACAACGATGGCCATCAGTCACTCCTGTTAGACGGTCGCCGGTTCACGGGTGGTGATCAGTTCGGCGGCCTCGGCGGCCGGCAGCGGGCGCGAGAAGTAGTAGCCCTGGCCGCGCGAGCAGCCCATGCGGCGAAGCGCCAGGAACTGGCTGTCGTTCTCGATGCCTTCGGCCACTGTCGACATGCCGAGGCTCTGGCCGAGCTGGACGATCGTGCCGGCCAGCACCGCGTCCTCGGAGGGCAGCCCGATCCGTTCGACGAACGAACGGTCGATCTTCAGCGTGTCGACGGGGAAACGGCGCAGGTACGCCAGCGACGAGTACCCGGTGCCGAAGTCGTCGATCGCCAGCCGGACGCCGAGGCTCTTCAGCCGCACCAGGAGCGCGAGATTCTCCTCGGTGTCGTTCATCAGCACGCTCTCGGTCATCTCGAGGCAGAGGCGATCCGGGGAGAGCCCGCTGTCGGCCAGCACCATCGCGACGAACGCCGGCAGGTCCTCGGACTGGTCGAACTGGGCGCCGGAGACGTTGACGCTCATCATCAGCGGGCGCGCCGGGTCGTTGGCGTCCCAGGCCGCCGCCTGCCGGCAGGCCTCGAGCATCACGAGCTGGCCGAGCGGGCGGATGAGGCCGGTGGCCTCGGCGACCGGGATGAACTCGCTCGGCGAGACCAGCCCGCGGACCGGATGCCGCCAGCGCACGAGCGCCTCGAAGCCGACGACGGTGCCGGACTCCAGGTCGACCGTCGGCTGGTAGTGCAGCTCCAGCTCGTCGGTGTCCAGGGCGCGGCGGAGGTCGGCCTCGAGCTGCAGCCGCTCGACCAGGCCGGTGTGCATGGTCGGGTCGTACTGCGCGAAGCCGCCGTCGCCGGCCGCCTTGGCGCGGTACATGGCCAGGTCGGCGTTGCGCATGA
>Ga0207661_10000443_pt1 | contig 26690 bp, 25 predicted proteins | sample KBSC713LmetaG_FD_184337 | JGI IMG/M metagenome (GOLD analysis project Ga0207661, IMG submission 184337) | Corn rhizosphere microbial communities from Kellogg Biological Station, Michigan, USA - KBS C7.1-3L metaG (SPAdes) (version 2) | ecosystem: Host-associated > Plants > Roots > Rhizosphere ...
GCCAGGGCGCGCGGGGAGGGCTACACCCTCGGGGTCTGGTGGTGGCTGACCGCCCTGATGCACAACGGACACGGGCGCTACAGCGAGGCCCTCGCCGATGCGCAGCGCGCGTGCGAGCACGAGGATGTGATCGCGTACGGCTCGGCCTTGGTTGAGCTGATCGACGCCGGCGCCCATCTGGGCCGGCACGACGAGGCCGCGGCCGCGCTCGAGCGCCTGAGCGAACGCACGCAGGCGAGCGGCACCGACTGGGCGCTCGGTATTGAGGCCGGTTCACGCGCGCTGCTGAGCGAGGGAGACGACGCCGAGTCCCTCTACCGCGAGGCCGTGGAGCGGCTCGCGCGCTCCCGTGGGGTGGTCCATCTCGCCCGCGCCCGGCTGAGTTACGGCGAGTGGCTACGTCGCGAGAATCGCCGGGTCGATGCCCGTGAGCAACTCCGGGCGGCGTACGAGATGTTCAGCGGGATCGGAGGCGAGGGGTTTGCCGAGCGAGCCCGTCACGAGCTGCTGGCCACGGGCGAGACCGCGCGCAAGCGCAGCGACGACGCGCGTGGGGTCCTCACGCCCCAGGAGGCGCATATCGCCCGCCTCGCCAAAGACGGCCTCTCCAATCCGGAGATCGGCGCCCAGCTGTTCATCAGCCCCCGCACGGTTCAGTACCACCTGCGCAAGGTCTTCATGAAGCTGGACATCACCTCGCGCAACCAGCTCAGCCGCGTTCCGGCCAGCCAGCTCAACACCGCCCAGTAACTGGCCTGCGCCACTGACTGGCTAGCCAGGCTGGCTAGCTGGCTGATGCGACGGCCCCTGCTTCGCGGGACGCTCCAACCGTGGAATCAAGCACAACGGTCGTCACCGGAGGAGGAGTCGAAATGTCCGTCACCAGCACACACGCCCACGTCCTGATCGAGCAAGCAGCGGAGGAGTCCAGGCGCGAAGAGCACCTGCACGATCGCCCTTCCGCCAGCGAGCGCCCCACGGTTTCCGAGCTGCTCCAGCACGTTGTGCCGGACGCCTTCTTCGTGCCCCTGGCGGGTCCGCCCGTGCTCCTGCTGCTGGGTCCCTGGCTGCTCCTGGTGCTCCTGATCATTCCGCCCGCGGCCTTTCTGATCACGCTGGCGCTCGTCGCCGCGGTGGCCGCTGGGCTTCTCTTCGCAGCCGGCGCGCTGATCGCATCGCCATACCTGCTGGTGCGCCACCTGCGGGCGCGGCACGAGGCGCGTGCGTCACAGCCGGTCCGGCGGGGCCGCTTCGCCCTGCACCGTCGCTGGCTCCCGACGCCCGCCACGCGCGCCTAACAGACACACACAAGCGAAAGGAACGACATGAAAATCGTAGTCATAGGCGGAACCGGCCTCATCGGATCGAAGCTCGTCGCCAAGCTCGATGAGCAGGGGCACGACGCAGTGCCGGCGGCGCCCAACACGGGCGTGAACACGCTCACCGGCGAGGGTCTCTCCGAGGTCCTCGAGGGCGCGCAGGTCGTGGTCGACGTGTCCAACGCGCCGAACTGGGAGGACGACGCGGTGATGGACTTCTTCCAGACCTCGACACGCAACCTGCTGGCGGCCGAGGAGTCCGCCGGTGTGGGCCATCACGTCGCGCTGTCGGTCGTCGGCACGGATCGCCTGACGGAGAGCGGCTACTTCCGCGCAAAGCTTGCCCAAGAGCGACTGATCGAGGACTCGCCGATCCCGTACTCGATCGTCCACGCGACGCAGTTCTTCGAGTTCCTGAACGGCATCGCCGATTCAGCGACCGAGGGCAACACCGTCCACCTGCCGCCGGCGCAGATCCAGCCCATGGCGGCCGATGACGTCGCCACGGAGGTGGGGAGGGTCGCCGTCGGCTCGCCCGTGAACGGCATCGTCGAGGTGGCGGGGCCCGAGGAGTTCCGGCTCGACGAGCTCATCCGCGACCAACTGGCCGCGGCGGGCGATCCTCGCGAGGTCGTGGCCGACCCGGAGGCGAGCTACTTCGGCATCACCCCGAGCGGGCGCACGCTCCTGCCCGGGGATGACGCGCGAATCGCCGAGACGCGCCTCGCGGACTGGTCGAAGCAGACGAGCGGGGCCCGACCCTAATGTGAGCGACCCGCGACGGCCAGTCCGGCACTCCAGCCTGGCGCCCGGCCCCCGGCCGGAGGGGCGATCTCCTCGACGTCGAATCGGTTCCGAGCGAGCAGCCACGAGATGACGGAGTTGGAGTTCCACATCTCGCCGGTGCGCAGCTCGTCGCGGCCCCACACCGGAGTTGGGACCTCGGCGACGGTGTCGAGGATGGCCGCCGCGCTCGCCGGGTCCGTGGTCAGCCGGCGAGGGCTGTCGACGGCCTCATCGGCGACAGGGATGCGCCCCTCCCGCCAGCAGCGGATCTCGTAGCGGAACATTCGGAGCCGGCCGAGCAGCGAGTTCCCGACCGCGCCCTCGTTGACGGTTCCCCGCTCCTTGCTGCGCTCGTTCCAAACCGGCGCCATCTCGATGACGTACCGGTTGCCGGCCACGGCGACCTCGAGCGCGGAGTGGTACAGGTCGTCGCGGCCTCGATGCTGGATGCGAGCCGCCACGGCCTCGTAGACGCGCCCGTTGAAGCGCACGAAATGGCCGCCCGCACCGAGCGGCAACCAATAGAGATCGACGTAGGCGCTCACGTCCACGGCGTCGACGCGAACCTAGTTCAGCGGCGACTGACGAGCAACCGGATGCCGGCCACTGCGAGCAGGGCCACGACAGCCACGAGTACCTGCACCGCACCGTGCGTGAAATGCGCGCTGCCGCGAAGCACGAGGCGGCGAACCACGACGAGCCCCACGAACAGCGCCGCCACGCCCGGTCCGAAGTTCCGCCTCCTCACGCACCGGAGGCTAGGTGCTGGAGATAACCGCGCTCTTAGCGACGCCGCCGACGCCGAATGAGCACCCGCACTGACGAAATCGCGGCCGCCGCGACTCGCACGAGCGACATCTTGCTCGATCAGTGATCGCTGAGCGCCGGTGGCAGCCGGCGCTCCATGCAGACCGAAGTCTCGCTGCCTACGTACGGCCCGAAGCGGGGGATCTCGGCGAAGCCGTGCCGGCGGTAGAAGGCGATCGCGGCGTCCTGCTTGTCACCGGTTTCGAGCCGCACGACCTCGACGCCCTGATCCCGGGCGAGTCTGAGCAGCTCCTTGAGAATCGCGTCGGCGACCCCGGTTCCACGGTGCGCGGGAGCGACGAAGAAGCGTTTGAGCTCTCCCGCATCGCCCTGCAGCTCGAGACCGCCGATGCCGACCAGCTCACCCCCAACCTCGACTCCCACGAGGCGGACCGCGGAGCGTTCGAGCTGCTCGATCGAGTAGCCGAAGGTCTGATCGGCCGTGTAACCGCTGAGCGCCAGCTCCGAGGTCAGCTCGTCAAGTAGCGCGATGACCCTTGGGTCCCGGGCCTCGACGCGGCCGGCCGTCGTCAGCGGCTGACCATTCCCGCCAGCGTCTCGGCCGCTTCGAGCACGGCCGCGCGGGCGTCGTCCGGCTCGAGCACCGCGGCGTCGCCCGCCTCCTCGAGAATCGCGCGGGTGAGCCAGTCGTGGCCGGCCGCCTGGATCTCGACGATCACGGCGCCGTCCTTCAGCTCCTGGATCACGCGCTTGTCCTCGCGCGCCCAGCGGGCGCGGTCCGGCGTGAACCACACGCGGCAGGGCTGGGACTCGGGCACCTCGTCGGTGCGCGTCCACTCCGGCACGTCGGGCTTCAGGTCCTCGCGCGGCTCGAAGCTCTCGTCGGTGATGCGGGCCTCGCGGATCCGGTCGAGGCGGAAGGTGCGCGTGTCCTGCTTGGCCGGGTCCCAGGAGTGGATGTACCAGCCCTTGTTGCCGTTGTGCAGGAGGTAGGGCTCGATGCGGCGGCCGGCCGTGACCTCGTCCTCGTCCTCCTTGTAGTAGTCGATCTCGAGCACGCGGCTCTCGGCGATGGCGGCGGACACGACGCGGGCGATGGCGGAGTCGTCGCCCACGGCGTTCGTGATCCGCAGCCCCTCCTGGGCCGGGTCCTCACCGAGCGCGTCCACGATCTTCTCGCGCGCCGATCCGAGCGAGCCCTCCGGCACGTGCTCGCCGATGAAGTCGATGGCGGCCACGAGCGCCTTGGCCTCGAGCGGCAGCAGTCGCGCGGGCTGCGCGAAGTTGTCGCCGTAGGGCTCCGGGTCCACCTCGATCGAGTCGCCGTGGATCTCCGCGTACAGCACGTAGCTCCCGCCGCCGAAGTTCACGACGTTCAGGACGTCGATGTCCTCGCGCAGCTCCTCCTCGCTGACCTGCAGTGAGTCGCACACGTGCTTGACGCCCAGCAGGTCGCCACTGCGGGCGGCCTCGATCAGGATGCCCGCGAGGGTGACGAGGCGAGCGAAGCGCTCCGGGCGGATCGGCGTCTCGCGCTTGCCGTTCGAATCTGAGGTGTCCTCGGCCGGCGCCGCCTTCTTCTTCGCCGGCGCCGCGAGCTCGGGCCCCGCCGAGTGCAGTTCCACGATGCGGGCGAGCCGCTTGGACGCTTCGTCAACGAGCTCCGGCGGCTCGAGGATCCGTGCGTGCTCGCGCAGACCCAGCACCCACGACACGATCGCCCGCGGCTCCGCGTACTCCGTCTCGAAGATCACGCCGTCGCCGTCGGGCGCCTCCACGCTCGAGCCGGTATCGCCGAAGTGGCGCATCACGTACCAGTCGACCTTGCCCGAGATCCACACGCGCGCCGTGCCCACGCTGTCGCCGAGCTGCCACGGGCTGCGGGTGGCGTACACGCGCGGATCGAAGTCCTCGGGCGGCGGGAAGTCGTGCTCGGCCTTTGACGAGTAGCCCACCTTGCCGCGGATGCGCGTGAGCCGGAACACGCGTACGGCGTCGCGCTCGTGCGAGCGGCCGACGAGGTAGTACTGGCCGTGCTGGAAGAGCAGGTGGTACGGGTCGACCTTGCGCGACTCGACCGCGTCGCGGCCCATCGTGTAGTAGTCGAACAGGATCGTCTTGCGGCGGAAGATGGCCGTCTCGATCTTGGAGAGCCGCTGCGACAGCTCGCGCCCGCCGGCGCCGGCGGTGATGCCGAGCGCCACGCTGCGGTGCTCCGGCGACGCCAGCGGCGACGGCTTGCCCCACGACAGCTGCTGCAGCGCCAGCCGCAGCGGCTCCGCGTAGGCGAACTCGCCGTCGAGCAGCGACAGCAGCGTGCGCAGCGCGGCCAGCTCCGTGTCGTCGAACTCGATCGGGCGCAGGTAGAAGTTCTCCGGCGGCAGCGAGTAGTTCTCGGCCTCGTAGTAGCCCTCGGCAGGCTTGTCGACCTTCAGCTCGATGCCGAGCGACTCGAGCTCCGCGCGGTCGGCGTAGAAGCGGCGCGCGAACGCGTCGTCGTTCATGCCTGAGTACCCCTCGACCTCCCGCTTGATCTCCAGCGCCGTGACCGGGCGCCGTTCCGCCATCAGGAACGAGATCAACGAGAGCTGACGGATCAGCTTCTCGGTGTCCTTCGCCATGCCCACCGCAGCATAGGAGGCCGGGCCCCTCGGCACGATCGCCCGTTACAGGCTTTGTCCGAGAGATTTACGCTGTTTGCGGATTCCGGGCGGAAACCGCTAGGCCGCTTCGCGCGAGGCGAAGAAGGCGGACCCGCTCAGAGCGCGGTCGAAGCCCGACCAGCGCTCGCCGTCGGCGAGGCTCTTCTCCAGCCGGTCGAAGCTGCCGAGCTTGCCGCCCAGGTTGTCGACCATGTGCACGAGCGTGGCCTCACGCGTGCACGGGACCACCGGGCTGCCGTGCTCGAGCTGCCCGTGGTGGGACAGGATGATGTGGAGAAGCCCCTCGGCCGTGGCCGGCGGAAAGCCCTCGATCTCCTCGATCTCGCGGCGGACCATGTAGTAGCCGAGCGCGATCTCGCCCTGGAGCTTGCCGGCATCGGTGAGCTCGATCGCGCCGCTGTCGCTCGCGTACGCCTCGATCTTGCCGATGTCGTGCAGCAGCGCGCCCGACACCGCCAGCTCGCGGTCGATCTCCGGGAACGTGCCACACAGCGAGTGCACGCCCTGCGCCACCGACAGGCTGTGCTCGAGCAGCCCGTGCCTGTACGCCTGGTGGTAGCGCTTGGCCGCCGGCGCCTCGCGCCAGCGCTGCCAGATCGAGGAGCCCTCGGCGAAGAAGCGCTCGAGCAGCTCGCGCAGGAACGGGTTCTGCGTCATGCCGATCAGCTCGCGCAGCCCGGCCTCCATCTGCTCGACCGAATGCGCCGGACCCTCCTCGAGGTCGCACGCCTCGTACTCGCCCGGCTCGGCCACGCGCAGGGCCCGAACCGTGAGCGAGGACCCGTACTTGGCGTCGACCGAGAAATTGCCCGCCACGCGCACCACGCCGCCGGGGCAGCAGTGGTCGAACAGCTCGTCCACGCGGTCCCAGATGACCGCCTCCACCGCCCCGGTGACGTCGCCCAGCTGGAGCTTTACGAAGGCCTCGCCGTTCTTCTTCTGGCGGCGCGTGCGCTCGCGCACGACGAAGATGCTGTCGACCGCCTGGCCGTCCGCGAGGTCGCGCACGAAGGTCTTTGAGACTCCAAGTGTTTGCTGCTCCATACGCTGTCCAAGGTAGAGCGGGAGCCGGACGGCACTGGGGCTCGTTAGGCTGGTCGGGTGGCGAGCGAAAAGCCAGCCGTACTCGTGGCGGGCGGCACCGGAGCGCTGGGCGCGGCGGTGCTCGAGGCTTTGCTCGAGAAGGGCTATCCCGTGACCACGACGTGGGTCGTGGACGAGGAGCGGGAGCGCATCGAAAGCGACTTCGCCGGGCGCTCGGGCCTCATGCTCGTAAAGGCCGACCTGATGGACCCCGAGGCGGTCGACGAGGCAGTGGGCGACGTGGAGAACCTCGGCGCGATCGTGAACCTGGTCGGCGGCTTCAGCATGCCGGGCAAGGTGCACGAGTCGGACATCGAGGACTTCGAGAAGCAGCTCAGGCTGAACCTGCGCCCCGGCTTTCTCCTCGCGCGCGCGGGGATACCGAGGCTGATCTCGAACGGCGGCGGCGCCTTCGTGGGTGTGTCCGCGCGCCCCGCGCTACAGCCGTTCGCGGGCGCCGCGGGCTACATCACCGCGAAGGCGGGAGTGCTCGCCTTCATCCGCGCGCTCGACGCCGAGTACCGGCAGGACGGCGTGCGCTGCAACGCGATCCTTCCCAGCGTGATCGACACGCCCGCCAACCGGCGCGCCCAGCCCGACGCGGACTACTCGAAGTGGGTTTCCCCACAGCAGATCGCCAAGGTGGTCTGCTTCCTCGTGTCGGACGATTCCGCGGTGACGAGCGGCGGCGCGATTCCCGTTTACGGCCGCGCGTAGGAAGCGCGACACCTCGTCGGCCACGATCGCCTCCGCCGGCACGAGCTCGCGGCGGCGGCCGGCCAGGTTCTCCTTCATGGCGCGCTCGATGTCGTCGATGTCGAAGAGCACGGCCCCGGTCACGCTCGCCACCTCGGGCTCGACGTCGCGCGGTACCGCCAGGTCGATCAGGACAAGCGGCCGCTCAGGCCGGGCCGCGAGCGCGCGGGCAACCGCGTCCGGCCGGACGATCGCGAACGGAGCGTCGGTGGAGCACACGACCATGTCCGCGCGCGGCAGCTCCTCCGCGAGCGCGTCGAGCCCGACCGCCCGTCCCCCGAGCTGACTCGCAAGCTCGCGCGCCGCGGAGAGAGTCCTGTTGGCCACGGTGATGTGGCTCGCGCCATTGCGCCGCAGCGCCCGGCCCGTCGACGCGGCCATCCGCCCGGCGCCGACGAGCAGGACGCGACGGGACCCCAGATCGGGCAGCGCGCGCCGCGCGATGTCCACCGCGAGCGACGACACTGACATCGGCCCGGTGGCGATCTGCGTCTCCCGGCGCACGCGTGCGCCGGCGGCGATCGCCTGCCGGAAGAGCCGGTCGAGCAGCGGGCCGAGCGCGCCCTCCTCGCGCGCCATCTGCCCGGCCGCGCGCACCTGGCCCTGCACCTCGCTCTCGCCGAGCACCATCGAGTCGAGCCCGCCGGCCACGCGGAAGAGATGTCCGGCGGCCGCGGCGTCGCACAGCGAGTAGTGCGCGCACGACAGCTCCGCCGCCGAGATGCGGCTGCACGCCACGAGCGCCTCGGCCGCCGCCGCCCTGCCGTGCTCGGGGTCCTCGCTGACCACGTACACCTCGCTGCGGTTGCAGGTGGACACCGCCGCGGCCTCGGCCACGCGCGGATCCGCCATCAGCCGCCGCAGCAACCCGCGCGTGCCGTCAGCGTCCAGGGCGGCCTTCTCGCGCTGGCTCACCGGCGCGGTGCGGTAGGAGAGCCCGAGCACCACGAGGTGCGAGCCGGTCATCGGCGTTCCTTATGGAGCGCGTTGTTCACGGACGCGAGCTCCTTTCGCGCGCGCGCGGTGTGCTTGGCCATGATCACCCCATAGGTGACCAGCAGCACCGCGAACACGAGGTAGGCGCCGAGCACGTACTTGATCGCCTCGTGCATCGGCATCAGGACGCCGCCTCCGCGAGCCGGCGACGCAGGCGGCGAAGCTCGCCGCTCGTCTCCTTGGACGCGATCTCGATCCGCCAGAGCGTGATGTACAGCAGCGCGATCGCCCCGATCGCGGCCACGAACGTGAGCCGCATCGAGCCAGGCATGTTGCCGCCGGTGGCCGAGAGCACGCGCGGGTGGGTGAACGCCTGAGCCAGTCGCACCGCCACGAAGTTGAGCGGCACGAACGCGCCCGCGATCACAGAGAACACCGCGGCGTAGCGGGCCTGCCGCTCCGGATCCTCGATCGAGAAGCGCAGCGGCTGGTAGCAGCAATAGAGCAGGAAGATGATCAGGAAGGACACGAGCGTGGGCTCATCCCACACCCACCAGTGGCCCCACGCGGCACGGGCCCAGATCGAGCCGGTGGCCAGCACCGCGACCGCGAACACGATCGAGATGTGGATCGCGACGTAGGACCGGACATCCCAGCGGCGGTCGCCCGTGCGCAGGTACTTGATTCCCATCAGCCCACCCGCGATGAAGCCGCAGAGCGTGACGATGGCGAGCGGCACGTGCAGGTAGAAGATCTTCTGGATCAGCCCCTGGTCCGCATCCATCGGCGCGTATGCGAAGACGAGGGCGAAGGCCGCCGCCAGGGCGGCGGCCGACGCCAACGTCAGGTACTGAAGGGACCTCACAGCGACTTCAGGTACTGGACCAGGTCGCTCTTCTGCCCGGCACTGAGATTCAGCCCGAAGCAGCTGTTGTAGTGATTCACGACGTCGCCCAGGGTCTGGAACCGGCCGTCGTGGAAGAAGCCCCGCTTCGAGCGCGACCAGAGGCCCTTGAGCTGTGGCGTGACGTAGGAGTTGTCGGGTCCGCGGTTGGCCTGGAAGTCGTCGATGCAGATCTCCGACCCCTTGTGCGCGTTGTGGCCGGCGTCGGTGAAGAGCGGGGGCATGTGGCAGCTCCCGCACTTGGCCTGACCGTCGAATAGCGCCTTGCCGCGCCGAGCCGCGGCCTTGTTGAAGCTGCCCTTTGGCGGCTTGGGTGGCATCAGGCTGAGCTGGTAGTACTGGAGCGCGCCCAGCTTCGACGTGATCAGGTCGCGGCTGTGCCGGACCTGGAACTCGCCGTTGCGCGTCGCCACCGGGTACTTGACCGGGTCGTTGAACCGTGAGTCGGTGAAGTTGCCCTGCCCGTGCATCTCGAGGTTGGCGACGTAGGCGTTCCAGTACGTCACGTCCCCGAAGCCGCCGGTCCACGTGTGGAGGTCCTGCCCAAGATGACCATAGGCAGCCGGGATGCGAGTCGCCGCCGGCTTGCCATCCGGCCGGAAGGCCTTGCCGTCGAGGTTGAGCTCGGCGTCGAACTTGCCGGGCCCCCAGCTCGCGAGCACCTTCTTCACCGTCGCCTCGTCAACCCCGAGGGCGTCGGTCAGCGGCTTCAGGTTGGGCGCGAGCGAGACGATCTGACCGACGTTCAGGTCCTGGTTTGGCCAGCCGTCGAGCCGCTTGCCGATGCCGGGTGCGAACGAGTTGTTCACCGTCGAGTGGCAGACGGCGCAGGTGAGGCCTATCGAGCGCAGTGAGCCGTTGCGGTTGAACTTGCCCTGCACGCCCACCACCGCGTTCAGCTTGAGCAGCGCCAGAGTGGTCTTCGGGTCATTGAGGTTGACCTTGCCCTTCTTGATGCCGTTCACCACCGCCTTGGGCAGCGCGTTCGCGTCCACCTTGAGGCCCACTGCGAGCGCCGTCTTGGGTGAGACGCCCGGGCCGACGCCGCCGTTCTTCGCGCCCTCGATCGCTTTGTCGAGCTGAAGCTGTCCGCTCCAGTACGCCTCGTCGCCGAACGTGTCGTAGCGGAAGACGTGCTTGCCCTGCTTGTAGAGCTTCGCGTCCACGCGCGGCACGGTCGGCCGCTTGGCGTGGTGCTTCGACGGCTTGGAGCTCGCGCTGACGTTGAACAGCAACGCGCCGGCGACCATCAGCACAGCGGCCACCGGTAGGAACTTGAGGGCTCTCCCAAAGGCGCTCGACATCTCTCCTCCTGAATGACGGACCGCTGATTTATTTGACAAGCAGCGCGGGATTTATATACAGTTTTCGCGACTTTTGTCAAGGACGGTGGAAGGAGTCGCGGCCATGGACCCCAGACGGAAGCGCAGGATCCGCTTGGTGGTGGCCCTGAGCGCAGCACTGATGCTGGCCGGGGGCCTGATCTACACGAGCTTCAGCGCGGCGAGCGACGCGCGAACGCCGAGCCAGCTACTGGCGTCCGCCCAGAGCGGCCGCTCGTACCAGCTCACCGGCAAGGTGGTGCCCGGCTACAGGGTGCGGGGCAACGAGCTGGACTTCCGGGTGCGCGACCGGGGCGGCCGCGCTTCGGTGCCGGTGCGCTACACGGGCGAGATCCCGGATCCCTTCAAGGCCGGCCGCGAGGTGATCGTGACGGTGCGGCAGCAGGGAGGGACCTTCGTTGGCCAGCGCGACTCGCTGATCACCAAGTGCCCGTCCAAGTTCAGCGCGTCCAAGGGCACCTGACGTGATGACGCTGGGCCGGGCCTGCGTAATCCTCGCGCTCGCGATCGCGCCGATCGGTGCATTCGCATCCATCTACGGGGCGCGCACGCGCCGGCGCGAGTGGGTCGCCGTCGGGCGCCGCTCGGTTTACGCGCTCGCCGCTGTGCTCACGGTGGCGTTCATCGTGCTCGAGTCGGCGTTCCTGCGCTCCGACTTCTCGTTCCAGATCGTGGCCACGCACTCGAGCATCGCCACGCCCTTCTTCTACAAGGCGGCCGCGATGTGGTCCTCGCAGGAGGGGTCGCTGCTCCTGTGGATGTGGCTCCTGTCGCTGTGGTCGAGCCTCGTCCTCTTCCTCACGCGCAACCGCCTGCGCGAGCTGGCGCCGTACGCGACCGCTGTGCTGCTCGGCTTCGCCACCTTCTTCGGCGCGCTCGTGGTGTTCCTGGCCAACCCGTTCCAGCTGCTCTCGCCGGCGCCCGGTGACGGCACCGGGCTCCAGCCCCTGCTGCGCCACCCGAGCATGATGATCCACCCCCCGATGCTGTACTCGGGGTACACGCTGTTCACGGTGCCGTTCGCGTTCGCCGTGGCGGCGCTGATCGCCCGCCGCACCGACGCCGCCTGGATCCGCGCCACGCGCCGCTTCGGCCTCGCGGCCTGGTGCTTCCTCGGCATCGGCATCCTGATCGGCGCGCGCTGGTCGTGGTCCGAGCTCGGCTGGGGCGGCTACTGGGCCTGGGATCCGGTGGAGAACGCCGCGCTCATGCCGTGGCTCGCCGGCACGGCGTTCCTGCACTCGTTCATGGTCCAGGAGAAGCGCGGCCTCCTGAAGATGTGGAACGTGTGCCTCGTGCTCGGCGCGGGCATCCTCGCGATCCTCGGCACGTTCCTCGTTCGCTCCGGGATCCTGCAGTCGATCCACGCCTTCGGCGGCTCCACGCTCGGCGTTCCGTTCCTCGGCTTCATCGCGCTGCTGGTGCTCGGCTCCGTGCTGCTCGTGGCGTCGCGGCGCGAGGACCTGCGCTCGCCGGAGGCGCGCTCGTACTCGCCGCTCTCGCGCGAGTCGATCTTCCTGATGAACAACGTGCTGCTCGTGGGCCTGTGCTTCGTGATCTTCTGGGGCACCTTCTTCCCGCTCATCTCCGAGGCGGTGACGGGCAACAAGGCCAGCGTCGGGCCGCCGTGGTTCGACCGCTACACGGTGCCGCTGGCCATCGGGCTCGTGTTCCTCTCGGGCCTCGGGCCGCTGATGGCGTGGCGCAAGACCACGCTGGCGGGCGCTCGGCGCAGCGTGCAGGGACCGGGGGCGTTCGCGGTCGTGGTGCTCGTCGCCCTGCTCGCGCTCGGCGTGCCGGCCAAGCCCGGGGCGCTCGCGCTGTTCGCGTGCGCGGCGTTCGCGATCGGCTCGGTGGTGCAGGAGCTCTACCGCGGCGTGGCCGTGCGGCGGGCGACGGCGAGCGAGGTGGCGCCGGTGGCGCTCGTGTCCGTGGTGCGCCGCAACCGCCGCCGCTACGGCGGCTACATCGTGCACCTGGGAATCGCGCTGCTGTTCATCGGCGTGGGAGCCTCGGCGGCGTTCCAGCACGTGCGCGACGTGAGGCTCTCGCCCGGCAAGACGGCGACGATCGGCGGCTACGCCGTCCACTACGTGCGCGCGACTAGTCGGGTGGCTCCCGAGAAGGTCACGCTCGGCGCGGTGCTCGACGTGTCCAAGGACGGCAGGCACGTGACCACTCTGCGCACCACCCGCGGCTACTACCCGAGCCCGGATCCCACTGCGGGGCCCGTGGGCCAGTACTTCGACGGCGACTCCACCACGGAGGTCGGCCTCAAGGCCGGGCTGCGCCGCGATATCTGGACCGCTGTGCAGCCGGACGTCGGCGCGATGCAGAAGATGATCGATGGCATCGACAAGCGCTTCCCGCTCGCGCAGGGGGACACGCAGCGCTTCCTGCTCACCGCGGTGGCGCAGCGCTACGTGGCGGCGCCGCCGCCGGCGGTGTTCCGCCTGATCGTGTCGCCGATGGTCGAGTGGATCTGGCTCGGCGGGATCGTGCTCGGCCTGGGCGGGCTGATCGCCATCTGGCCGCCGCCGCGGGCGCAGCGCTCGCGGGCGCCCGCCTCGTCCTGGTCGGCGCGGCTCGGCCGCGAGCTGTCGAGGGCCTGAGGTGCAGTTCCTTCTGGTGATGCTGGTGCTGTGCGGCGCGACCGCGCTGATCGTCTCGCCGCTGTACGGCAAGCGCCGCGGACTGATCGGGGACGACGCCGAGCAGGTCGCCCTCGAGGCGGCGCGCGACGCGAAGTTCCGTGAGATCCGCGACGCCGAGCTGGACTTCCGCACGGGCAAGCTCTCTAAGGAGGACTACCGGGCGCTCGACAACTCGCTGCGCTCCGAGGCGATCGAGCTGCTGCGCCGGCTCGACGCGGCGCGGGGCGTGGAGGTGGCCGAGTGACGCGCCGCCGCGTGTCGCCCGTGACGATGGCCGTCCTGGCGATCGCCACCGCGCTGCTCGCCCTGCTGGCCTACGGCGTGTTCATCAACCAGCCCACGCGCGGGATCGATGCGGCGCTCGCCGCCGGCAAGCGGCCGGCCGCGCCGTCGGTGAGCCTGCCGCGTCTTGGCAGCGCCACCAACGTCTCGCTCAGCGACTGGCAGGGCAAGGTTGTGGTGCTCAACTACTGGGCGTCGTGGTGCCCGCCGTGCCGCGACGAGAGTCCGCTGCTCGAGCGCTGGCAGAAGCGGATCGCGCCGCAGGGCGGCACGGTGCTCGGCGTGGATTCGCTCGACGTCGTATCCGACGCGCGCGGCTTCATGCGCAAGTACGGCCTGACCTATCCGATGCTGCACGACGGCGACGGCCACAGCCAGCAGCGCTTCGGCATCACGGGCTACCCCGAGACCTTCGTGATCGACCGCCGCGGCCACATCGCCGCGGTGAGGCGGGGAACCGTGGACGACGCGTTCATGCGCCGGGCGGTGCTCCCGCTCTTGAAGGAGAAGTCGTGAGGCGTATCGCAGTGACCCTGCTGCTCGTCCTTGCCGCCCTGCCAACTGCCACTGCCTCTGCCAACTGTCGCAAAGCCAACTTTCCGGCGATCGAGGCCCAAGTGATGTGCCTGGTCTGCGGAGTGCCGCTCAGCCTGGCCGACTCGCCGCAGGCCTCGCGCGAGCGCGACTTCATCAACGGCCTGATCGACAAGTGCGAGTCCACCCAGCAGATCAAGGCCGCGCTTGTGGCCCAGTACGGGCCGCGCGTGCTGGCGCTTCCCAAGACTTCCGGCTTCAACGCCGCCGTGTACATCGTCCCAGCGCTGGCGCTGCTGCTCGGTGCGGGGCTGGCGGTGATCGCCGTGCGCTGGTGGAGCTCACGCGGGGGTGGGGAGCCCGCCCCCGCTCCGGGCGCTCCGAATCGGGCCGACGCGCGCCGGCTCGAGGCCGAGATGGCCCGCTGGGAACGCTGAATCCCGGTCAGCCGACCAACACAATCATTAAGGTCGCGCTGACTTCTGCTCGAATAGATGTATGAAAATGCCTGTCTCCGGTGCGAATCCCGACGGTCCGAGGGACTATCTAGAGCTGATCGCTGACCCCCTCCGCCTGAGGGTGGTGCGCTATCTCGAGGAGAACGAGCGCGCGTCGCTGCCCGAGCTGGCGAAGGCGGCGGGCGTGCACGCCAACACGTTGCGCCCGCACGTGCTCGAGCTGGAGCAAGCCGGACTGCTGGTGTCCGAGCGCCGCGTGCTTCCGAGCCGGCGCGGGCGGCCGGGCATCGACTACCGCCTGGGCGAGGGCTGGGCGGGCACGGGCAAGGACTTCCTCGGCGTGGCCGAGCTGCTGGCCGCGGCGCTGGGCCGTGTGGGGCTCGATCCGGACCAGCTGCGCGCGGTGGGCGAGGAGTGGGGCCGCTACCTGATCGGCCGCCCCGGTAGCTACGACGTGGATACCGAGCTGCCGCGCGTGCTCGGGCGCCTGGGCTTCGACGCCACCGTCAGCCAGGGGCGCGTACAGCTCTCGGGCTGCCCCTGCTCGATCGTCGCGCCGGACCGCCCGGAGATCATGTGCATGCTGGCCGAGGGAGTGGTCGAGGGAGCGCTCGCCGCCGCGGGCTCGAATCGCACCGCCAGCTCGTTCGAGCACGACACCGAGCGCCGCAATTGCTCGGCCAAGCTGGCCGCGCGCAAGTAGCGGCTTGCCGAAGCGGCTGAGTGGGAACGTCCCGCGGGGTGCGGGCGGGAGTCAGCTGCTTTCGAGCGCGACCGCCTGCTCGGCCGGCTGCTTCTTCCGCGTCGGGATCCTCGGCAGCACCAGCGCGGCCACCAGGGCCATCGCCAGCGCCATGACGGCGGTCACCAGGAAGCCGCGGTCGTAGCCGCTCGTGAGTGCGCTCCCCACGGAGTGTCCGCCCTCGTGCAGGAGGCTCGTGGTGTGGCTCGTCGCGACCGTCACCAGCGCCGCGAGCCCGACGGCGCTGCCGATCTGGCGCGAGCTGTTGATCAGCCCGGAGGCGAGGCCGGCGTCGCGAATGTCGACACCGGCCGTCGCGCTCACGGTCATGGGCACGAAGCAGGAGGCGCAGCCCAGCACCGTGACGAGTGCGGGCAGCGCGAAGGGCAGGAACACGCCGCCGCTCGCGTCGAGCTGCGATAGCCAGAGGCTGCCGATCGCGCCGAGCAGCGGTCCCCCGATCAGGATCGTCCGCGGACCGAGGCGGCCCGTGAGCTTGCCCGACACGATCGACGCCGCGAACGCTCCGGCCGTGGGAATCAGCAGCACGAAGCCGGCGTGCAGCGGCGAGTAGTCGAGCACCTGCTGGAGGTAGAGCGACATGAAGAAGATCTGCGCCGCGATCAGCCCGCCGAGCAGCAGCGCGATCGCATTCGCCCCGGCCAGGGCGAGGTTGCGGAAGATGCCGAGCGGGACGGTCGGGTCGGGGCTGCGCAGCTCGATCACCACGAACGCGGCGAGGATCACGAGCGAGAGCGCGATGAGCCCGAGCGTGTGCAGCGAGCCCCACGCGTGCGTGTCCGTGGTGACGATCGCGTAGATGAAGAGCGCGAGGCCGCCGGTGACGGTCACCGTGCCCGGCAGGTCGAGCGTGCGCCGCGGCCGGTCGGCCGCCAGCTCTTCAAGCGTGGCCAGCGACGCCACGAGCAGCGCGGCGCCGATCGGCACATTCACGAACATCACCGCGCGCCAGCCGAACGCGTTCGTGAGGAGCCCGCCGGCCACCGCGCCGAAGGCGCCGCCGGTGGCGGCGGTCGCGCCCCACGCGGTGAGTGCCCGGGTGCGAGCGGCCGGCTCCCGGTAGGTGGTGGTGATCAAGCTGAGCGTGGCGGGCGCGAGGACGGCGGCGCCCAGACCCTGCACCGCGCGCGCGGCGACCAGCATGCCGCCGCTCTGGGCGAGCCCGCCCACCAGGCTCGACGCCGTGAACAGGGCGAGCCCGACGGTGAACGCCCGGCGCAGGCCGTAGATGTCCGCCGCGCGGCCGCCGAACAGGAGGCAGCCGCCGAACACGAGCGTGTAGGCGTTCACGATCCACTGCTGTCCGGCTGCGGTGAGTCCCAGCGAGCTGCGCATCGACGGCAGCGCCACGTTCACGATCGAGATGTCCAGCACGACCATGAACTGCGCGAGGCAGGCGATGAAGAGGACTATGCGACCGTGGCTCCGAGCCATCGACCGGCGACGATAGATGAGCGCGGGTCAGTCCCGCTCGTGAGAGGCGAGCGCGAGCTTGATGAAGCGCAGGAGCTCCGGCTTGAGCGCCGTGAGCGGCCGCGGGTCGTTCGCCAGCACGTGCGAGATCAGCACGCGGTTGACTCCGCCCACCACCGCGGCGATCACGGTGTCCGACACGGGCACGATCGACGGGTCGTCCTTGCGCGCGAGCTTGTGCAGCGTCTTCATCAGCCCGACGGTGCGGTCGCGGCGTGCCTTCCACCGTTCCCGCGCGGCATCGCCCGCCCCCCAGAACTCGATCATGTAAGCGCGCGTGAACGCCAGGTCGGCGTCGAGGAACTCGAGCCAGGTGGTGAGCACGGCGTCGAGGATCTCCTGCCAGTCCTCGAGCCCCTCGGCCGCCGCCACCATCGCCTCGTAGGTGGACTTGCCGCCCTCGTCGTAGGCGGCGAGGAAGCAGTCCTCCTTGTCCTTGAAGTGCTCGTAGAAGGTGCGGCGCGACACGCCCGCGCGCGCGATCACGTCCGCCACCGTGGTCTCCGGGTAGCCCTGCTCCGCCACGCAGTCGGCGATCGCGCAGATCAGTCGCCCGCGCTGCGAGGCGCGCAGCTCCTCTCGTACGGTTGTATGAGCCGGCCGGGGGAGGACCTCGATCCTCATAGACATTTCTGTATCGTACGGAAACAGTCCTGTTTTTCGGAGAGGGAGTGGACTCGATGCGGAAGCTGGCCCTGACGTTGTCGATGGCGCTGCTCTTTTGCGCGGCCGCGGTGCCGAGCGCGAGCGCAAAGGTGCACGTGAAGTTCCAGCGGATCGCGGGAGTGAAGTCGCCGGGTACGCCGGCCAAGTACAACCGCGTCGGGATCCTGAAGACGTCGGCGTCGCCGCGCGCGAAGAACGTGCTGGTGCTCAACCCCGGCACGTCCGCCAGCGCCGCCTACTTCGAGCCGCTCGCCAAGGACATCGTCAAGCGCTCGCCGGGCTGGCAGGTGTGGGCGGTCGAGCGCCGCGAGAACCTGCTCGAGGATCAGTCGATGATGAACAAGGCCAAGGCCGGCAAGGCCACCGGCAAGCAGCTGTTCGACTACTACCTCGGCTACCTCACCGACAACACGGTCAAGACCCACTTCCAGTCCATCCCTGACGCGAGCGTGCAGTACGCCAAGCAGTGGGGGATGAACACCGAAATTGGCGACCTGCGGCGGGTGGTGCGTGCGGCGGAGAGGCTCGGGGGTCACGTGGTGGTAGGCGGTCACTCGCTCGGGGGGTCGATCGTGACCGCCTATGCCACGTGGAACTTCGGCGGCAAACCGGGCGCCAGGGGCCTCTCCGGGCTCGTGTACATCGACGGCGGCTCGAGCCGCACGCCGCCCACCGCCGCCGAGGCCACCAAGACGCTGAGCGACTTCAACGCCGGCTCCTCGCCGTGGCTCGCGTTCGGCGGCATTCCGGCGCCGTTCGCCGGGCTGTTCCAGGCCACCGGCTCGACGGGGGCGCTGATCGACCCGAACTCGCCGTCGCTCGGCCAGCAGTTCCCGCTCCTGCCGGCCAACCTCAAGCCGCCGGTGCCGGTCACCAACCTCGGGCAGTTCGGTTACGCGCTCGACACGAAGACCTCGCCGGCGTCGCTGCGCGCCGCGCAGGCGCACCTGGGCCAGCTCGCCGCGAGCGGCAACCCGCGCGGCTGGAACGGCAAGGGCGCGCTCACGCCGATCAAGCGCTTTGCCCAGATGTTCTCGGGCACGGGGCTGAAGGGCCTCGACGGCACCGCCTGGTACCACCCGATGCGGCTCACAATCGACGCCTCGGCGGTGGCCGAGGGCAACGCGAACCCGGCGCAGAAGGTGATGAACGTGCGCGCCACGATGGGTCACAGGCTGCCGCGCAACCTGAAGATCTACGCGTTCGGCGCGGCGCTGGGCGGACCCAACGTGCCGGCGGCGGCCAAGCTCCTGGCCCGGCAGTCGCACATCCCGCTGCGCAACCTGGTGCTGATCAGCCGCCAGTCCACCTACGCGCACAACGACCCGGCGGGCGCCTCGCCGGGGCGCAACCTGTTCCTCAAGAAGCTGGTGCCGTTCCTGAGGGGGATCGGGAAGAAGTAGCCGCGACGGCGTCGTCGCGGTAGCGCTCGTGGCCTAGCTGGACGAGCCAGCTCCGGAGCACTCGGTGCACGTGCTCCGCTCCGATGAGCGGCTCGTCCGGCGCCGCGAGCTCGACGGGATGGAGCAGGAACGGGAACGACTGCGTGCCGCCCATGCCGCCGTGCGAGCCCACCAGCTCCTCGAACGCCGCCACCTCGTCGAGCTCGTGCCAATAGGTGCTGTTCACGACGATGTCGGGGCAGTGCTCGAAGCTGTCGGTGCGCTTCACGTGGCGGGCGGCGCCCGGCCCGAAGGGGGCGAGCGGATCCTCTCCCTCGATTTCGCCGGAGTCGAGGTGGTGCACCCCATGCGCGCCGATCGCGAGCGCGCCGTGCTGCTCCGAGCGCACGAGCAGGAAGCCGATGCCCGGGTGCGCGGCCAGCGTGGGCACGAGCTGCGGGTGGAGCACGGCGATCTTCTCGAGCGTGAGACGGCCCGGCTCGCGCGGGAAGGAGATGAGGCCGAGGCAGCCGCTCGCCATCACGGATATCTCGGGCGGCTGGTTCTCCTCCGGCTCGGCGGGCTTGCGAGCGGCTCGCCGGAGGATCCTGGACTTGGCGGAGTCGCCCGTGGACGCCTCGGTGATGGACGCGCCCAGGAATGCCGCGGCCTCGTCGGGCGGAGCGGCGCCCGCCACGTCGGCCCGCGACGCGTCGCTCGCCTGATGCACAAGCTCCTCGAGCGTCATGCCGTAGGCGTCGCGAAAGGTGGTGCCCTGCGACTGCCCGTGGTCCGAGAGCACCACGAATCGATACGGCCGCGGCGCGTCCTCCGCGGCCGCGACGATGCGCCCGAGCTGGCGGTCCACCTGGCGCAGGGTGTTGAGCGTCTCGGGACGTTCGATGCCCGAGTGGTGCGCCACCTCGTCGTAGGCCAGGAACGTGGTGTACGCCACGGGCAGCCCCGCGTAGATGTCCGAGATGATCGCGGACACCTGCAGGTCGCGCTGGATGATTGTGGCCCACGCGCGCATGAGCGAGTAGACGAAGCCGCGGTGGATGCGCGGCCGCACGTCGAGCCGCCGCTGCTGCGCCGCGCTCCACAGCTCGCTCACCACTTCGCGGAGCACCAGCGCGATCGTGCGCATGACCGTGTACGGGCTCGCGAAGTAGGCGAAGTAGTCCTGGCCGATGCGGCCCTCACGGTCGCGCCGCAGCACCGTGCTCATCGTCAGCAGGCTGTGCGGGGCGTCGCCCGACACGATGTTGGCGCGGCTTGCGCCGTCGTCGAACAGCAGGCCGCGGCCGTTCGAGTGCCTGCGCTCCAGCTCCATCGCGTCGCGCGGGTGGTTGGTCACGATCGGCGCGCCACGGTCCTTCTCCCACCAGCGGAACGCCGGCATGTCGTGGTTGTCGCCGTGCAGGAGCCCCGCCTGGCAGGCCCCGGTCTGCGACGACCAGTCGGTCTCCCAGCGAGTGAGTGAGTACTCGCCACCGCGCAGCCAGCGCGCCATGTTGGGAGCGTTGCCGTCGCGCATCGCGCGCATCAACACGTCGTGGGCCAGCCCGTCGATCTCGAGGAAGAACAGGCCCGGCACGTCCGTGGGCTCGCGCTTGAAGGTCCGGCGCGCTTGGCGCTTGACCACGTTGCGCACCCAGAACGCGTCGTCGTCGATCGCGAGCAGCGAGGTGACCGCGGTGTTCACGACCGTCACGCCGAGCGCCACCACGATCGCGGCGCCGAGGTCCTTCACGTCGAGACCCGGGCTGATCGCCGACACGAGCAGGATCATCAGGCCGTTCAGCACGATCGCCGCGAGCCCGATCGTGAGCACGGTGATGGGCAGCGCGATGCGCACGAGCACCGGCCACAGCACCGCGTTCAAGACGCCTATCAGCGCCGCCGAGCCGAACGCGGCGGCGGTGTCCTTCAATTCCACGCCGGACAGGAGCGCGCTCAGCGCGAGCAGTGTGCCCGCGGTGGCCAGCCACACCACGATCAGGCGCATGAGCCGGTGGCGCACGCTCATGCCGCGGAGCTTCGTATCCCGCGCCGCGAGTGGCAATGGTGGCCGCACCACAACTTGGGTGATGTGGTGCCGCCACCCTTGCGCCACCCGGGCCCGCGCAGGAGCCTCGCCCCGTGGGGCTCGAGATCACGTGGCTGGGCCACGCCAGCGTGCTGATCGAGCTGGACGGCGCGCGCCTGCTCACCGATCCGCTCGTGCGACGGCGCGCCGGACCGCTCGTGCGGATCGCGCCGCCGGTGGACCCGGCCAACACCCGCGGGATCGACGCTGTCGTGATCTCGCACCTGCACGGAGACCACATGCATCTGCCATCGCTGCGCCGGATCGAGCGCCTTGGACCTCTGGTGGCGCCGGCGGGCGCGGCCAGGTGGCTGGAACGCCATGGCCAGCGCGACGTGCACGAGGTGCGCGCCGGCGACGAGGTGCGGGTGGGCGCGGTTCAGGTGGTGGCGGTGCCGGCCGAGCACGGGGACACCCGCGGCCACCCCTTCGGGCCGAAGGCGGCGCCGCTCGGATACGTGATGCGCGGCTCGGGCAGCGTGCACTTCGCCGGGGACACCGATCTGTACGAGAGCATGGCCGACCTGCGCGGGACGATCGACGTGGCGCTCGTGCCCGTGTGGGGCTGGGGGCCGTCGATCGGTCCCGGCCATCTCGATCCGCCGCGCGCGGTGCGGGCCGTGCAGCTCATCGGCGCGCGCGTCGCGATCCCGATCCACTGGGGCACCTACGCGGTGCCACGCATCGTCAGGCGCAACGCCCGGGGCGACGGGCCGGCACGCGAGTTCGCGGCGCTCGCCGCGCGCGACATTCCGGACGTGGGCGTGCACATCCTGCAGCCCGGCGAGCGACTGACGCTCTAGAGGCCGGCCACCGCCTCCACGCGACCGTCCTCGATCGCCTGGAGCAGCAAGCGGTGGTCCTCTTCGTTCACGTCCGCGTACCTCTCCGAGAACTCCACGAGCGCGCGGTCGAACGAGTCGCCGTTGCCGAGGTAGGCGGCGATGGCGATCGCGTCGCCGGAGCGGGCGTGCGCACGCGCCAGCGTCCAGCCGCAGAGCTGCCCGTACACGTCCATGCCGGACGGCAGCATCGACTCGACGTCTGCGGACGTCTTCCAATCCCAGAGCTGGCGGATGTAGAAGTCGCGCCGCTTGCCGTCGACGCCCGTGGTGCGCAGCCAGCCAAGGAACACGTCGCTCGCCGCCTGCATCACGCGCTGTCCCTGGACCACGCGCTTTCCCTGGTTGCCGAACTCGCTCTTGCCCGCGAACGGCTCGAGCACCGAGGGCCGCGCCTCCTTGGCCTGGAGGAAGAGCGGGTCGCCGGTGTCGCGCCCGATCAGAAGCATCACCCAGGCGCGCGTGCCGACGCTGCCCACGCCCACCACCTTGCGGGCCAGGTCCACGAACTCGTAGCGGTCGAGCAGGTGGCAGAGGTGAAGCGGCAGGCTGGAGCGGTACGCCTCGAGCAGCGACTCCATCCCGCCCCGGAACTCCTTCTCCTCTGGCTCGGGCAGAAGATCCCGGATCGGTACGAGCAGCGGCGGGTCGGCGACGATCCGCGGCTTTGCGTCGATGGTGGTCGCGAGCTTGGTGAAGGCGCGCGTGCTGTCCTTGCGCCTGCCCTTTGCCACCGTCTTCTCGAACGTGCGCAGCTGCCGCGCCGTGGCCTGCGGCCCCACCCGGTCGCGCAGCATTCCGGCATCCACGCGTTCGTACCAGATGGCCAGCTCGCCCATGCCCGCCAGCCGGTGCATCGCTTCGCGGTAGACCCGCACGGTGGACTGGACGATCGAGCGGCGCTGCTTGCCGGAGAAGCCGCGGTCGCGGCCGGCGATCGCGACGCTTGCCGCCAGGCGTTTCACGTCCCACTCCCACGGGCCGGGGAGCGTCTCGTCGAAGTCGTTGAGGTCGAAGATCAGGTCGCGCTCAGGCGAGGCGAAGCCGCCGAAGTTGGAGAGGTGGGCGTCGCCGCAGAGCTGCGCGCGCATGCCGGACACCGGCGTGTTCGCCAGGTCAGAGCCCATGATGTACGCGCCGCCGCGGTAGAACGCGAACGGGGACGCGGCCATGCGCCCGTAGCGGATCGGCAGCAGCTCGGGCACGCGGGTGGCGGCCTGCCGCTCGAGCATCGCGATCGGATCAGGCCGATTCTTCGCGGGCGACCAGTCGGCATGGCTAGACCGCGGCGTCTCGGAGCGCGCGGCGCGGCCGCGCTCGGCGCGTTCCTCGGGCGTACGGTGCGAGGAAGGAGCGGTGTCTGCCGCCACGGTAGCCATGGGACCCGCCGAGCTTCCCATCCCCGCGGCCGGACGACAAGTAAGCGTGCAGGTATCCAAACAGGCATGTCTCCACCCTCGCGTGTGGTGGGGAGCGCTTGGGAGGATGGCGCCGAGGAACGGGCGTTGCTCGGCACTTCGCACATCTCAAGGCTCGGCGCCTCCATCGGGGGCGCTGTCGTGGGCAGGGCCGGGCGAGGCACGCTCGCGGTGATCGACGCGGTGGTGGAGTCGCAGTTCGCGGCCGAGGCCTCTGAGCGCATCATGAGCAGCGGCCTGATCGACCGCGTGGGCAAGGACATCGCGCGCTTCGACGTGATCGGCCGGATCGCCGAGCCGCTCGTATCGAGCGGGGAGATCGACCGCCTGGTGGACCGTGCGCTCGAGAGTCCGGCTGTCGACCGGCTCGCGGGGCGCATTCTGGAGAGCCCGGCGGCCGAGCGCCTCGTGGTCCGTGTGATCGAGGGACCGCTGCTCGACAAAACGGTTCAGCGCCTGCTCGAGAGCGAGGATCTGTGGCTGATGGTCGACGTGATCGCGCAGAGCCCGGCCGTGACAGAGGCCATCGGCCGCCAGAGCATCGGCTTCGCCGATCAGGTGGCGGGCGCCGTGCGCGCGCGGTCGGTGAGCGCCGACGATCGGCTCGAGTTCGCGGCGCGGCGGCTCCTGCGGCGACCCAAGCGGGACGGCAAGCCTTGACCCAGACCTGGGAGCGCGTCGCCCGGCGCGTGCACGGGTCCCCGCCGCCCGTCGTGATCACGGTGCCCGAGTACGCGGGGCTCGTCACGCGCGCGATCGCCGGCGCCGTGGACGCGGCGCTCGTGAACGCGATCGCCGCCATCGTGGCCGCGGCGACGGCTCTCGTGATCTCCGTCTTCCCGGTGTCGCATCAGATCCACACCGTGCTGGTGGCCATCGGGGGAGTGGCCTTCTTCATCTGGGTGGTGGCCTACTTCACGACCTTCTGGTCGACCACGGGTCAGACGCCGGGCAACCGCTTGATGGAGATTCGCGTGACCCGCGACGACGGCGGCCCGCTCAAGCCGCGCTGGGCGCTGCTGCGGGTGATCGGCGTGGGCCTGGCGGTGATCCCGCTCTTCGCGGGCTTCCTCCCGATCCTCTTCACCGAGCGCCGGCGCGGGCTGCAGGACTGGCTGGCCGACACCGTGGTCGTGCGCGTGCCGCGCGATCCGCAGCCGTCAATGCGGGCCGTGCCGCGCCCAGAGCTCCTGGAGCAATGAGGGATTGAGCTGCTGCTTGCGGGCGAACGGCGTGACGCACTCGCCGTCCACGAGCTCGCGCGGAAGGTCCTCGTCGCCGTGGACCGAGATCAGGATCACCACCACCTCCGGGTGAAGCTCGGCCAGCGCGCGCGCCGCGGCCAGTCCACCCATGCCCGGCATGCGCACGTCCATCAGGACGAGCTGCGGGTGAAGCGCGTCGACGGCCGCGAGCGCGTCCTCGCCACTCGGCGCCTCGCCCACGAGCTTGAATCCCGGCACCACCGCCAGCAGTGTCCGCAGCACGTCCCGGAACGCCTCCTGGTCATCCACGACCAGCGTGCGGATCTCCTCGGCCTGGGCGGCGAGCACGTCCTTGCTGATTCTCTCGGGACTTCCGATGCTCATGGATGGGGCGGGTTTGAGTGCTGACGACTATCTCAGTCCGAACTGTCGGGCGCGAGGATGCTGCCCGGTATCCCGGGGGTGGGGTCCGCACCCGAGCCCCGGCTTGGCTGCATGTAGAACCCGATCCCGCCCGCGCGCTCCGAGATGCCGAACGTGACCAGCCGGTTGCCGTCGAGGCCGTTCAGGTCAGAGAGCGTCATCGACCGCAGCTCACCTCGCGTGTACCCCACGGCGGCGCAGAACGCGCGGTTGGCCTCCCTGATGCGGCCGGAGGCGTCGAGGATTCCCATGCCCACCGGGCTTGAGGCGAACAGCTCGTCGAGCAGGCGGGCACGGGCGCGCGGCGTTATGTCGTAGGACGCGCCGGCGATCCCGATCACCCGGCCGTCCTGGTCGCGCAGCGGCTCCACGGTGATGTCGAAGTTGGAGCGGCCGTCGGGGAAGTCCACCTCCACCTGTCCGTGCGCGCGCTGTCCGCCGAGGGCCCGCCGGTTGAGACGCGTGAGCGGCCGTGCCACGACCCGGCCGAACAGCTCCTCATCGGTGCGGCCGATGGCCCGCTCGTCGCCGCGCAGGCCCACGCGGTCGTTGAACACCCACGTGTAGCGAAGGTTCAGATCCATCGCGTACAGCACGAGCGGTGCACCCTGCACCGCCAGACGCACGCGCTCCTCGTACAGGTGAAGCGCGTCCTGCTGCGCACGACGCTCGCTGATCTCGCGCCAGGTCACCACCAGGCGGCCGCCCCCCAGCGGCGCGGCTCGCACCTCGTAGGCGCTGAGCAGCCGCCGGCTGCCGGCAAGCTCCTCGTAGCGAACGTCCTCGCGGGACGACGGCCCGCCCGCTTCCAGCGCTCGCACGTGCCAGGCGAACAGCTCGGACTGGCGGTATCCCGGCTGCAGGTGCTCGAGCGTGCGGCCAACCTGGACCTCGCGCGACCGGCCCGCGAGCCGGCACGCGGCGTCGTTCACGTGCTCCACCGTGAAGTCCACCACGGTCCCCTGCGAGTCGCGCACCGCGCGGTAGAGCGCGAAGGCGTCGTCGAGTGCGTCCGTCGCACGCTGGAACAGCATCTCCACGTCGGGCGTGAGATGGGTCAGTCCGACCGGCACGCTGCCGCTCACGCTCGTGCCCTCGCCCGGCTGCGACTCGATCGTGAGCCGCCCGCCCGCGGACGCGATCCGGTCGCGCATGTTCTCGATGCCCGCGCCGCCCGCGCGCGCATGCTCGAAGCCGCTGCCGTTATCGCGCACCTCGAAGTGCAGGTCCTCGTGCTCCCAGATCCGGATCGCCACCGCGTCGGCCCCGGAGTGCTTGGCGGCGTTCTGCATCGCCTCGAGGCAGACGAAGTACACGGCCGCCTCCACGTGCTGGGAGTAACGGCCGATCCCGCGTGCCGTGACCGTGGGCCGCACCGGGCTGGCGCGCGCGGCCATTCGCAACGCCTCCGCGATACCGTGGTCCGCCAGGAGCGGCGGGTAGACCCCGCGCGCCAGCGAGCGCACGTCGTCGAGCGTCTCCTCCACGGCCGTGCCCAGCTTGGCGAGCTGTGCGGCGGTGGCCTGCGGGTCGGCCTCGGCCCGCTCAGCCGCCAGCTCGAGCGCCACCCGCAGCGCCACGAGCCGCTGCTGCGCGCCGTCGTGCAGGTCGCGCTCGATCCGCTGTCGCTCGAGGTCGACCGCGGACAGGATCCGCGCGCGCGACTCGCGCAGCTCGCGCAGCGACGAGCGCAGCTCAGCGCCCAGGCGCTGGTTGTCGAGCGCCATCAGCACGACGCCGCTCGCCACCTCGCGCACCGAGTGGTCCGAGGCGACCGCCGGGTCCTGGATCAGCGCGGCGATGGTGGTGCCGCGGCTCGTGATCTCGGTCACCGCGCGCGAGGGGTCGTCGAGCGGCAGGGTCACCGGCCGGCCGGCCGGGCTCACCCAGCCGCGCGGGTCCTTGCTCCAGTAGGCGATCTCGAGCGACGGGTCGCCGATCGC
>Ga0207661_10000444_pt1 | contig 26690 bp, 23 predicted proteins | sample KBSC713LmetaG_FD_184337 | JGI IMG/M metagenome (GOLD analysis project Ga0207661, IMG submission 184337) | Corn rhizosphere microbial communities from Kellogg Biological Station, Michigan, USA - KBS C7.1-3L metaG (SPAdes) (version 2) | ecosystem: Host-associated > Plants > Roots > Rhizosphere ...
GTGTTCAAACAACTGGGCCGCAGCGGCGATTCGGTGAAGGTGCTGCCGGACGTTTCTTCCAGCCTCACGAGCAACCTCCCCACCACCTCGCCCGAGCTGGACTACAAGATCTACTTCTTCACCACCGGGACGTTCCCGGTCACCGTGTACCGCATTCCGACCTTGAACACGACGGGCGCGTGTCGGCTCGGCCTCGGTCTGGACAGCGCCGCCTCGCAGACCATCAGCGGCGTGCATTCGACGGACGAGTCCAAGTGGGGCAACAACGTGCTGGAGCACATCGAGAAGCTGTCCGGCACCATCCAAGTGTCCACGCCCGGATATCACACCCTCAAGCTATGGAAGGTCGACCCCTCCATCGCCGTTGACCGAATCGTCATCGACACAGGCGGGCTGCGGCCGTCCTACCTGGGTCCCCCGGAAAGCTATCGCCACTAACGGCGGCGGCGGCGCGCCTGCTGACCTGACCCTGGAGGCGGGCCGGCGCCGCAGCGAGCTCGAAGCGCTCCGGACCGCGCTCGCGCGCGCGGGCAACAACCGTACGCTGGCCGCGCGCCTGCTCGGCATCAGCCGCCGCACGCTGTACACCAAGCTCGAGGAGCACGACCTGCTGTGACGCGAGGGCTAGCCTTCGAAGGCGCCATGTCGGATGGACACCCTGGCTGTTCTGAGCGGGATATCGGGTTCGAACCGACGACATTCAGCTTAGGAAAACGAAAACGGCCGTTTCGGGCCGTGACGGGTAGAGCCAAGTAGTTGAAAGCACACGCGGAGGCGTAACCTGGACGTCCAGCCCGTTACGCCGGCAGGGTGGGAAGAGTGGTGGGAAGGAAATCGGCCGGGCGAAGTCGCGGCCGCGATCGGTCCGATCGAATCCGCTGACTCCGACCAATTTTAGAGTGATTGGTGCAGACAGCTGATTGTCTGCTCCCTCGGGCGCGTTGATGGGCCGCCTAGATCAAAACGCTCATTGAGGGCGATTCGCCGCCCTGAAAGTCTGGTAGCTCCGATTGCTGCAGATCGGAGGACCTCGAGAAGTGCGAGAGCATGCCCCTCTTCAGCGCCGGCTGCTCGGAAGGACCTTCCTCGTTGCGGCATCGCTTACTGTCGGGTGCGCCGCGGAGAACGGCGACGTGGCGGGGCCCGGCGGTGGTGGCCTCGGTGTCTGCGTGGGTACACCGGTCGTCACCCCCAAGCGGGTCGTGCGCCTTTCCGAGCATCAACTCTGGACGTCGTACGCCGCCCTGTTCGGTACCGGTGCCGCCGCGGTCATCACTCGCAACGAGAATCCTCCGTCGCTGCTCGAGCGCGAGTTTCCGCCCATCAGCGGGGACATCGCCATCAGCGAAGGGCTCCTCGCCGAGTCCGATCGGCTCGCCCAGGCCGCGATGAGCTACGTGGCACAGAACGCGAGCACACTGACCCCGTGCGGCGCGCTGCCGACCGACAAGGCGTGCGTGCAGCAATACCTGCTGTTGCTGGCTGAGAAGGCGTTTCGCCATCCGCTGGGCGAAGACGAACAGCTCGCGATCACTGGACCGTTGTGGACCGACATGACGGCCGCGGGCGCCACGCTCGCCGAGGCTTTGGCGTACGGCGTCTACGCCATTCTCAGCTCCCCGGGTTTTCTCTACCGGACGGAGTTCGGTGTCGACGCGACCGCGGACGGACCGCTCACGCCCTACGAGCGGGCGACGGCGCTTTCCTTCTTTCTCATTGACGCGCCACCCGATGCTGAGTTGCTCGCGAGCGCCGCGGCGAACGCGCTTCGGACGCCCGATCAGATCCGCGCCCAGGCGGCGCGTCTGCTCGAAACTCCGGAGGCGCGCGCCAACCTCGAGAGCGCGCTCATCAAGTACTTCTCGCTCACGAAGGCGCCGACGGTCGTCCTGAACGCTGATGCGACGCCCGGCCTCACCGTGACGGCCGGACTGGAGTCGTCGATTTTCCACGAGGGCGAGCTGTTCATGAGGAACCTTCTCTGGTCCGGTCCGCTCGACGACATTCTGACCTCGCGAAGGACGTGGACCAGCGGCGCGATCGCGACCCAGGTTTACGGCGTCGCGGCGCCGACCGAAGTGGACGAGGACGGTTTCGGGCCCGTCGAGCTACCGGCCGATCGCTCGGGCCTTCTGACCCTCTCGACGTTCCTGCTCGCTGGCGCGCGCTCGACGGGCGGCTCACCTGTGGCCCGGGGCCTCGCCGTCAACGCGTCTGTCGTGTGTGGTGTGAACCCGCCATTCCCGCAAGATCCGGACGTGGCCGCTGCGATCGCCAGCATCGCCGGCGAGAGCGAGCTCGAGAAAGCCCAGCTCCGGGCGGCTGTGCCCAAGTGCGCGAGCTGTCACACCCAGTTCGATCCGTTCGGCATGGTGCTCGAGCCCTACGACGCCGTGGGCCGTTTCCGAAGCGAAGATCCCGAAGGCCGTCCCATCGATGCGAGCTGGACCACGGCCACGCTTCCCCTGTCGGGCGGCAGCGCGACTGTCAGCAGCGCCGCCGAGCTTGGTCAAGCGCTCGCCGCGAGTGGCGCGCTCGATCGCTGCATGGCGATGAACTTCATCAACTACGCGCTCACCGAGGTGTCGCGCGGCGGCGCCAACAACACGGATCTCTCGCGCGCGCCGCAGACGGGGAGCTGCGCAGTGCAGGCGGTGATCGGCAACTTCGCAGGGACGGACCGGACCTTCTCCTCACTCATGCGCGAGATCGCCGCGTCCGACACGCTCTCGCTCCGTTCGAGGGGGCAGTAGATGTCCTCGTACCGCTTCACGCGACGTTCGTTCCTCGCCGGCATCGGCGGCGCCGTCGGCCTCGGCGCCTTGCTGCGCAACATGGAGGCGGGCGCGCAAGGCGCGGGCCCGCCTCCCCGCTTCTTGATGATGCACTGGCCGGTCGGGACCATCCGCAACCAGTTCATTCCGAGCGGCAGCGGCACCTCCTACACGACCTCGAAGACAGGGCAGGGGGCCGGGTTCATCATCTCGCCTTTCGATACGTCGGAGCTGCGCCCGAACACGATCGTCCTGCACGGCTTCAACATGGACGGCATCCGTGGCGAGGGGGGCGGTCACGAGGACGGCACGGGCTTCGCGACGACCGGCGCGACCTCGCCGGGGACACGCGCCAACGGCGGCGAGGACGACGATGGCTGCGCCGGCGGTCCCTCCTGGGATCAGATCCTGCTGAAGCGCGCGCCAGGGCTCGCGCGGCGGAACGACGCCGGCGTCATCATCGGCCGCGGTTACTACAACACGATCTGCGACAAGCGCGTCGACTCGTACGAGACGTCGACGCGCTGTCTCTCGTACGGCTACGAGAAGCAGTCGATCAATTCGGCGCGTCCGGGTGGCACGATCCAGGAGAACCGGCCGCTGTTGCCGGAGTTGAGCCCCCTCACGGCCTACAAAGATCTCTTCGGTGGCTTTGCGCCCGGGGCCGCACTCACCCATGGCGACGCGCTCAGAACGCTCAGCCTCCGGAAGAGCGTCCTCGATTACTCGCTGCGTGAGCTCGACCGTCTGAAGGCGCTCGGCCCCGCCAGCGAACGCGACAAGATCGACAGCCACGCGGCGGCCGTGCGCAAGCTCGAGGCCCAACTCAGCGATCAGATCGCCGGTGGCGGTGTGACGGGTGGCTGTGCAGCGCCGCCGATGCCGGACGCCGCGCTCGTGGGGAAGGCCGGCGATTTTCTGCGCGGCGACTACGACGACCCGACGGTCACCACGTCGGACGAAACGACGCACGAGGCGGTGGGCAAGGCGCACGCCGCCATCCTCCGGACCGCGCTCGCGTGCGACCTGATCCGCGTCGCGACTTTCCAGTGGTCGCCCGGAACGAACCACGTGGCCTTCAAGGGGCTCGATCCGAACGCGCCTGAAACCATCTGGATGCACCACCCGCTGAGCCACCGGATCATGGACGCCGCGTTCTTCAACGGTCCCCGTCCCACCGACGACAACACGTACGTCTGGGACGCGATGGTCAACGCCAACCGCTGGTACTTCCAGAAGACGGCTGACATCGTCAACGATTTCCGGACGCAGCTGGATCCGCAGGATCCGGCCGGTGGAAGCCTGCTGGACAACATGGTGATCCCGATGATCACCGAGGTGGCCGAGGCGTCGCACACGCGCGAGGGACACGCGGCGATCATCTTCGGCGGTCGCAAGCTGGGCATGCAGGGTGGCCAGTACAGGAGCGTCTCCGGCATCCACAACCAGCTCTGGCTCACGGTCGCGCAGGCGTTCCTCGGCGCGGATCCGGCGACTCAGCTCGCGAACGAGGCGTACGTGAAGACCGGGGCGAAGCCGATCTCGGGGTTGTGGGCGTCGCCGTGAAGACGGCCCCTCACCCTTACCCTCTCGCCGCTTCGCGGGGCGAGGGCAAACGGTGGCAAATGATCGGGGCGCTTCTCCTGATCGTCGGCTGCGGCGAACGTCTAGACACTCTCGATCGGCGAGTCAGTTCGCTCGTGTGGGGTGGGGAGCAGAAGCTGGTCGCCAGCGACGCGGCGGAACTCGACAACTTTGGTTGGTCCGTCGCGCTCACGCGCGACGCCGCGCTGGTGGGAGCATACGGCGAGAGCAACTATCGCGGCGCGGTCTACGCGTTCGCCAGGAACGGCGGCGCCTGGACGGAGGTGCAGAAGCTCGTCGCCAGCGACGGGGTCGAGCTCGACAAGTTCGGGCAATCTATCGCGCTCGCGGGCGACCGCGCCGTCATCGGCGCCCATGCGGCTGGCGCCAGTCGCGGGGCAGCCTACGTCTTCGTGAACAATGGCAGCGCCTGGGTCGAGGAACAGAAGCTGGTCGCGAGCGACGGTGCCTCGTCCGATGACTTCGGCTGGTCCGTTGCGCTGACCGCCGACCGCGCCCTGGTCGGCGCGTACGGCGGGGACGGCGCGCGCGGGGCTACCTACGCCTACGTCCGGAGGGGTACGGTCTGGACCGAAGAGCAGAAGCTGGTCGCAAGCGACGGCGTCTCGGGGGACCAGTTCGGGTGGTCGGTCGCGCTCGCGGATGACCGCGCGCTCGTCGGCGCTCCCGGGACGGACGCGCTTCGCGGCGCCACCCACATGTTCACCCGCGGTGGAACCGGCTGGATCGAGGAGCAGAAGCTGGTCGCGAGCGACGGTGTCGCGTCCGACAACTTCGGAACGGCCGTCGCGCTCGACGCCGACCGCGCCCTCGTCGGCGCGTACTGGGATGACGATCTTCGGGGCGCGGCCTACTTCTTCGGCAAGGCCGACGGTGCGTGGATCGAAGAGCAGAAGCTCGTCGCGAGCGACGGCCTGGAAGGCGATCGGTTCGGCAACGCGGTCTCGCTCGCTGGCGGCCGCGCGCTGATCGGTGCGTCGGGTCTGGGCGCGGCCTACGTGTTCGCTCGGGTGGGCAGCACCTGGACCGAGGAGCAGCGGCTACTCGCGGGCGACCAGCCGGTCTTCGACCTCTTCGCCTGGTGTGTCGCCTTCACGCGAGATCAGGCGCTGGTCGGGGCCAGCTACACCGACCAGCTTCGTGGCGCGGCCTACCTCTTCTCGCTCGGCGTTCAGGCCGTCGACGGCGGCTCGGTCGATGTCGACGCCGGCGACGTCGACGGTGCCGCGCAGGACGGCGTGTCGATCGATGCGGGGGTGCCGTCGTGCTCGCGCGGCGACGAGTGCGCGAGCGGCCACTGCGAGGACGGCATCTGTTGCGATCGGACGTGCGCGGCGAGCGAGCGCTGTCGCGCGGCACTCAAGGTTGCCGGCGAAGACGGCACGTGCGGGCAGGCGAAGGCGGCCGCGCTCGGCGCGCCATGCAGCTTCGACGTGCAGTGCACCAGCGGTCGCTGCAACGACGGCGTCTGCGCAGACAGCGGCGCACCGGCGGATGCCACGGGCACCGGCGGCATGACGACGATTGTTTCCGCGGGCAGCCCGGCGACCGATGCCGACATCGGCGGCTGTGCGTGCGGTACCGGCCCCTCGCGCGGGGACGGTCCAGTCAGCTGGCTGGTCCTGGGTCTCGCGTTGCTGCTTGCGCGGCGGGTGCCTGGTCGACGCGATAGCCGAACCGTGCCGCGAATCGGAGCGGGGGCTGTTCCACGTGTCGGTGGAGGAGAACGGCTCCCGCGAGCGAGGCGGCGACGGCGCCGATGATCGCCACGGTTGGCGGCACCGCGCTGTCGAACAATCGCCGGATCGCGGTCAGCACGCGATAGCCGATCGGCACGTGCAGGAGATAGAGCGAGTAGGAGATCGCGCCGAGCCAGGCGAGCGGACCGATGCGACGAACGCGCACACTGGCGATCACCGCTGCCGTGCCAGTGGTCGCGACCGCGACGTCGGTGTCGTTCGTCTTCAGAACGATCCCCGCCACCACGACGAGCGCCGGCCAGAAGCTTCGATGTCCGATTCTGTGCGTCGCGAGGAGGAAGCAGAGCGTACCGGCCGCGAAGACCGGGAGGTACGGCAGGATCGTCGCGGTGCTGCCGCCCGGCAGAAGCAGCGGGACGCCCGCGACGAGCGCGACGCCCGCGAGGCGGCGCGCGGGCGTGCCGGCGAGCATCAGCAGGGGCAGCGCCACTCCCATCAGAAGATAGAACTGAAACTCGATGGCGAGTGACCAGTAGGGGGCGTTCAGCCAGGGCAGCCCGAGGAACGCGTTCATGTACCCGATGTGGCCGGCGATCTGGATCGCGGTCCACGACGGTGGTGTTCCGCGGAACATGTCCCAGGCGCCGAGCGCAAGCGTCAAGGCGATCGAGGCGAGGTACGGCGGTTCCAGCCGGACCAGCCGCTTGAGCATGAACGTCGGCCAGGCGGCGAGCGTGTATCCGCCCCGCACCATCGAATAGGGCACGACGAAGCCCGATATGACGAAGAAGATCGTCACGCCCAGGTAGCCGTAGGCGCCGGTGCCGGCGGTGAAGTGCCACAGACAGACCCACAGCGCTGCGATCGCCCGCAGCGCGTCGACGGTCTGGTTACGCTCCGCCACGGGCCCGATCCTAGGTGACGTGCGCGGCGCCTGGCATAGATCGAAACGCTCATTCGAGATCTTGCCCCGGCGTGCTTGATTGGAGCGACGTCTCGAAGCTGCATCGCGCTCGCCTTGTTTCTCGCCGGCGCGGGTTGCGTCGGTCGTCAGCACGCAAGCACCGCGGGACCGGGGCCGGGAACGGCGGGCGCCAGCGGAACGGGCGGAGGCGCTGGGGCCGCCGCGTCGGAGGACCCGCTCTTGCCTGCCCGGGTGCGCCGCCTGACCAATGCCGAATACGCGGCCTCGGTGTTCGCGCTCCTCGGCGTTGACCCGACGGCGGCGGTCGCGGGGTTTCCCCGCGACGCCACCCAGACGCTCGGTTTCACCGTCAACGACGGGCAGATCGTGTCGTCAGTGCTGGCAAGCCAGCTCGATCGCAGCGCTCAGGTCCTGGTGGCGGCGGCGCGGCAGATCGGGCAGTTCGACTTCCTCGCGCCTTGCGGCGATCCAGCCAACGATGGCGAGACCTGCGCGCGGGCCTTCGTGCAATCGTTCGCGGCCCGGGCGTACCGGCGGCCGCTCACGTCCGACGACGTCGATCCGCTGATGGCGCTCTACCGCGCCGGCGCCGGCGAGGGGGGGACGTACGACGACGGGATCGATTTCGTCACCCGGGCGATCTTGCAGGCGCCAAGCTTCGTCTATCTCACCGAGCTGGGAGACGGCGCCGCGGGTAGTCAGGCCGGCACGACGGTGCTGACGCCCCACGAGATCGCGAACCTGCTCTCGTATGTGGCGACGGCGGGTCCACCCGACAAGGAGCTGCTCGACAACGCCGACATGCTGGTGACCGCCGACGGCCGCGAGCGGCAGCTGCGACGCATGCTGCCCGATCTGGACGCGCGCACCCGATGGATCCGGGTCGTGCGCGAATGGCTGGGCATCGACGGCATCGATGAGATCGACAAGGACAGCAACGTCTACCCGTCGTTCGCTGCGCACCACAGCACCATGGCGGCGGAATCCACGACCTTCATCGACGAGGTGGTCAGCAATGGCGAGGGCACGCTGCAGGAATTGCTGGGCGCGGAATGGACGATGATCGACAGCACCGGGGGCGCCACCGACGACGAGATCGACGCCTACTACGCCGAGTTCTACGGGCTTGGCGGGAAGACAGAGCGTGAAGGTCGTGTGTCACTGAGCGACGCCACCGGCGGCCCGCGCGTCGGGATCCTGAACCAGGCCGCCTTCCTGTCACGCTTCGCCGGCGCCACCGCGTCACACCCGATCCTGCGAGGCGTAGCGGTGATGCGCCGGGTGGCGTGCCTCGATCTCCCCGATCCGGCCGAGCTCGACATCACCGTCGTGCCGCCGGTTCCCGATCCGAACACTCCTAAGACAACCCGCGATCTCTACGCCATGCATGCCGCCGACGCGCTTTGCAGAAGCTGTCACGTCACGATCGACAATTTCGGTTTCGCCTTCGAGGCGTACGACGGCATGGGCGCCTTTCGCAGTCAGGAAGCGAGCAAGACGGCCGCCGGCACCGTCACGCTGCCTGTCGACAGCAAGACCACCCTGGCGGGGACGGGCACCGACCTCGACGGCGACTACGCCGACAGCAACGCCCTCGCGCGGGCGCTGTCCGCGAGCGCCACGGTGCGGGAGTGCATGGCCCGACAGATGTTCCGCGCCTCGACCGGGCGCAACGATCCTGCGATGCGCGGCCCCGAAGACCACTTCATCCGCGAGTGGCGGCAGCTGCCCGCTGATCGGCAGGGCAACCTCGTCGAAACGCTCGTCGCGCTCGTGCGGAGCAACGCCTTCGTCGAGCGGAGCACGTCACCATGAAGAGGATCTCCGTCACGCGCCGATCCTTCCTCCGCGCCGTGGGCGCGGGCTTTGCCGGCTTCCCCTTTCTGCGGATGCTCGAGGAATCGGTGGCGCAGGCCGCGGGCGAGACCCCGCCGCTGCGCTTCGTAACCATGTATCACCCGCACGGCGCGGCCGCCGAGGCCTGGGTGATGCGCGGCGCGGACACCGAGAGCAGCTTCGACCTGACGTTCACCGAGCCGCTGTCGGGTGCGCTCTGCCCGCTCGAGCCGCTTGCGCCGCACAAATCTCGGCTGATCGTCGTCGAGGGGATCGATCTGCTTTCGAACGCCAAGGGCCACGACTCCGCGGGCACGATCCTGACCGGCAGCCGTATCAACACGTCGCTGCAGCGCACTGGCAACTCGTCCCTGGACCAGTTCCTCGCCGTCGAGCAGGGCCTCGGCACGCGCACGCGCATCACGAGCATCGAGCTGGCGGTGGGGACGGACAACGCCGTCCCCGGCGAGACGCTGTCCTTCGGCGCCGGCGGCGTGCCGCTGCCGAAGATCATCGACCCGGTGCAGGCATTCGATCGCCTGTTCGGCGGCCTCGTGGTGAGCGACGATCCTGCGACGCGTGATGCGGCCCTGCGCCAGCAGCGACTCGGCCAGACGTTGGTCGACTTCCTCAATACCGACGCCCGCCGCCTGAAGGCGCGGCTCGCGCCGCCGGAGCGGCGGAAGCTCGATCAGCACATGACTGCCCTCGCCGATCTGGAGAAGCAGCTCGCGCCCAGCGCGACGATCGGCACGCTGGCCTGTCCGTCAGGCCTGTCTCCGACGCGGCCCTCTTCGTCCGCGTTCCCGAAACTGAAACGGTACTTCGGGGGGGAGCCTTACTTCGACGCCATTGCCGACGCGCACATCGATCTCATCGCTCTCGCGTTCGCCTGCGACGTCACTCGGTTCGCGACGCTTTTCCTCGGCGATCTCTCGTACGCCGGGAACCCTCTGGGCCTTCCGGAGGACAACCACGGCGGCATCGCGCACACCTACGACGGCTCGGCGCTGGGAACGAACGGCAATCCGACAGGCAGCGGCACGCCCAGCACCTGGGCGCTGCTCGCGAAGTTCAATCGCTACGCATACAGCAAGGTCGCGCGGATGATGGACAAGCTCACCGCGTACGGTGTCGTCGACAGCACGCTGGTCTACGCGAGCAGCGAGATGGGCAACCCCGCGCTGCACAGCACGCGCAACGTCCCCACGGTTCTGGCCGGCGGCGTCAACGGCCAGCTCCGCATGGGGCGCCGGCTGAAGGCGCCCGCCGACTGTCCGTCATCGAATCTCGCTTGCAAGCCAGGTGATCCCGAGTTCAGCGGGACCGCCAACAATCATCTCTTGGTTTCGATCGCGCGCGCCTTCGGCGTCGCCATCGACAGCTTCGGAACACAGCCGAACAATGCCGACACGAGCGGCGCGCTGGCCGGACTCGCATGACAGCACGCGAGCCGATGCACTGGTGCGGACGATTGTGTGATCGAAACGCCCCTTGTCCTGCATATACGTAACGAACCGACCTCCATCGGCACAGACGACGCGGCAGCGACGATCTGTTCGAGCGCCGGGGGCTGACAGCGTTCGTGTTGTTTAACGCTGCAGCAATGACTCGCGGCGAGCCACGGAGCGGTTGTTGCCCGAAGTATGTCCAGAGATCTGCTCAGAACAGCTGCTCGTCAAATCAACCCGCATAGATCGAAACGCTCATTGGTGTTCGTGGGCGGCGCTGATTGAGTGTGCGGCGCGCGAAAACCCCAGCGTTCCCGTTACCCGTGGAGGCACGCAACCATGGCAAACCGTAAAAGCAACGTTCGTATCGTTTCGTTACTCGCCATAGGGCTCGTCCCGTTGTGGCTGGCGTCTTGCGGTGGTGGAGAGACCACGGGCACCGGCACGGGAGGCACGGGCAATCCGGGCACGGCGGGCACCGGGAATCCGGGCACGGCGGGCACCACGGGCACGGCGGGGACCGGGAATCCCGGCACCGCGGGCACGGTGGGCAACGGCGGCAGCACTGGCCCCGGAACCGGTGGCAGCGGACCGGGCACGGGCGGCAGCGGCCCCGGAACCGGTGGCAGCGGACCGGGCACGGGCGGCAGCGGTCCCGGCACCGGCGGGAGCGGCCCCGGGACGGGCGGCGATGGGCCGGGCACGGGCGGCGGCGGCCCCGGCACGGGCGGCAACGGACCGGGCACCGGTGGCGTGACGGGCACCGCTGGACGCGGCGGCACGACCGGCACGGCCGGACGGGGCGGCACGACCGGCACCGCCGGCACCACTGGCGCCGCTGGACGCGCCGGCACGACGGGCACGGCCGGCACCACGGGCACGGCCGGCACCACCGGCGCCGGCGGCTCGGGCGCCGACTGCCCGGCGGGCATGACCGCGCAGTACGGCTGCGGCAAGGCGCGGACGATGGGCTTCATGGGCTGCTCGATGTCCGTCAACGTTGCGACCGGTTACAACCGGCGAAACGGCATGCGGATGTGGCCGCCGATCTCTGCGTACGGCGGTCAGGTCGTTCAGAGCTGGACGCCCGCCAGCGGCGGCGTCTGGTCGTCCTTCGACAGCGCCGCGAACCAGTACGGCAAGCCGACCGACATCTGGATGCAGATCTGCATCTTCGCGCAGCAGGGCGTCACCGCGGCCGAAGTGCAGACGATGATCAAGAACGCGCGCGCTCACAGCACGCCGACCACGAAGATCTGGATCACGGGTCAGCCGACCTACGAGGCGGGCCACACCTGCTCGCTCGCCGGCAACGGCGGCACGGAGCTGACCGACATGCGCGCCAAGGAGGCCGAAGACAAGGCGAACAACGTCTTCTACGCCGGCACGTTCAAGATCGACTCCACCAAGGGCGAGGTCAGCTCCGATACCTGCCACGCCAGCTCGGCGGGCGAGCTCACGCTCGGCGATCAGTTCATCGCGAAGTTCGGGATGTAGGGCGGCGAGGATTGCCCGCGGGTTCTCGTCGAGGGCCCGCGGGCGTCTCCCATCGAGTCGGCTCTCGCGAATGCGGCGGGCCTCGACGCTTGGTGTCTTGCATTGCTTGCGCGCGGCTTCGGGGGAGGTCTGCGCGCTGACCACGACGCTCAATCACCCGGAGGAGATCACAAGGAATGGCGCGGACCGCGAAGAGGTACGGAGTTAGTTTTTCGTTGGTGCTTTCTTCGTTGCTTGCCGTCGCACCCGCGGCAGCGCTGGCTGAGGAGCCAGCGGCGGGTGAGGCCGCCGGGCCGGCGCGTCCGACACCGCCACCGGGTGACGTCGTGGCGCCCACCGAGGCAGCGGAAGCTGCTTCGACACCCGTCACCCTGCCGCCGCTGCCGCCACCGCCGCCGGCGGGAAAGCCGCTGTTCGATCCGAAGATCGGCGTGGGCGCGTGGCTGAGGGTTGGCTATCGCATCGAGAACCCGTCGGAGGTCGACAAGCTGAACGACGCGTTCATGGACCAGCTCTACCTGGTCGCGGCCTTCCGCGGCCAGTTCACGCCGTGGCTCAAGTGGCAGGCCAGCCTGGCCGCCAATCATTACACCGCGCCCGGGAGCGTGACGCTCGATGCAGAGCTCACCTACCCGAATGCAGGTCTTCAGGACCTGATCATCAAGTTCGAGCCGGTCGACGAGTTCAACGTCTGGGCCGGGAAGATGATCCTTCCCCTCGATCGCGCCAACCTCTCGGGCCCGTGGTTCACCAACTACTGGTTGATGCGGGGTCAGTTTCCCCGACCGGGCGCGACCAGTCCGGCTCCTTACGGGATCAAGGCCGGCCCGTTCGGACGCCAGCAGGGCGTGACTGTGTGGGGCCAAATCTTGGGTGGCAAGTTCAAGTACTACGCGGGCGCGTACGAGCTCGACCAACAGAGCCTGGACGCCCACCCCATGTGGGCGGGGCGTCTCTGTTTGAACCTTCTCGATCCCGAGCCGGGCTACTACAACCAGAGCTCCTACAACGGCGAGAAGGACATCATCGCGATCGGCGTCGGCGGCCAGTATCAGAAGGGCGGCTCGGTGCTCGTGATCCCGGCGGCGATGCCCAATCTCGAGGTGGGCGATCTCAAGGTCGTCGAGGTCGACGCGCTGTTCGACAAGAAGTTCGGCGACCACGCAGTCACCCTGGAGGGCAACGCCTACCTCTCGGACCAGTTCCAGCCGGTCAACCGGCTTTACCTCGTCGGCCTCGCTTACACCTCTCCGCCGGTCGGTCCAGGGCGAATCTCGCCCGCGGCGCGCCTCCAGATCGCGACCGTCCCGCAGGTGTACGACCCCGTCACGATGACCGGGATTCGCGAGGTCGGCCTGGATCGCGAGTTCACGCAGGTCGACGGCTACGTGCAGTACATGATCAAGTCGCACTTCGCCAAGATCATGGTCGGCGGCTTCTGGACGAGGACCCGGCTCAAGTCGTCGGCGCCTGGGGAACCGTCGATCATCGCGAAGGGGATCCAGATCGGCCTCCAGCTGATTGCGCTGTGAGGGGAAGATGAACGGAGGTTGTTCATGGTAGTCGGCTCTCGTCGCCTCGTTTTCGGCCTCGCGGCGATCATCTTCGTGTCGTCCCCGGCGCGGGCGGTCGCGGAGGACACGATCAAAGTCGGCGTCATCGTCGAGATGTCGGGGCCGTTCGCGCCCTACGGTCAGCAAATCACGAACGGCATGCGCGCTTACATCAAGGCCCACGGCGACACCGTCGCCGGCAAGAAGATCGAGCTCATCGTCAAGGACACGACCGGGCCGGCGCCGGATCTCGCCAAGCGCGTCGCGCAGGAGCTGGTGGTGCGCGACCACGTGCAGCTGCTGGCCGGCTTCGGCCTGACGCCCAACACGATGGCCGTCGCACCGGTTGCTACCGAGGCGAAGGTCCCGATGATCGTCATGAACGCGGCGACCAGCGCGATCACCACGAAATCGCCTTACATCGTGCGGGTGTCGTTCACGCTGCCGCAGGTGACGGCGCCGATGGCCGAGTGGGCGGCCAAGAACAAGATCAAGAAGGTCTTCACGCTGGTCACCGACTACGGCCCCGGGTTGGACGCCGAGGCGACGTTCAAGAAGGTGTTCACCGCGAACGGCGGCGAGGTCGTCGGCGCGCTGCGGGTTCCGCTCAAGAACCCGGAGTTCGCGCCGTTCGTGCAGCGGATCAAGGATGCCAAGCCCGAGGCCGTCTTCATCTTCACGCCCGCGGGCGAGACGGCGGTCGCGTTCATGAAAGCGTTCTCCGAGCGCGGCCTCGACAAGGCGGGCATCAAGCTGATCGCGACGGGCGACGTCACCGATGACGACGTGATCGACGTGATGGGGGACGCCGCCCTGGGCGTCATCACGACCCATCACTATTCCGCGGCCCATAAGTCGCCCGAGAATGACGCCTTCAAGAAGGCATACGCCGCTGTCGCGCGTGCGGGCGCGCGGCCCAACTTCATGGCAGTGGGCGGTTGGGACGGCATGCACGTCATCTACGAGGTCGCCTCCAGGCTGGGCGGAAAGCTCGACGGCGAGAAGGCTGTCGCGGTCGCGAAGAGCCTGACGATTCAGAGCCCGCGCGGAACCATCGCCATCGATCCCGCGACGCGCGACGTGGTCCAGGACGTCTACGTTCGGAAGGTTCAGAAGGTGGACGGCAAGTACTTCAACGTCGAGTTCGACAAGCTCGCCAAGGTCAAAGACCCGGGCAAGTCGTAGCGGGAGCAAGCGATCGAGATGGGCGCGTTCGTCGGTATCGCTTTCGACGGCATTGCCTACGGCAGCTTGCTGTTCCTCATCAGCGTGGGGCTGTCGGTGACGATGGGGCTGATGAACTTCGTGAACCTGGCCCATGGCACGTTCGCGATGCTCGGCGGCTTCCTGTCCATCGAGCTGACGCGACGGGCGGGGCTGCCGTTCTTGCTCACCCTCCCGGTCGTGTTTGTGGCCGTCGGTTTGGGCGGCGCCGTCCTGGAACTGCTGTTGTATCGGCGCCTATATCGGCGCAGCCACCTGGATCAAGTTCTGTTCACGATCGGCCTTTCGTTCATGGTCGGTGCTGCCGCGACCTGGGTGTGGGGGCCGTCGCAGCAGCCGGTGCAGTTGCCCGCTTTCCTGCACGGACAGATAAGGCTGCTCGGCATCGATCTTGGCGCGTACCGGCTCTTCCTGGTCGCGCTGGTCGTCGCGGTGACCGCGGCGCTCGGTCTGTTCCTCGCGCGGACACGGTTCGGCGCGCAGCTCCGCGCGGCGGTCGACAATCAACGCGCGGCGGCCGGTGTCGGCGTCAACGTCGGTCTCCTGTTTAGCGCCACGTTCGCGCTCGGCTCGGGTCTGGCGGGACTTGGCGGCGCGCTCAGCATCGACGTGCTCGGCCTCGATCCGACGTTCGCGTTCAAGTATCTCGTCTACTTCCTGGTCGTCGTCGTGGTCGGCGGCGCCGGATCGCTGAAGGGGTCGCTCGTTGCGGCGGTCCTGCTGGGGATCCTCGACGTGGCCGGCAAGTACTACGTGCCTCAGGTCGGCAGCTTCATCATCTACGCGGCGATGGTGGCGCTGCTGATCGCTTTTCCGGCGGGGCTTCATGGTCGCCGCGCCTGACGCGGCTGAAGCCGCGCGCCCGGCGGCCATCCCGCGCCCCCGCTGGCACGTCCTGGAGATTGCGTTCTGGGCGGCGCCGCTGCCGGCCCTCCTCGTGCTCTCCGATCGGCGGCAATTCCTGAGCCAGCTATTCATCTACGGCATCTTTGCGTTGTCGCTCGATCTGATCCTGGGTTACGCGGGGATCCTGTCGCTCGGACACGCGGCGTTCTTCGGCGTCGGCGCATACACGGCCGGCCTGCTGGCGCGGCACGGGTGGGTCGAGCCGATCTCGGGGCTGGGCGCCGCGGCTGTCGTCGCGGGAGCGTTCGGTTACGCGGCGAGCTTCCTGGTGGTCCCGGGCGCCGATCTGACACGGCTCATGGTGACGCTTGGGATCGGTCTCTTGACGGCCGAGGCGGCGAATCAGGCGTCGTCGATCACCGGCGGCGTCGACGGCCTCTCGGACATGCAGCCCGCGACGTTGCTGGGCAAGTTCTCCTTCGGCATCGACGGCACGACGGCGTCCCTCTACGCGTTCGTGACCCTGGCGCTGGTGTTCGCGTTCACCCGGCGTCTGGTTCACTCGCCATTCGGCCTGTCGTTGCGCGGGATCCGTGAGAACGCGCGGCGCATGCCCGCGATCGGGACGGACGTGCAACGGCGCCTCCGGACGGTGTTCACGCTCGCGGCCGCGATGGCCGGCGTAGCGGGTGCTCTGCTGGCGGAGACCACGCGCTTCGTCGGCATCGACACCCTCGGCTTCCAGCGTTCCGCGGAGTTGCTGATCATCCTCGCGTTCGGCGGCACCGGCCGCCTTTACGGCGCGTTGCTGGGCGCGACGGTGTTCCTACTTGCGCAGGACGCTCTCTCCGGTGCGAGCCCCGAGTACTGGCAATTCTGGCTGGGCGCGGTGCTGGTCCTCATGGTGCTGCTCGCGCCTGGCGGTCTGATGGGCGGGATCACGCGCGCGCATCGCCGGGTGGCGCTGCGGGTGGGTCGGCGACTGGATCGGAAAGGATGGCCGGTTCTGTGACGTCGTCTAGCGCTCTGAAGACCGAGAAGCTGCGTCGCAGCTTCCGAGGCTTCGTCGCCGTCGACGACGTGTCGCTGGACGTCCGGTCGGGTGCGCGGCACGCGCTGATCGGTCCGAATGGCGCCGGCAAGACGACCCTCATCAACCTGCTCACCGGCGTGCTGCGTCCGGATGCTGGCGAAGTCATGCTCGGTCGTGAACGCATCACGCGGATGCCGGCGGACGTGCGCGTGAAGCGCGGCCTCGCGCGCACGTTCCAGCTGAACACGCTCTTCGCGGGGCTGACGGTGCTCGAATCCGTGGTCTTGGCGGTGTGTGAGCGTCGCGGCTATTGCGGCGATTGGTTCCGGCCCCTGTCGTCGCGGCGGATGGCGCTGGACGAGGCGCACCGGCTGCTGCGATCGCTGGGGCTGGACGAGGACGCGGGGCGGACCACGCGCGAGTTGCCGTACGGCAAGCAGCGCCTGGTCGAGATCGCACTCGCGCTCGCGACCAAGCCGAGCGTCCTGCTGCTCGACGAGCCAGCCGCCGGCGTCCCGTCGGGGGAGAGTCGGCAGCTGTTCGAGACGATCGAGTTGCTGCCACCCGAGATGACGATCCTGCTGATCGAGCACGATATGTCGCTGGTCTTCCGGTTCGCTCAGCGGATCACCGTCCTGGCTGGCGGGCGCGTGCTGATCGAAGGGACTCCCGCGGAGATCATGGCGAACGCGCAAGTGCGCGAGCTGTACCTCGGAGACGCGGACCATGTCTGATCTCCTTCATCTCGACGGCGTCACAGCCGGGTACGGCGATTCGGTCGTGCTCGAAGACATCACGTTGGAGCTGGCGTCCGGCGGTAGCGTGGCCGTCCTCGGCCGCAACGGGGCGGGGAAGACAACGCTGCTCCTGACGATGATGGGCCTCACGCGTCTGCGCCGCGGTTGCGTGAAGCTCTACGGCGCCGACATCAGCGCGGTGCCGACGCACCGGCGCGCGCGGGCCGGGCTCGGGTGGGTGCCGCAGGAGCGCTGGGTGTTCCCGTCGCTGACCGTCGAGGAGCACCTCACGTCGGTGGCGCGCGCCGGCCACTGGAATGCGGCGCGCGTGTTCCAGCTGTTCCCGCGCTTGCAGGAGCGCAGGCGCAACCACGGCAACGAGCTCTCGGGCGGCGAACAACAGATGCTGGCGATCGGCCGCGCGCTCACGTTGAACCCCCGCGTGCTGTTGCTCGACGAGCCGATGGAGGGGCTGGCACCGGTCCTCGTCCAGGAGCTGTCCGTCGCGATCCGGAAGATGGTCGAGGAGGGCGGGCTGGCGCTGGTGCTCGTGGAGCAGCACGCGCGCCTGGCCCTCGGGTTGACGGCGCAGACGATCGTCCTCGAACGCGGGCGCGTGGCGCATGCGTCTTCGAGCCTCGCGCTTCTCGCGGACACGGCGACCCAGGACCGGTTGCTCGCCGTGTCGATGGGGGGCCGCGCGTGACCGTCACCGGGATCTCGTCGATGGCGACCAAGGCGGTGCTGGCCGAGCTGGCGCGTGCCTTCGAGGTTCGAACAGGGTGCGGCGTCGCGATCGAATCCGTCGGCGGCGTCGACGCGGCGAAGCGGGTCGCAGCGGGCGAGGCGTTCGACGTCGTCGCTCTCGCGCGGGACACCATCGATAAGCTGATCGACGGCGGGCACCTCGTGGACGGCAGCGTCGTGGATCTGGTCAGGGCGGGCGTGGCCGTCGCCGTGCCCGCGGGGACGCCGCGACCGCGAATCGACAGCGAGGACGCGCTGAGGCGTACGGTGGTGGCCGCACGGACGGTCGGATATTCCACCGGCCCGAGCGGCGTCGCGCTCGCGAAGCTGTTCGAACGCTGGGGCATCGCCGACGAGCTGCGCCGGCGAATCGTCACGCCGCCGCCCGGGGTTCCGGTCGGCGCGCTGGTGGCGCGCGGTGAGGTGGCGCTCGGCTTCCAACAGCTGTCGGAGTTGATACACGTGGGCGGGATCGACATCGTCGGGTCGCTGCCGCCGTCCATCCAGATCGTCACGACATTCTCGGCGGCCGTCAGCGTGCGCGCGCGCGAGCCCGACGGGGCTCGGGTGCTGCTCGAGTTCATGGCTGCGCCCGCGGCCGCGGACGCGAAGCGGCGCCAGGGGATGGAACCTGCATGACGGCGCGCGCGCGGACGCAGGTCGCGATCATTGGTGCCGGCCCGTCGGGCCTGCTGCTCGGGCAACTGCTGGCTAAGGCCGGCATCGACGCCGTGATCTTGGAGCGCCAGACCGGCGAGCACGTACTCAGCCGGATCCGCGCCGGGGTCCTCGAGCAGGTTTGCGTCGATCTGCTGGACGAGGCCGGCGTCGGGGCGCGCATGCACCGCGAGGGGCTGGTGCATGGCGGGTTCGAGATGCTCTGGCGCGGTCACCGTCGCCGCATCGACATGCAGCGCCTCACCGGGGGCAAGTGCGTGACCGTCTACGGCCAGACAGAGCTGACGCGCGATCTGATGGACGCGCGCCGCGCCGCCGACCTGCCGACCGTGTACGAGGCCGCGAACGTCGCGCTGCACGAATTCGACGATGCGTGGCCGCGCGTCACCTACGAGAAGAACGGCGTGCGCCAGGAGATCGTGTGCGACTTCATTGCCGGCTGCGACGGCTTCCACGGCGTCTGCCGTGCCAGCGTGCCGAGCGGCGCGATCACTGAGTACGAGAAGGTGTACCCGTTTGGCTGGCTGGGCCTGCTGTCGGACACACCGCCGGTGTCGCACGAGCTGATCTACGTGAACAGCCCGCGCGGCTTCTCGCTCTGCTCGATGCGCAGCCCCACGCGGAGCCGCTATTACCTGCAGGTCCCGCTGACCGAGAGGGTGGAGAGCTGGTCCGACGACGCGTTCTGGGAGGAGCTGCGGCAGCGCCTCGACGACAAGGGCCGCGACGAGCTCGTCACCGGCCCCTCGCTGGAGAAGAGCATCGCACCGATGCGCAGCTTCGTCGCCGAACCGCTGCGCTTCGGGCGCCTGTTCCTGGCCGGCGACGCGGGCCACATCGTGCCGCCGACGGGCGCCAAAGGGCTGAACCTCGCGGCCACGGACGTGAAGTACTTGGCAGGCGCGCTGATCGAGCACTACCGAGACCGCAGCGACGCTGGGCTCGACGCGTACTCGGAGCGCTGCCTGCGGCGCGTCTGGCGCGCCGAACGCTTCTCGTGGTGGTTCACGTCGCTGATGCACCGCTTTCCCGATGACGGTCCGATCGGCGCGCGGCTGCAGGACGCGGAGCTCGACTACCTGTTCCACTCGCCGCACGCCGCGCGGACCGTCGCGGAGAACTACGTGGGGCTGCCGCTCGACTTCGGCGAAGGAGGCGCATCGTGATCATCGACGTCCACGGCCACTACACCACCGCGCCCAAGGCGCTGGAGACCTGGCGGAACCAGCAGATCGCCGGCATCAAGGATCCGTCGGCCCGGCCGCGCGTGGCGGATCTGAAGATCAGCGATGACGACATCCGCGAAACGATCGAGACGAACCAGCTGAAACAGATGAAGGCACGCGGATCGGACCTTACGATCTTCAGCCCGCGCGCCAGCTTCATGGCCCATCACATCGGCGACTTCAACGTGTCGTCGACGTGGGCGGCGATCTGTAACGAGCTCTGCTACCGGGTGAGCCGGCTGTTCCCCGACCACTTCGTCACGGCGGCGATGCTGCCTCAGAGCCCGGGCGTTGCGCCTGAAACATGCCTCCCGGAGCTGGACAAGTGCATCGAGCAATATGGCGCCGTCGCGATCAACCTGAACCCCGATCCGTCGGGCGGTCACTGGACGTCGCCGCCGCTGACCGACCGGCACTGGTACCCGATCTACGAGCGGATGGTCGCGCACGACATTCCCGCGATGATCCACGTGAGCACCAGTTGCAACGCGTGCTTCCACACGACGGGCGCGCACTACATCAACGCGGACACGACGGCGTTCATGCAGCTGATCCAGGGTGATCTGTTCAAGGACTTCCCGACGCTCCGCTTCGTGATCCCGCACGGCGGCGGCGCGGCACCCTACCACTGGGGGCGGTATCGCGGGCTCGCTCAGGAGCTGAAGAAGCCGCTCCTCAAGGACCACCTCCTCAACAACGTCTTTTTCGACACCTGCGTCTACCACCAGCCGGGGATCGACCTGCTGACGAAGGTGGTGCCGATCGAGAACATCCTGTTCGCGAGCGAGATGATCGGCGCCGTGCGCGGTGTCGACCCGGAGACGGGCCACAACTACGACGACACCAGGCGCTACGTCGAGGCGGCGGCGCAGCTGACGCCGGCGCAGAAGCAGCAGGTCTACGAGGGCAACGCCCGGCGCGTCTACCCACGCCTGGACGCGTTCCTCAGAAAGAGAGGGAAGTGACATGTACGAGATCGGGGTCGTCCATCGGAACATCGAGCGGACCGAGGCCGACGTCGCGGACAGGCTCGGTGCGTTCGGCAGCGCCACCGTCCACGAGGCGATGGGTCGCGTCGGGCTGATGCAGCCGGGGATGCGGCCGATCTACGTGGGCGCGCAGACGTCGGGCACGGCGGTGACGGTTCTTCTGCAACCGGGCGACAACTGGATGCTGCACGTGGCGGCGGAGCAGATCCGTCCTGGCGACGTGGTGGTCGCCGCCGTCACGGCGCCGTGCACCGACGGCTTCTTCGGCGAGCTGCTAGCGACGTCGTTCAAGGCGTGCGGCGCGCGGGCGCTGATCATCGACGCCGGCTGCCGCGACGTGAAGGCGCTGACCGCGATGGCGTTTCCGGTCTGGAGCCGCGCCATCAGCGCGAAGGGGACGGTGAAGGCGACGCTCGGCTCGGTCAACGTGCCGGTCGTCTGTGCGGGCGCCCTGGTGCACCCGGGCGACGTGATCGTCGCCGACGACGACGGCGTCGTCTGCGTCCCGCGCGCGCTGGCGGGCGCGACGCTGTCGGCGTCGGCGAAGCGCGAGGCGAACGAAGAAGAGAAGCGCGCGAAGCTCGCGTCGGGCGTGCTGGGCCTCGACATGTACCGGATGCGCGAGTCGCTGGCCGCCGCGGGCCTGAGGTATGTCGACTGATGCACGTCGCGCTGATCGGCTACGGCGAGGTCGGACGCATCCTCGCCGAAGATCTGCGCGCCGAGAGCCACGGGGTGACGGCGTTCGATCTGAAGCAGCGCACCGCGGAGGCGGTGCGGATCCGCGCCCACGCGCTCGTGCACAACGTGACCTTGGCCGAGTCGCACGGTGAAGCCGTGCGCTGGGCGGAGCTGACGATCTCCGCGGTCACCGCCAGCCAGACGGTTGCCGTGGCGGAGGCGTGCGCGGCCGGCCTGCCGAAGGGTTGCTTCTTTCTCGATCTCAACTCGGCATCGCCCGGCGCCAAGATCGCCGCCGCCGACCAGGTCGCTGCGGCCGGGGGCCGTTACGTCGAAGGGGCAGTCATGACCGCGGTGCCGGCGCACCGCCTGAAGGTGCCGCTGCTGCTGGGCGGACCGCACGCCGAGGCGCTGCGGCCCGTCCTCGATGAGCTCGGCTTCGCCGCCAAGGTGGCGAGCAGACAGCTCGGCGTCGCGAGCGCCACCAAGATGTGCCGCAGCGTGATGATCAAGGGCCTCGAGGCGATGGTGATCGAGAGCTTCGTCGCCGCGCGCCGCTACGGCGTCGAGGAGGAGGTGCTCGCATCCCTGCACGAGACGTTCCCGGGCATCGACTGGAGCCAGCAGGCGTCGTACTTCTTCGAACGGGTGATCGCGCACGGCCGCCGCCGGGCGGAGGAGATGCGCGAGGCGGCCGCCACCGTACGCGAGGCCGGCCTCGAACCGTGGAGCGCAACCGGCACCGCCGAGCGCCAGGACTGGACGGCCGATCTCGCGGGCGCCGGCCTCTTCGGCAAGAAGCGCGGCAAGCGGACGGAGCGCGGCGCCGACTGGCGCGTCGAAGCCGACCGCATCCTCGAACACCTCAAGGGCTGCACGGAGAGGTGACAGTGCCGAGCTTCGTAAAGACACCCGGCTGGCTCGACTGGTGCCCGCACCCCAGCAAGCCGCGGTTCCTGTTGCCCGGGGGAGCGGTCGACGCGCACTGCCACGTGTTCGGACCCGGCGCGAAGTTCCAGTACGCGCCCGAGCGCAAGTACACGCCGTGCGACGCCAGCAAGGAGCAGCTCTTCGCGCTGCGCGACCACCTGGGCTTCGCGCGGAACGTCGTCGTGCAGGCGACCTGCCACGGGGCGGACAACCGCGCGATGGCAGACGCATGCCGCTCGAGCGGCGGCCGGGCGCGCGGCGTCGCCACCGTGCGCCGCGATATCACCGATCGCGAGCTCGCCGATCTGCACGAGGCCGGTGTGCGTGGCGTGCGCTTCAACTTCCTCCGGCGGCTCGTCGACTTCACGCCCCGCGATGAGCTCGCGGAGATCGCGGGCCGCATTCGCGCGCTGGGCTGGCACGTTGTCGTCTACTTCGAGGTGCAGGATCTGCCGCTGCTCTACGACTTCTTCACCGCGCTGCCGACGGTGGTTGTAGTCGATCACATGGGCCGCCCCGACGTTCGAAAGCCGATCGGCGGCCCCGAGTTCGGGCTGTTTCTCGATCTGTTGCGACGGCACGAGAACATCTGGACGAAGGTCAGCTGCCCGGAACGCCTATCGTGGAACGGCCCGCCGGCCCTCGGCGACGAGAGGACTCCCTACCGCGATGTCGTGCCGTTCGCTCGTCGCGTGGTCGAGTCCTTCCCGGATCGAGTCCTGTGGGGCACCGACTGGCCGCACCCGAACTTGAAGGACCACATGCCTGACGACGGACGACTCGTTGATTTCATCCCCGACATCGCGACCACGTCTGAGCTGCAGAAGAAGCTGCTCGTGACCAACCCGATGCGCCTCTACTGGCCCGAAGAAAACGCGGAGCGGGTGTGATGGCGCTCGACAAGCCGTACCTCGACATCCCCGGCACGACGATCTTCGACGCCGATCAGTCCCGCAAGGGCTACTGGCTGAATCAATTCTGCATGAGCCTAATGAAGGCCGACAACCGCGCACGTTTCAAGGCGAACGAACGCGCCTACCTCGACGAGTGGCCGATGACGGAGGCGCAGAAGCAGGCGGTGCTCGCGCGTGACCTCAACGCGGCGATCGCGGCGGGCGGCAACATCTACTTCCTCGCGAAGATCGGCGCGACCGACGGCAAGACCTTCTTGCAGATGGCCGCGAGCATGACGGGCATGACCGAGCCGGAGTACCGCGAGATGATGATCAAGGGCGGCCGAGCAATCGCCGGCAATCGCGTGATCGGCGAGGACGGAGACGCCCAGGCCAACCGTCAGCCGCAGGGCACGGGCGGGCCGGGATGGGACACGGGACCCCGCTGACATGGCGCGCATCACCGCATCCGTCTACACGAGCCACGTCCCCGCGATCGGCGTGGCCATGGATCTCGGCAAGACCGACGAGCCCTACTGGCAGCCGTTGTTCGCGGGGTACCAGGCGTCGCGCCGGTGGTTCGCCGCGAATACGCCCGACGTGATCTTTCTCGTCACGAACGACCACGCCACCGCGTTCAGCATGGAGATCATTCCGACCTTCGCGATCGGAACGGCCGCGGAGTTCCAGCCGGCCGACGAGGGCTGGGGGCCGCGGCCGGTGCCGAAGGTCGTCGGGCACCCCGACCTCGCGTCGCACATCGCGCACAGCGTGATTCAGGACGACTTCGATCTCACGATCGTCAACAAGATGGACGTCGACCACGGGTTGACCGTGCCGCTCAGCCTGCTATGCGGCCAGCCGAAGGACTGGCCGTGCCGGGTGATCCCGTTCCTGGTCAACGTGCTCCAGTACCCTGTGCCGTCAGGGCGGCGCTGCTTCCAGCTCGGACGGGCCATCCGGAGAGCCGTCGAAAGCTACGATGAGCCGCTGAACGTGCAGATCTGGGGCACCGGCGGCATGAGCCACCAGCTGCAGGGGCCGCGCGCCGGTTTGATCAACAAGGAGTGGGACAACCGGTTCCTCGACCGCCTGATCGACCACCCCGCGGCGCTGGCGCATGTTCCGCACGTCGAATACGTGCGCGAAGCCGGCAGCGAGGGGATCGAGCTCGTGATGTGGCTGATCGCGCGCGGCGCGATGGCCGACGCAGCGGGCGGTGGCCGCCCGCGCGTCGCGCGCCGCATCTATCACGTACCCGCCAGCAACACCGCCGTCGGCCACCTGATTCTGGAGGACCGTGCATGAAGACCATCAACGTTGCGCTCGCGGGTGCGGGCGCGTTCGGCATCAAGCACCTCGACGCGATCAAGGCAATCGAAGGCGTGAAGGTGATCTCGCTGGTCAGCCGGGAGCCCGGCAAGACAGAAGAGGTCGCGCGGAAGTACGGCATCCCGCACGCGACGACGGCGCTGTCCGAGAGCCTGAAGATGAAGGAGGTCGACGCGGTCATTCTCTGCACGCCGACGCAGATGCACGCCGCCCAGGCGAACGCGTGCCTCAAGGCCGGCAAGCACGTGCAGATCGAGATCCCGCTGTGCGACAAGCTCGCCGAGGGGCAGGCGGTCGTCGCGGCGGCGCGGGCCAGCGGCAAGGTCGCCATGTGCGGTCACACGCGGCGCTTCAACCCGAGCCACCAGTGGGTGCGCCAGCGGATCCTGAAGGGCGAATTCAACGTCCAGCAGATGAACGTGCAGACGTACTTCTTCCGGCGGACGAACATGAACGCGCTCGGCCAACCGCGTAGCTGGACCGATCATCTGCTGTGGCATCACGCGGCGCACACCGTCGATCTGTTCGCCTATCAGGCGCGAAGCCCGATCGTGAAGGCCAACGCGATCCAAGGACCGATCCACCCGACGCTGGGAATCGCGATGGACATGAGCATCCAGCTGCAGGCGGAGAACGGCGCGATCTGCACGCTCAGCCTGTCGTTCAACAACGACGGGCCGCTCGGCACGTTCTTTCGGTACATCGGCGACACCGGTACGTACATCGCGCGCTACGACGACCTGGTCGACGGCAAGGAGGCGCCGATCGACGTGTCGAAGGTCGACGTATCGATGAACGGCATCGAGCTTCAGGACCGCGAGTTCTTTGCCGCGATCCGGGAGGGGCGCGATTCCAACGCCAGCGTGGCTCAGGTGTTGCCTTGCTACGAGGTGCTCGATCGGCTCGCACAACAGCTCGCCTGAGGGCGGTCGCTCCGCTACAGTCGCGGGAGCCAGTCCCGTGCGTCTTGATGACGCCGGCGGGCGGGTCCGGATCGCGACGCTGATCGCCGCGGGACGCGTGCTGCATGCCAAGATCCGGGACATCGGGCTGGAACGCGGCGCGCCCTGCTTTCACGGCGGTCGCGGCGAACTGCCCGCCGGGCGGCAGTTGCGCCGCGGTCAACTTTCCGGCCGCTCAGGTGAACATCGATACCTGGGCGCACTTCGACATCTGTATGGGTTCGGCGACGACCGATCCGGACAACTGGATCTGCAAGACGTACATGTCCTGCGCTGCCGACACCGCGGTCACCGTCTGCACCGTGGCCAGCGGCAGCTACGGCGCCGGGAAGATCGTCGATACGGCGTGGCGCATGTTCCAGAAGCAATCGCTCCCGTAGCCTCGGCGGAAGGCCGCTCGTTTCGCTCGGGCGCCGCGGATAGATCGAAACGCTCATTGCCGGGGAGCGGCGGGACCTGTCGACTAGCGGGGCGCACACAGCGCCCTGCGGAGGCCCCCCTGATGACAATGCGGCGCCGGAGCGTTTCGCCCATCTCGTTTCTCACGCTCGGTGTTATCGCCGTGTGGTTGGCGTCCTGCGGCTCATCGCCCGGAACCGGCGGCACCGGAACCGGCGGCGGCACTGGTAGCGCGGGAAACGGCGCCGCTGGAACCCTCGGCGGGGCCGGCACCAGTGGGAGCGCCGGTACGAGCGGCGGCGCGGGCACCACCGGCCGCGGCGGCACGACCGGTGCGGCCGGCACCATCGCTGGAGCAGCGGGCACGACGGGCGCGGCCGGAGCGACGGGCGCAGCCGGCACAACGGGAACCGCCGGCACGACGGGAACCGCCGGTGCGTCCGGCAACACGGGAACTGCGGGCGGCTCAGCGGGCTCGTCGGGCGGCGGCAGCGCAGGTCGCGGCGGAGTGACGGGCAGCGGCGGGCGTGGCGGAACGACCGGTGTCGCCGGACGGGGCGGCGCGACGGGCGGCAGCGGCGCGGCAGGCAACGCAGGAACGACGGGCAGCGGCGGCAGCGGCACTTGTCCGTCCACCGCGACGCTGAAGGCCGGCAGCACGACGAAGATGCT
>Ga0207661_10000446_pt1 | contig 26544 bp, 28 predicted proteins | sample KBSC713LmetaG_FD_184337 | JGI IMG/M metagenome (GOLD analysis project Ga0207661, IMG submission 184337) | Corn rhizosphere microbial communities from Kellogg Biological Station, Michigan, USA - KBS C7.1-3L metaG (SPAdes) (version 2) | ecosystem: Host-associated > Plants > Roots > Rhizosphere ...
CTCGAGCGCAACGAGCTCGAGCTCCACTACCAGCCGCTGATCGCGCTGCGCAGCGGCGAGATCACTGGCCTCGAGGCGCTGGTGCGCTGGCACCATCCCGAGCGCGGCCTGCTCGACCCGGGCGACTTCGTGCCGATCGCCGAGGACAGCGGGCTGATCGAGCCGATCGGCCGCTGGGTGCAGGAGAGCGCCTGCCGACAGGTGCTCGAGTGGCACGAGCTGCGCCCCGACCAGCGCCCCTTCGACGTTTCCGTGAACCTCTCCGCGCGGCAGGTGACCAATCGCGAGCTGGCCAACTCGATCGGCGAGATCCTCAGCGGCACCGGCCTCGACCCCGTGCACCTGCGGCTCGAGGTGACCGAGAGCGTCCTGGTCGAGGAGTCGGCGACGGCAACAGGCTCGCTGGAAGCCCTCAGCGACCTCGGCGTCGGCCTCGTCCTCGACGATTTCGGCACCGGCTACTCCTCGCTCGCCTACCTCAACCGCTTCCCCTTCGACGCGCTGAAGATCGATCGCTCCTTCGTCGACGCGCTCGGAGTCGAACAGGAGCGCACGGCGATCGTCGAGGCGATCATCGGCATGGCGCGGGCGCTCTCACTCGACGTGATCGCCGAGGGGGTCGAGAACGAGCCGCAGATGCTCGAGCTGAGCCGCCTCGACTGCGACTACGCCCAGGGCCACCTCTTCTCGCGAGCGCTGCCGGCGGAGAAGATCTCGGCGCTGCTCAGCGAAGGGGTGCCGCTCTATTCGGGAATCGCGCCCGGCAGGTAGTCGTTGCTGAGCAAACTCGACGGTTCGGGCAGGCCTTCGATCAGCTCGTTGTCGCGCATCCAGCCGATGAATTCGCGCCACTGATCCGGCGCCATGTAGCCGTAGGGCTGCTTGGCGCTCTGCGCCGGGTTGAGCAGCGGCAGCGTCACCGCCAGCTCGGCTTTGGTCAGCTTCGGATCGAGGTCCGGGTTTGCTTCCAGCAGGGCTTTGGCAGCGGCTTTCGGGTTGTTGGCGGCCGCGGCGGTGCCGCGGGCCAGCGCCGCGATGAAGAGCCTGATCGCCTGCGGGTCTTCCTGCAGCCGCTTGCCCTGGGCGGCCAGGACCAGCTCGTCGTAGGTCGGCACGCCGAGCTGGTCGACCGGGGTGACGACCGGGTCGGAGCCACGCAGGCGCAGGTCGACACCCTCGACGTTGCTGAAGCCGCCGAGCATCGCCTGGGCCTTGCCGCCGAGCAGCGCCGGCAGCAGGCCGAAGCCGACGTTGACCGTCTTCACGTCCGATGTGCTCAGTTTCGTGCGGCCGAGAATCGTCTTCAGGTAGGCGTCCTGGTAGGGGATTCCGGCGGTCGCGATCGTCTTGCCGCGCAGGTCGCCGACACCCTTGATCCCCGATTTCTTCAGCCAGATCATCGAGGTCAGCGGGCGGTTGACCAGGGCGGCGACCGCCTGCACGTCGAGGCCCTGTTCGCGGGCCAAGATCACCTCAGGCTCGTAGGAGATCGCCAAGTCGGTGCGACCGGCGGCGAGCAGCTTCAGCGGCGCTGCCGGGTCGGAGGGGGTCTGGATTTCGACGTCGAGCCCGGCTTCTTCGAAGTAGCCGAGCTTCTGCGCCATGTAGATCCCGGCGTGATCGGGATTTGGATAGAAGTCGAGCGTGAGGCTGAGCGCTTCCGTCTTGCCGGTCGTGTCCTCGCTCTTCTCGCCGCAGGCGGCGAGGCCAAGCGCAAGGGCGAGCAGGGCGACTGCCAGGGCGATCGCCGGGATCGAGGCGCGCTTCATCCCCTGCTTTCTATCGCCAAGTGACGACGCGACGCTGCGCGAGCGCCGTCAGGGCAAAGAGGAGCAGCGCCATCGCAGAGAGGATCACCACCGAGGCGAAGAGGCGGGCCGTTTCCAGCTGGCCGTTGTCTTGCAGGATCAGGTGGCCGAGTCCCGAGCTCGAGCCGACCCACTCGCCGAAGATCGCGCCGATCGGGGCGAGGACGACTGCGAGCCGAGCGCCGGTGAAGAAGTAGGGCAGCGCCGTCGGTGTCTCGACGCGCCAGAGGATCTGCAACCGTGAGGCATCGAGGCTGCGCATCATCTTTGTCGCCTCGGGGTCGGCGGTGCCCAGGCCCGCGAAGGTGCTCACCGCGACCGGGAAGAAGCAGATCAGCAAAACGACGATCGCCTTGGGCCAGATCCCGAACCCCAGCCAGATGATCAAGATGGGGGCGATCGCGAGGATCGGGATCGTCTGCGAGACGACGATCAAGGGGTTGAGGGTGTCCCTGACGACGCCGGAGAGATGCATGGCGTAGGCGAGCAGGACCCCAACGACGAGGCTGAGCCCGAGCCCAAGCAGCATCTCTCGCAGCGTTACCCAGGCGTTTTCGGCAAGCAGCGAGCGGCTCTGCCAGAGCGATTCGGCGATTTCGAGCGGCGAGGCGACCGCGTAGCTTTCGAGCTTGAGCAGGTCGGCCAGAGCGCCGCTCGAGGCGGCCAGCTGCCAGGCGCCGATCAGGATCGCCAGGAAGAGGGTGGGGAGGATCCAGCGCCTCACTTCGTGCCCTGCCGCAGCGCCTGCATTGCGTGCTCGCGAACGGTGACGAAGGCCGGGTCGGTGACCGCCTCGTCGCGGTCCGCCGCGCGTGGCGCCGGGGCGCTCAGCCTGATGATCGTGCGCGCCGGCCGAGCCGAGAGCACGACGACGCTGTCGCAGAGGTAGAGCGCCTCCTCGATGTCGTGGGTGACCAGCACGACCGTGCGCGGGTCGGCGTCGAGGGCGCTCGCCAGCCACTGCTGCATCTCCCCCCGCGTGATCGCGTCGAGCGAGGCGAAGGGCTCGTCGAGGGCAAGTACGGGCTTTCCGGAAATCAGAGTGCGCAGGAAGGCGACGCGCTGGCGCATGCCGCCGGAGAGCTCGGCAGGCCGGGCGCGCTCGAAGCCGGCCAGGCCGAAGCGATCGAAGAGCTGCGCGGCCCGCCTACGGGCCTCGCCGCGCCGGACGCCGCGGTTGCGCAGTGCCAGCCCGGCGTTGTCGATCGCTGAGAGCCAGGGCAGCAGCAGGTCGCGCTGTGGCATGAAGGCGCATTGCGCGAGCCGCCCCTTTGCCGCGGTGGCGCCGCCGACCTCGACCTCTCCCCGCGAGGGCTCCCGCAGCCCCGCGATTAGCTCCAGCAGGGTCGACTTGCCGCACCCGGACGGCCCGACCAGGCCGAGCACGCCGTGCGCCGGCAGCTCGAGGTCGAGCCGCTCGATCGTTGTCAGCTCGCCGTAGGAGTGGCCGAGATCGCGGATCGAGACGGCGGCACCGTCGCCTCCTGCCGAGGCAGGCGATGCGATCGAGCCGGCGAATTCTTCTGTTTCCGCGCGCATCTTGGTATCCTGGCGCACTCGCGCTCCTGACCAAGGAGGTCAGGAAAGTCGAATTAGCAGGCGCGGAGCATCTTATGGACCCGGCAATCATCGTCTTCGGACTAGGAATCGGCGTACTCGTCGGCATGACCGGCATGGGCGGTGGATCGCTGATGACCCCGTTGCTGATCCTGATCTTCGGCATCCAGCCGACGACGGCGATCGGCACCGACATCTTCTACTCAGCGGTCACCAAGACGGTTGGCGGCTGGCGCCACTTCCGCATGAAGACGGTGAACATGGAGCTGGTCAAGTGGCTCTCCCTCGGCAGCGTGCCGGCGGCGGTGGCAGGCGTGGCGCTTGTCTCGGTGCTGCAGGACCACATCGGCGAAGACCGCCTCGACTCGCTGGTCTACGCCGTGCTCGGCGGCACCCTGTTGATGGTCGGGGTGATCACCCTGACCCGTGCTCTGATCCTGCGCGACCTCGTGGTCGAGCGCGATCGCTTCGAGGTCGAGCGGCGACACAAGGTGGCAGCGATCATCATCGGCGCCACCACCGGCTTCGTGATCGGGATCACCTCGGCCGGCTCGGGCACCGTGATCGCGATCCTGCTGATCGCCGTCTACCGCCTGGCGCCGAAGCGGGTGGTCGGCACCGACGTCTTCCACGCGGCGATTCTGCTCTGGGCGGCGGGCATCGCCCACTGGGTCGGCGGCAACGTCGACTTCACCCTCGCCGCCAATATCCTGATCGGCTCGATCCCGGGCGTGGTGATCGGCGCCGCGCTCTCCGACAGGGCTCCGCAGGGCTTCATCCGCACCGCCCTCGGAGTCGTCCTGGTCGGCTCGGGCATCGTCACGATTCAGAAGGGCGATCCCAATGTCTGGCCGATCGCCGCCGCCGTTGCCGCTCTCGGCCTCGGCGGTATCCTCGCCGCGCCGCGCTGGCTGCATCGTCGTCGCGAGAAGGAAGCGGCGGAGTTGGCGATGGAAGCAGCAAGCTGAGCCACCCGGCGCGCGGGTCCTGTCGTGGGTGAGGGGGCCTGCGGGCAGTCCACGGGCTGTCCTCGACCCCCTCACCCCACGCCACCCGCGCGAGGGGCGGACTGATTAACTGCCCCTATGCGCGTTTCCGCGAAGGCTGATTACGCCGTCCGGGCCGCAGCGGAGCTCGCTGCGGCTGATGACGGGCCGGTGAAGGGGGAGAAACTCGCCGACGCTCAGGACATTCCGCTGCAGTTCCTCGAGCACATCCTTCTTGAGCTGAAGCACGCGGGGATCGTCAGGGCCCGTCGTGGTGCCAAGGGCGGCTACTGGCTCGCGCGGGCGGCCGACGAGGTGACGATCGCCGACATCGTCCGCGCCGTCGAGGGACCGATCGCCCACGTTCAGTCAGCGCCGCCGGAGTCGATCGAGTACCGCGGCAACGCCGAGCACCTGCAGGAGGTTTGGATCGCTGTCCGCGCCAGCCTGCGCACCGTGCTCGAGCACGTGACCCTGGCCGACCTGGTCAGCGGCGAGCTGCCCAGCGACGTCTCGGCCCTCGCCGCCTCAAAAGACGCCTGGGTCGCCCGCTAGCCGTCCCCGGACGCGGGAGCGAGGATGCGAGATCGCCGGTGATGACTAGCGCATCCTCGCGGGAGCGGAGGAGACGGCGCTTGTCGCTCAGTCCGCTGCGGGGACGCCGCCGGCGACGACGTTGACGAAGTTCTCCAGATGGCGGGTGGTCCAGCACTCGAAGGCACCGTCGCAGTAGCGCTCGTAGGCGGCCATCACCGAGTCGCCGTAGTTCCAGTAGAGCTTCGGCTCGGGGTTGAGCCAAAAGAGGCGGCCGGCGCGTTCGGAGACCTGGGCGAAGACGTCGGCGTGGGGCTCGCGGCCATTGGTGCGGGCGTCGCCGAGCACGATCACGGTCGAGCGCGGGTCGAGGTCATCGGAGATCTCGCCGAGGAACTCGAGCCAGACGCGGCCGTAGTCGGTGTAGCCGGAGACGTCTGCGACGCCGCCCTCGCTGGAGATCCGCTGGGCGATCACGCGGAAGTCGCGCTCGTGCTCGAAGACGTCGGTCACCTCGGAGATGCGCTCGATGAAGACGAAGCTGCGCAGCTTGCGGAAGGAGTCGTGCAGGGCGTGCAGGACGGAGAGGAAGAAGACGCTGGCCGAGGTGACCGAGGTCGAGACGTCGCAGAGCACGTAGATCTCCGGCCGGCGCGGCCGCTTGGGCCGGTAGCGCAGGTTCATCGGCACGCCGCCGGTCTCCAGCGAGCCGCGCATCGTCCGCCGCACGTCGATGCCCGCACTCCGGCGGCGGCCGCGCTGCTCGTGGCCGAGCGTCGCCAGGCGCCGCTTCATCTGCGAGACGGCACGGTGCACGGCGGCGAGGTCCTGGGTCGGGCTGGTCGGCAGCGCCCGGTCGAGCTCGGCCAGCGGCCGCGAGGGGGGCAGGGTGGAGGTGCGCTCGATCAGGTCGCGCTCGAGCTCGCGCCGCAGGTGGCGCTCGAAGGCGTTGAGCTGCTCGCGCTCGATCGGCGGCAGCTCGTCGGCGCCGTCCTCGGCCGCGGCCTGGGTGCCGGCCGAGAGGCCGAGGGTGCGGCGGATCCGCTGCACGTCGACCCCCACCACGCCCGAGCCCTCGCCCTGGCGACCGAAGGCGGAGATCGCCAGGCGGGCCAGGTCGCGCATCGTGCCGTCGTCTTCCTCGAGGATCGCCTGGCGGATCTGCTCGCGCAGCTCGTCGATGTCGAGCCGTTCGGCCCCCTCGCCCCGCTGCCCGCTTTCCTCGATCCCGCGGCTGATCGCCTCGGCCTCGGCGGCGCGGAAGAACCAGCGGTCGAAGAGCAGCTCGAAGAGGCGGCGGTCCTCCTGGGACTTGGCGATCGTGCTCGCCAGCGCCTCGCGGAAGTCCTCGCGCGAGGTCCAGGGCACCTCGTCGAGGGCGGCGAAGGCGTCGAGGATCTCGGAGGTGCCGACCGCGACACCCTCGCTGCGAAGCTCCTCGCAGAAGCCGAGCAGCTTCGCCGCCAGCCCGGGCGGGCCGGCCTCAGCTCTGGGGCCGTACGGGCTCGGCAAGCTTCACCCCGACCCGCTCCGCCACCAGGTCGATGTCGGTGCGGTGCTTGACGATGATCGACATCGACTGCTGGAAGGTCTCGCGGTCGATGTCCTCGGTACCCATCAGCAGCAGCGTGCGCGCCCAGTCGATCGACTCGGCGATCGAGGGCGGCTTCTTCAGGTCGAGATCGCGGATCATCCGCACCACCTCGACCAGCTTGCGGGTGAGCGCCTCGGAGAGCTCGGGGGCGTGCAGGCGGACGATCTCCATCTCGCGCTCGAGGTCCGGGTAGTCGAGCCAGAGGTAGAGGCAGCGCCGCTTCAGCGCCTCGGTCAGCTCACGCGAGTTGTTCGAGGTGAGGATCACGATCGGCATCGTCGTCGCCGATACCTGGCCCAGCTCGGGGATCGTGATCTGGAAGTCGGAGAGCAGCTCGAGCAGCATCGCCTCGAACTCCTGGTCGGTCTTGTCGATCTCGTCGATCAGCAGCACGACTGGCTCGGGGCTGGCGATCGCCTGCAACAGGGGACGCTCGAGCAGGAACTCCTTATCGAAGATGTCGCCGTGGACGTCCTCCCAGCCGTCCTCGCCGCCGGCCTGGATGCGCAGCAGCTGCTTGCGGTAGTTCCACTCGTAAAGTGCCTTGGCCTCGTCGAGGCCCTCGTAGCACTGCAGGCGAATCAGCTCACGCCCGGTGGCGCGCGAGAGCGCCTTGGCCAGCTCGGTCTTGCCAACCCCGGCGGGGCCCTCGACCAGGACCGGCTTGCCCAGCCGCTGAGCGAGGAAGGAGACCAGCGCAGCGGGCTCGTCGGCGAGGTAGCCAACCTCGGCGAGCGCCTGCTTAACCTCAGCTGCGGAACCGTCGGCCATGGGGGCGATGATAATCGGCCCTGTGCTCGACCTCGCCCTGCCGCTCGCCGCGCTGCTCCCGCACAGCGCCACTCCCTACATCGCGTTGGTCCTGATCGGCTTCGCCGTCGGCATCCTCGGTCACCTCAGCTCGGCCCGCTGGCTGGTCGCCGCCGGGGTGATCCTGATCTTCCTCGGCGCCCTCCTCTTTCCGGTTGCGGTCAACTTCACCCAGGACAGCCCCGGCAAGATCGAAGCGCCTGAAGAAAGCCCACGAGCCCTGGAAACGATTCGCTAGACCGCACCCGCTAGCTTTACGGCTACGCCAACCCGATCGTCCCGTCCAGGAGGCCATCGCTTTGAACCGAGTTCGCATGCTTTCCGTTTTCGCCGCGTTGGTAGCGCTGAGCGCAGCACTCGTCGCCTGCGGCGGCGGTGGCAGCGACGACCCCCAGACCGTGGTCGAAGAAGCGACCCTGAAAGGGGTCGAAAGCGGCAAGCTGAACCTCGCGGTTGACGTCAACGTGCAGGGCGAGAAAGGCGGCAAGGTCGCTGTCGCCCTATCCGGGCCGTTCCAGAGCGAAAGCGAAGCCGAATACCCCGAACTCGACCTCGCCTTCTCAGCCAAGGGCTCGCTCGGCGGCAAAGACCTGAACCGCGAAGGCGGCCTCACCTTGCTGGGCAACAAGGCCTACGTGGCCTACGAAGGAACCGAGTACGAAGTCGACTCGACCACCTTCAACTTCGTCAAATCGATGCTCAAACAGCAAAGCGGGGGACAGGGCAAATCGAGTGAAATCGCCGCCTGTCAGGAAGCCGCGGGAGAACTCGAACTCTCCGACTTCGTCGAAAACCTGAAGAGCGCCGGCAGCGCCGACGTCGGTGGCACGAGCACGACCAAGGTCAGCGGCGACCTCGACGCTACGTCAGCGATCGAAGCGGTCAGCACGCTGATCGAAGATCCGAAGTGCAGCGAACAGCTCAGCGCTGCCGGCCCGCTGCCCTCGGCGGCAGAACTCGACAAAGCGAAGAGCACGGTGCAGGACTCGCTCAAGTCGGCTCACGTCGACCTCTACGTCGGCGACGACCACATCGTGCGGCGGATCGTGGCGCAGGCGACGATCGAACCGCCGAAGAGCTCCAAGTCCGGCGCGAAGCGGGTGGAAGTGGACCTCGACATGACCCTGACCGGCGTCAACGAAGAACAGACGATCTCGGCGCCGGCCAAGTCGAAGCCGCTCAGCGACCTCTTCCTCAAGCTCGGCATCAACCCGATCGAACTGCTCGGCGCGTTCCAGAACGGCGGCACGGAAAGCCTCGGCGGCCTGCTCGAAGGGCTGAGCGGAGCCGGCGGCAGCAACAGTGGCGGCGGTTCAGGCGGCGGTAGCGCCAACTCGGGCGGCGGCCAGCAGTCTTATTACGAATGCCTCGGCGAAGCCCACACGCCGGTCGACATCCAGAACTGCACGGGGCAGCTCCAGTAGTCGCCTTCCTCCGCACTCCATATGGCTGGCCTTATCTGCTGACGCCGCTGATCCCGCTGGCGGTGGCGCTGGACCTTGCCGGTGCCGCCGCAGGCGCGGTCTTCGCCGCTTCCGCCCTGGGGATCATTCCGACCGCGGCCCTGATGGGCCGCGCCACCGAGGAGCTGGCGGCGCGCTCGGGCCCCGGCATCGGTGGCCTGCTCAACGTCACCTTCGGCAACGCGCCGGAGCTGATCATCGCCCTCTTCGCCCTCGGTCAGGGGCTGCAGGAGGTGGTCAAGGCCTCGATCATCGGCTCGATCATCGGCAACATCCTGCTCGTGCTCGGCGCGGCGATGCTCTTCGGCGGCATCGGCCGCGAGAAACAGACCTTCAGCCGCACCGGCGCCAGCGTGCAGACCTCGATGCTGCTGCTGGCGGCGGCGGCGCTGCTGATGCCGGCGATCTTCGAGCTGGTCGAGGGCAAGGGTCTGCCGTTGCCCAGGGCCGAAAGCGTCAACTACGGCTCGACCGTGGAGCACCTCTCGCTGCTGGTCGCGATCGTGCTGATCTTCACCTACGTTGCCGGCCTCTTCTTCTCGCTGAAGACCCACCGGGGGCTCTTCAATCCCGAGTACGGCGATGAGGACAGCTGGGGCTGGTCGGTGCGCAAATCGGTCCTCGTGCTCGCCGGCGCCGGAATCCTGGTCGGGATCATGTCCGAGGTCCTTGTCGGCTCGATCGAGGAGACCTCGCACGCCATCGGCCTCTCCGAGTTCTTCATCGGCGTGATCGTCGTCGCCATCGTCGGCAACGCCGCCGAGCACTGGGTCGCGGTCCTGGTCGCGATGAAGAACAAGATGGACCTCTCGGTCAACATCGCGATCGGGTCCAGCGCCCAGGTAGCGCTCTTCGTCGCCCCGGTGCTCGTGCTTGCCTCCTTCTTCATCGGCCCGCACCCGCTCGCCCTCGTCTTCAACGGCTTCGAGCTCGGCGCGATCCTGCTCGCCGTGCTGATCGCCAACTACGTCACTCAGGACGGCGAGTCCACGTGGTTCGAGGGGGTCCAGCTGCTCGCCGTCTACGTCGTTTTCGGGATCGCCTTCTACTACGCCTGAGCGAGGTTATTCAGGGTCGAACAGCTCATGAAAGCGCCCCGGAAGGCTCGGAAGATCCCGCTCGGAGATGATCGTTCCCACGCCTTCCGTCACGAGGGATTGGTTGAGCCAGTCTTCAAGTTGTCGTCGCTCGTCGACAGGTAGCTCTTCCTCTTCCTCCGGGACCACAATCAAAACCCACACATTGGCGTTTCGTTCGGTGAGTGCCCGGTAGCGCATCAATAGGGCGAGAGCCGTATCTGCGAACTGCCGGCTCCTCACTCGCATGTTTCTGCTGCGCCGATTTACCCGCAACTCCAATAGAACGTCTGGTCGGGCGGGTTTTCTCGAACGGAAGAGGCCATCGATCCTAAGCTGCTGAGAGCCCGCTACCAGCTTGGCCTCCGATATGTAGTCGAACGATTCATCTTTCTGTCCCTCGAGGGCTCGGCGCAGCGTTTCCTCGATTCGCCCTATGGCAGCGCGATTCTGCGCCAAGCTCTCGCTTGGTGAAGGTGCATGCGGGGCAATGGCTGTCTCTTCGGCTCGCTGCGGAGCTGGTTGGATCGGCACCGTGCTGCGAGGAGCCTCGTCGACCGTGCTCTCCTCGGCTACCTCACGTGCCTGCTCGTCGCGCTTTTTCTCGACCTCAGCCTCGGAGAGCCGTTGTATCTCGACATCCTCCTTTCTTGCCTTCCTCTCGATTGCGGCGTCTTCCTTGCCTTGGGCAGCGCGAAGTCGGCGACCGCCAAGGTAGAGCGAGCCGATCCCGCCAAGCGCGAGGAGGCCAGCCAGTCCGAGGACCCAGCTTTCGAGATCCTCGGCGCGCCGCTGGCGCCTTTCGATCGCCTCGCGACCAGTTTGCGTAAGGCCGCGGAGTTCGTCTCGCGAGACTCGCAGTACATCCGTATCGTGAACATAGAAATAGGGAATCAACAAGGCTGCTGCCAATAGCAGAAGGCCTAGCGAGGTGAGAAAGCGGTTGAAGTTCCCGGTGTCGGTTCGCAGCACGTTGGCGAACCTATCGCGTGATGTGGAGCGATTTAGGCAGCTGTTAGCCCGGCGAGCGCCTTCAGCACGACGTCGTCGTGCGTTTTGGGCGAGACCTTGGGGAAGACCTTGGCGATCTTGCCCTTCGGGTCGATGATGAAGGTCGCTCGCTGCACGCCCATGTACTTCTTGCCGTACATCGACTTCTCGACCCAAGTGCCGTACTTCTCGGCGACGGCGTGGTCGGCATCGGCGAGCAGGGTGAAGTCGAGATCGAATTTTCCGGCGAACTTCCCCACGGCCGCCACCTCGTCGGGTGAGATGCCGATGACGCGTGCGCCCACCGCCTTGTACTCGGCGCTGCGATCGCGCACGCTGCAGGCCTGGGTCGTGCAGGCGGGCGTGTCTGCACGCGGGTAGAAGTAGAGGACGATCGTCTCGCCTTTGAGCTTCGAGAGGGCGAGCTTCTCGCCGTTTTGGTCGGGCAGGGTAAAGCTGGGTGCTCTATCGCCGGCTTCGAGCACCCGCTACTCGCCGAGGTCCTCGCGGCCGGGGTCCTGGCCGTCCTCGTCCGCGTCGAGCTCGTCGTCGCCCTGCTCCAGCGCGGTCTCGGAGACGGAACCGGTGGCGCCGGGGTGGTAGCTGGTCTGGAAGCTCTCCAGGGCGCGGTCGCGGCCGTCTTCGTCGACCGGCACCTCGTCGGATATCCGCACCCACTCGGCTCCCTCGTAGGCCTCCATGTTGAAGACCTCCTGGTCGAGCGAAGTCGAGTCGTCGACGACGACCAGCACCTCGGTCTGCGGGTTGAAGTAGGTCCCGGGCTGCATCAGCAGCTCCTCGACCTCGTAGAGGTTCTCCTCGGCGGCTCCGGCCATCAGCTGCCCAATCCTATGAAATCCGCGACCTGTCGCTCGACCTCGGCGTCGACGTCGAGAGGCTCCTCGCCGCGGCGCATGCGCCGTTCGTTGCGGGCGATCACCAGGTCGCGGACTTCGGCGCGCAGCTTCTCGTCGAGGTTGCGCTTGCCCTTCTTGCCGCTCAGCTCGGTGTCGAGCAGGGCCGCCATCTCGGCGTCGACGTCGAGCGGCTCCTCGCCGCGTTGTAAACGGCGGTAGGACTTCGCCTCCAGCATCTGCCGTGCCTCGGCGGCTTGGATCGCCAGATCGATCTCGGGCGAGGGCTGGGCCAGGCGTGGCGGCGGCATCGACTGCATGACTCCAAAGCGGCCCTTGCCGAGCTCTTTCCAGGCGGGTCCGGAGCGGGCAAAGCTGATCGCGGCGATGGGGAGCACGGCAAGGGTGACGACGGCCAGCAGGTAGCCGCTCTGAATGTCGGTCAATGCCATCGGGCAGACCATTGCCACAAGGGTAGGGCTATCGCTTCGATGCCGCTATCCGGTACCCTTTCCGCTTGGTTGACTGACCAGTCAATCGGTGGTCGTCGCCCCCTGGCGAGGCCGCATCAAAAGGCTTACGCAACGAGATTAAGGAGCCCCCGACCAGTGGTTGACTTCACCCTCACTGACGAGCAGAAAGACCTCCGCGAGCTCGCCCATAGCTTCGCCGAGAAAGAGATGCGCAGGGTCGCTTGGGAGTACGACAAGGACGGCACCTGGCCCCAGGACATCATCGACAAGGCATGGGAGGTCGGGCTGATGAACACCCACCTCCCCGAGGCCTATGGCGGACCCGGGCTTGACTACCTCTCCGGCTGTCTGATCGAGGAGGAGATGGGCTGGGGCTGTTCGGGCATCGGCACCTCGCTGATGGCCAACGGGCTCGCCTCCGCTCCGGTCACCCTCGGCGGCTCCGAGGAGACCAAGAAGAAGTACCTCGGCATGCTGACCGAAGGCCCCAAGCTGGCCTCCTTCTGCCTGACCGAGCCCGACGCCGGTTCCGACGTCAGCGGGATGAAGACCAAGGCCGTGAAGAAGGGCGACAAGTACGTCATCACGGGCTCCAAGTGCTTCATCACCAACGGCACCTACGCCGATTGGTTCACCGTCTACGCCAAGACCGACCCCGAGGCCGGTCACCGCGGGATCAGCGCCTTCGTTGTCGATGCCAACCTCCCCGGGGTCAGCGTCGACAAGAAGGAGGACAAGATGGGCCAGCGGGCATCCAACACCGCGACCATCTCCTTCGACGAAGTCGAGATCCCGGCCGAGAACCTGATCGGCGAGGAAAACAAGGGCTTCAAGCTGGCGATGATGACCCTCGACCGCACCCGCCCCGGCGTCTCGGCGATGGCTGTCGGCATCGGCCGCGCGGCGCTCGAGTACGCCACCGAGTACTCCAAGGAAAGGGTCCAGTTCGGCGTGCCGATCGCGATGCACCAGGCGATCCAGTTCATGATCGCCGACATGGCGACCAAGGTTGAGGCCGGCCGCCTGCTGACCTGGAACTCGGCGGTCATGCTCGATCAGGGCGTGCGCAACAGCAAGGTCTCCTCGATGGCCAAGCGCTTCGCCGCCGACTCGGCGATGGAGATCGCAGTCGACGCCGTGCAGGTCTACGGCGGCTACGGCTTCATCAAGGAGTACCCGGTCGAGAAGCTGATGCGCGACGCCAAGATCATGCAGCTCTACGAGGGCACCAGCCAGATCCAGCGCCTGGTGATCGCCAAAGAAGTGCTGCTGCCGCGCAGCGTCGAGGAGCCGACGCCCGAGGCTGAAGCGCTCGCCAAGAAGGCCGAGGAAAGCCAGTCCGAGCAGGCCGCTGCCACGGTCTAGTTACACCACGTCACTTAGGGCAGGGGCCCTAGTCAGAGAGCCGCCGGGGACGTTTCCCTGGCGGCTCTTTTTCTGAGCGCCCTCGGTTAGCGTTTATGGTGGGCCGATGGTCGACCGGCGATTGCTTCAGCTTGCCTCCGAACCTGTTCGACGCACGGTGCTCGCCCATCTCGGTGAGCGCCCAGCGGGTGCCGGCGAGGTGGCCGCCGAGCTCGAGATCGATCTATCCGTGGCTGCTCGCCACCTCGATGCGCTGCACGATGCCGGGCTGGTTGAGGTTGTCGGCGAGGTGCTCAATCGGGGCGCGATCGAGCCGCGTTACAGGACTTTGGCGCGAGCGCTCTGGGACGACGAGGACTGGGCGGCGTTGAGCGAGGAAGAACAGCAGCGGCTGGCTGCCTGGATCCTGGACATGATCGAGTCCGATGCTCATGCGGCAATCGAGCGGGGCACGTACACCAAGCGCCAGGATTCGCACGCCAGCCGCACGGCCCTGCGCGTCGATGAGCAAGGCTGGAGAGAGCTGACTCGGATCAAGCAGGATGCGCTGGAGAGCGTCCTCGCGGTTCAGGCGTCGAGCGCTGAACGGCTGGCCGAGACCGACAAGGAAGGCACTCCGGTGCTGTCGGCCCTGCTCTGCTTCGAGTTGCCTCTCGACAGGGGGACGGACTAGCTGGAGCGGCTGCTCGAGCGGGCGGTCTTCTGACGCTTCAGCTTGTCGAGCTCGACCTTGCGCAGGCGCACCGACTCCGGCGTTACTTCGACGCACTCGTCGTCGCGCAGGAACTCGACCGCGGCTTCCAGCGAGAGGCGTTTGGGTGGCGCCATCCGCTCCAGCACGTCGGCGCTGGCGGCGCGCATGTTGGTCTGTTGCTTCTCCTTGGTGGCGTTGACGTCCATGTCCTCGGCGCGGGCGTTCTCGCCGATGATCATGCCCTCGTAGACCTCCTCGCCGGGGCCGATGAAGAGCGTGCCTCGGTCCTGCAGCCCGATCAGGGCATAGCCGGCGCTCTTGCCGCGGCGGTCGGCGACGATCGAGCCGGTCGGGCGCAGGCGCAGCTCGCCCGCCCAGCGCTCCCAGTCCTCGAAGACGTGGTGCATGACGCCGGTGCCGCGGGTCTCGGTGAGGAACTCGGTGCGGAAGCCGATCAGACCACGAGCCGGCACCAGGTACTCCATCCGCACCCAGCCGGTTTCGTGGTTGGCCATCTGCTCGAGGCGTCCCTTGCGGCCCGCCAGCAGCTGCGTGATCGCGCCGACGTGCTCCTCGGGCGCGTCGATCGCCAGCCGCTCGACCGGCTCGTGCAGCTTGCCGTCGATCTCCCGGGTCAGCACGCGCGGCTGTCCGGCGGTCAGCTCAAAGCCCTCGCGCCGCATCAACTCCAGCAGGATGACCAACTGCAGCTCGCCGCGGCCCTGTACCTCCCAGGCATCGGGACGCTCGGTGTCGCGGACCCGGATCGAGACGTTGCCGACCAGCTCGGCATCGAGCCGGTCGCGAACTTGGCGCGCGGTCAGCTTGCTGCCCTCGGTGCCGGCGAGGGGGGAGGTGTTGATCCCGAGCACGATCGAGAGCGAGGGCTCATCGACGGTGATCACCGGCAGCGGCCGCGGGTCGGCGGGATCGGCGAGCGTCTCGCCGATCGTGATCTCTTCCATTCCGGCGACGGCGATGATCTCGCCAGGCCCGGCCTCCTCGGCCGGGACTCGCTCCAGCGCCTCGGTGATGTAAAGCTCGGAGACGGTTGCTCGCTCGATCGTGCCGTCGGCTCGGCACCAGGCGACCTGTTGGCCGGAGCGGATCGTGCCGTTGTGGACGCGACAGAGAGCCAGTCGCCCGACGTAGGGCGAGGCGTCGAGGTTGGTCACGTGCGCCTGCAGCGGGTGGTCGGGGTCGTACTCGGGTGCCGGGATCTTCTCCAGCATCAGGTCCATCAGCGGCGAGAGATCGCTGCCCTCGACGCCCTCCTCGAGCGCGGCCCAGCCGGCCTTGGCGTTGGTGTAGACGATCGGGAAGTCGATCTGCTCGGAGTCGGCATCGAGGTCGATGAAGAGCTCGTAGACCTCATCGACGACCTCGGCGATGCGCGCGTCGGGGCGGTCTACCTTGTTGATGACGAGGATCACCGGCAACCTCGCCTCCAGGGCCTTGCGCAGGACGAAGCGAGTCTGGGGCAGCGGCCCCTCGGAGGCGTCGACCAGGAGCAGCACGCCGTCGACCATTGTCAGTCCGCGCTCGACCTCGCCGCCGAAGTCGGCGTGGCCCGGCGTGTCGACGATGTTGAGCTTGACGCCGTTGTAGTTGACGGCCGTGTTCTTGGCCAGGATCGTGATGCCCTTCTCGCGCTCGAGGTCCATCGAGTCCATCACCCGCTCGGCGACGTCTTGTCCCTTGCGGAAGGCGCCGGACTGCCAGAGCATGGCGTCGACCAGCGTCGTCTTGCCGTGGTCGACGTGGGCGACGATGGCGATATTCCTGAGGTCGTTTCGAGTGGTCATGAAGAGGGGAGAGGTGGGGAGGCGCAGCGCGCGATTCGTGATTGCCTGAATCTCGCGACAAAAACGAGGCCCGCCTTGCGGCGGGCCTCGTGACTACTCAAGTTCGGAACGCGACTACGAGGTCTGCTGAACGCTCGCCGCGGCCGGGCCCTTGGGGCCTTCCTCGGACTCGTACGTCACCTTCGCGCCCTCCGCAAGGGACTTGAAGCCCTCGCCGAGGATGGCGCTGTGATGGACGAAGACGTCCTTAGAGCCGTCATCGGGGGTAATGAACCCGTAGCCCTTGTCGTCGCTGAACCACTTGACTGTTCCAGTCGGCATTTATTGCCTCCACTTGTTGTGCTGCGAACGCGGAGGCTTCGGTAAAGCAACGACGCGAGCGCTAGACACGACTTTTTGCCGGATATCAATCCGACCTAACGCGGGGACCGTAGCAGGGATCAAGCGGCAGGCGCGGCGCTCGGATCGCTGTTCAGCCGTGTTTGAGGAAGCTAGAAGATCGGTCGATACGGTGATCAGATGACGCACATGAGTAGTTCCCGCTTCCGAACGGGCAGTCTTGCGATCGCGATGACGGTCGCCGTCGTGGCGACCTTGCCGAGCTCGTCCACGGCCATGCGGGCTCCTGGTGGGCTGGCACCCAGGCTGGAGAAGCTGGCCTCGCCCGCGCTTCGGGCCGCGCAACCAGCTAAGCAAGCCCGCGCCCTCGGGCTCTCAGCGGACGGGCTGCTGCGTCGGGGTCGGCGCGTGCTGGCCGAGGTGCGCTTCCGCAGTGGAGCCCTTGCGGCGCGCGATGAGCTCCGAGCCGCCGGTGCCGGCACTCTCGGCGCCAGTGCCCGCTACCAGACGGTCACGGTCTCGGCCCTTCCCGCGAGCTTGCATGCGGTCGCGCAGGTGCCGGGAGTAGAGAGCGTCACGCCCGTGCTCGCGCCAGTGACGGCTGCAGCCGATTGCCCGTCGGGGGCAATCGTCTCTGAGGGGGATGCGCAGCTGAACGCGAAAGCCGCGCGCGATGCCAATCCGGGCGTCGACGGGACCGGGGTCACGATTGGCATCCTCTCCGACTCCTTCGATCGGGCCAGTGAAAGTGGCGAAGGGGGCCCGATCGCGACCAAAGCGGAAAACGACGTGGAAAGCGGCGATCTCCCGGGCGCGAATGGGTGTCTGGAAGCCTCGACCACGCCCGTCGAAGTCCTGCCCGGGGAGGAAGGTCCTGCGAGCGGTGGGGACGAGGGCCGGGCGATGGCCCAGATCGTCCACGATCTCGCGCCGGGAGCGACTCTTAAGTTCGCCACCGCCTTTACCGGTGACGAAATCTCCTTTGCAGACAACATCAGGGCTCTCGCTGCGGCGGGTGCAGAAGTGATCGTCGACGACGTCTTCTGGCAAGGCGAGCCTTTTTTCCAGGACGGACCGATCGCGGTCGCGGTGAACGAAGTCGTCGCAGACGGGGTGACCTACCTCTCCGCTGCCGGAAACGACAACCTGATCGATAAAGAAGGGCACGACATTGCTTCTTGGGAAACCCCCAAATACCGGGATGCAGGAAGCTGTCCACCCGCGGTTCAGGCCGTGCCGGGCGCCAACGCATCCCACTGCCTCGATTTTAATCCGGGATCCGCGGTCGACAAGACCTTTGGCATGAGGGTCGAAGCCGGCGAAACCCTCGCTGTCGATCTCCAGTGGGACGAACCGTGGTTCGGGGTGGGCACGGATCTGGATGCCTTCTTGCTCAGCTCGACGGGGGGTCTGCTGGCCGAATCGGCGGAAGACAACATCAATATGACGCCGGTGGAGGTGCTCGAATGGACCAATACGAGCAGCAGCACGAAGACGGTGCAGCTTGTCGTCAATCGCTTCTCCGGATCGACCCCCCGCCTCAAGTTCGCCTTGCTCGAGAACGGCGGCGGCGTCTCGGCCACCGAGTACCCGCAATCAAGCGGCCCGGATGTCGTCGGCCCGACGATCTTCGGGCACAGCGGCGCGGCCAGCGCCGTATCGGTGGCCGCCGTACGCTCCACAACCAAATCCTTCCCCGAGCGCTACTCCTCGCGAGGACCCGTCCGTCACGATTTCGGGCCGGTGCTCGACGACACGCCGGCTGCACCGCTTGGCTCGGCCGAAGTCATTTCCAAGCCTGATCTGACGGCGACGGATTGCGTCAGGACCACCTTCTTTTCCTTCTTCGATGACGAAGAACTCTTCCCGACACCTGGTTGGTACTTCTGCGGCACATCTGCTGCCGCCCCTCATGCCGCCGCTGTCGCTGCGTTGATGCACCAGGCCGAACCGGCCGCGGGCCCCGAAGAACTTCGTCAAGCGCTGGTCGGCAGCGCCGCGTCGACGTTCAATCTCCAGTACGGGCCGTGTGACATTGGTGCCGGGCTCGTCGATGCGGTTGGGGCGATCGAAAAAGTGCTTGCCAAAAGCGGATCCACGGGGCCCCTCTGTGAGCCGCCCTCGGAAGAAGTTCCGCCAGGGGAAGCCGCCGCCCCGGGCGAATGGGGGAGCGAAGCTCCGCCTTCGGGGGTTCCCGTCACCACCACCGTCGTTCCACCCGCGACCGAAGAAGAAGAAACAAGGCGGGTTCGCGCTCCCCGAACGTTCTTCCTGCAGAGGCCGAGCAAGGTCATCCGCACCCGTCACCACGAGGCAAGAGCGGTCTTCCGCTTCGGCTCCAACGAGAGCGACGCCTCCTTCGTCTGCCGCGTCGACGGCAGCTTCTTCCGGCCCTGTCCGGCGCTGTTGGCGCGCCGCTTTACGCTCGGCTGGCACGTGATCAAGGTTGCGGCGCGCGATGCGGCGGGCAATGGCGACAAGACGCCCGCCAGCTACAGCTTCAAGGTCAAAAGAGTCCGCTGAGCAGGTCGAGCTGGGTGCCGAAGTAGACCGAGATCGCGGTGATCGGCAGGTAGCCGACCGCGGTGGTCCAGGTGAAGCGCCAGACCGGCACCCGGGCGGCGCCGGCGGCGTAACAGACGATGCTGAAGGGGAAGATCGGGATCAGCCTGGCGGCGATCAGGGCCTTGGCGCCACCGCGCTCGATCCGCGCCTCGATTCGCTCGAAGCGCTCTGTGCCGAACCAGCGGTCGAGCAGCGGCCGCGCCACCGAGCGGCCGACGAAGAAGCAGGCGAGGCCGGAGAGGATCCAGCCGGTCATCACCAGCAGCAGGGCGGGGAGGAAACCGTAGGCGAGGCCGGCGGCGGCGTCGACGATCTCGGCCGGGTAGAAGACGACGGCGTGGACCAAGGTCAGGACGAGGATCAGCAGCGGCCCGGCGAGGCCGAGGCCGGCGATCTCGCTCTGCACCTTGTCGGTTTCGCCGTGGATCGCCGCCAGCGCGGCTTCGTGCAGCTGTGGAATCGCGAAGACGAGGCCGGCGAGCAGGGCGACACCGACCAGGGTGATGCCGATCTCCGCCAGGGGAGGGCGGCTATCCACGCAGGCGCTCGGCCAATCCGGAGTGGCGGCCACCGCCGTCGCCACGCCGAACCGCCCCGGCCAGGACGGCGCGATCGCCGATCAGCACGCAGCTGCTGCGGGCACGGGTGATTGCCGTGTAGAGCAGGGGACGGCTCAGCATCCGCGAGTGCGAGCGGTGGCAGATGCCGACCACTACCGGAACCTCGCAGCCCTGCGCCTTGTGAACCGAGATCGCGTAGGCGAGCCGCAGGGTGGCGGTCTCGCCGTAGGGGATCGTCAACGAGTCGCCCTCATCGGTGTCGACGAGGATCTCTTCCTCGTCGGGGTCGTCGGCGCGGAGGAAGACGATCGAGCCGTTCATCAGGCCCAGCTCGTGCGAGTTGCGGGTCTGGATCAGGCGGTCGCCGACCCGGAAGCGGTCGCCGACGGCGCGCTTGCCGTCGGGATTGAGCTCCGCCTGCAGGCGCTCGTTGAGCGCGTCGATCCCCACCGCTCCCCGGTACATCGGCGCCAGCACCTGCACCTCCCGGATCGGGTCGACGCCGAAGCGCTTCGGCGCCCGCTCGGCCACCACCTCGACCACGGCCTCCAGGGCGCGCTCGGGATTGGTCCGCTCGATGAAGAAGAAGTCGTGATCCTGGTCCTCGCCCGGCTCGAGGTGCGGCTCGCGGCCCTGGTTGATCTCGTGGGCCGCGGTGGTGATCATCGAGCGCGCCGCCTGGCGGAAGATCTGGGTGAGGCGGACGACCGGGGCGACGCCCGAGGCAATCAGGTCCTCGAAGGGCTTGCCGGCGCCGATCGGCGGCAGCTGGTCGGCATCGCCGACGAAGACGACGTGGGTCGACTCGGCCAAGCCGCCGAGCAGGACCTCGATCAGGCGCAGGTTGAGCATCGAGGACTCGTCGACGATCACCAGGTCGACCGGCAGTGGGTGGCCCGGCTTGAAGGCGGGCTCGCGGCCGGGGCTCCACTCGAGCAGGCGGTGGATCGTCTGCGCCGAGTGGCCGGTCGCCTCCTCGAGTCGGCGGGCGGCGCGGCCGGTGGGGGCGCAGAGCGCGAGCCGCAGGTGGGCAGCTTCGCCCTCTTCGACGATCGCCCGCGTGCAGGCGGTCTTGCCGACGCCGGGCCCACCGGTGAGCACCGAGATGCGCGCGCCGAAGGCGGCGCGGACGGCCGACCACTGCTCGTCGGTCAGCTCGGTCTCCGCCTCGTCGCGGACGGGCGCCTCGCCGGGGTCGTGGTCGAGGTGGGGCGGGGAGGCGCAGCGCAGCGCCAGGGTCTGGGCGACCGCCAGCTCGCTGGCGTGGGTGAGCCGGCGATAGAGCCGACCCTCGTCGCTGATCAGGCCGCTCGCTTCGCAGAGCACCTCGGGGTCGGGGGAGAGGCCGAGCAGCTTCGAGGTGCGTGCGGTGAGCTCGCCGACCGGCAGGTAGCTGTTGCCCTGCTGCTCGGCCTCGCCGAGGGCGTACACGGCCGCCGCCTGGGCGCGGCGGCTCGACTCCGGCGGCACGTCGGCGGCGAGGGCGATCTTGTCGGCGCGGACGAAGCCGACCCCCTCGACCTCGGTCAGCCGGTAGGGGTCCTCGTGCAGGATCGCCATCGAGCTCTCGCCGAAGCGAGCGTGGATCGGCGCCGCCAGGTGCGCGAGGCCGTGGGGCGCGAGTTGCACGTGCAGCTCGCGCACCGCGCGGCCGGCGTGCCAGGATTCGGTCGCTGCCGCGGCCTGGTTGGCGCTGATCCCGCGCAGCGAGCTGAACACGCCTTGCGGATCGGCTGCGATCGCTCCCAGCACCGCCTCGCCGTGCTCGTCGACCAGCCGTTCGGCCCTGGCCGGGCCGATGTGGCGCAGCGAGGTCAGGTAGGCGATCTGTCCCTCGCGGTCGGCCGGGTCGAGAGGCAGCGCCCCCTGCGCGCGCAGTTGGCGCCCGTAGCGGGCGTGGGTCTGCCACTCGCCGCTGACTTCGGCGCGGTCGCCGACGCCGAGGTGGGCGACCGGGCCGACCAGGGCAAAGCCCTCGCCCGTCTCGGCATCCTGAACCTCGAGCACCGCGTAGCCGTCGTCCTCGGCGCTGAAGATGACGCCGAGCACCTCGACCGTGGCCGAGTGTGATGCCGCGTCGGCGTCAAAGAGGGTGGCAGTGCCGCTCACACGACAAAGCTAGCCTGCGCTGAAGATGGGCAATCAGCAAAAAAAGCACGGTCTCTGCGACACCTGCGCGCACCAGCAACTGGTGCCGAACACGCGCGGGTCGGTCTTCTCGCTCTGTCGGCGCTCGCGCACCGACCCGCGCTACCCCCGCTATCCGCGGGTTCCTGTGGCCGCCTGTCCCGGCTACGAGCGGGGTCGGGACGGCGACTGAGTCACGTGTGGCTCAGCCGGCCATCGGGTCCGGCACCCCGAGCTTGGAGATTTCCGGTGCGTCGTAGGCGCCACCGGGCACGCCGCCGACGATCAACAGCCGAATGCCCTCGTCGCCCGGCCAGACCTTGCGCTTGATGCCGGAGGCGACCCGGGCGATGTGATCCGGGTCGAGCGGGAAGCGCTCACCCTCGATCTCGATCTCGCCGCTGCCTCGCAGCGCCGTGAAGACCTCCTCCTGACCGTCCTCGGCGTGGTCGTGCTCGGGGTAGTTCTCGTAGTTGGGTGGCAGGTCGATCACCTGGATACCGAAGGACTCGACCTCCAGTTCCGCCCGGACCCGCTTGAAGGCGCCGCCGTAGACGGCCTCCATGTCGTCGATCTTCTTTACCGCGTGTCCCGCCATCATTCTCTCCTCTGGTTGATGAGTGCAGCTCTTCGACCGGCGCAGGGTAGCGAATAAACGAACGTTCGTGCTTTTTTGTACCCTGGGCTGGTGACCAGAGCAAGCAATTCGGTCCTGGAGAGCGAGCGGGATAGCGGCAAGGGAGCCGACACCCGGGCAGCGATCCTCGCCCGGGCCCTCGACATCGCCTCGGTCGACGGACTCGAGGGCTTGACGATCGGCCGCCTGGCGGGCGAGCTCGAGATGAGCAAGAGCGGCCTCTTCGCGCACTTCGGCTCCAAGCAGGACTTGCAGCTGGCGACCGTTGCCGCCGCCGCCAAGCGCTTCCGGGCCGCAGTGATCGAGCCGGCACTGCAAGCCCCCGATGGCGCACCCCGCCTGCGCGCGATGACCACCTCATACCTTGACCATCTGGAAGGCAACGACTACTCCGGCGGCTGCTTCTGGGCGGCGACCTCGGCCGAGTACGACGACCGCCCCGGCCCCGTCCGCGACGCGATCGCCGCCGCACTCGACGCTTGGCTCGGCGAGCTCGAGCGCCAGGCCCGCATCGCCGGATCGCCCGACCCCGGCCGCTTTGCCTTCGAGCTCTACGCGGTGGTGATGGGCGCCAACTCGCGCTTCCGGATGAGCGGCGACCGCGCGGTCTTCGGCTACGCCCGCGAGACGATCGAGTGGCGCCTGGGGGAGCTGTCCACGTGAGCGCCGATCGCTTCGGCGAGGCGGCCGCAGCAGACTTCGCCGCGCGCTTCGCCGACTACTGGCGGGCGCCAACGCCGGAGCGGCTCAGCCTGGTGCTGGCCGACCGGGTTCGCCTCGTCGCGCCGATCACGCCGATGACTGAGACCCTCGCCGCGGGCAAGCGTGCCTTCGCCGGCCTGTTTGAGCTGATCCCGGACTTGATCGGCGAGGTGCATCGCTGGGGCGCCACCGCCGACGGCGTGCTGATCGAGTTCACCCTCAGCGGCACCGCCGGTGGCAAGCCGATTTCCTGGCACGCGGTCGATCGCTTCGTGATCGGCGAGGACGGCCTCGCCACTGAACGGGTCAGCTACTTCGACTCGATGCCGATCGCCCTCGCCGCGCTGACGCGGCCCCGCGGCTGGCCGGCGTTTCTGCGCAGCCGCCTCGCTCAGCGCGGTTAGGCGCAGTCAGTCGAGCAGGCCGACTTGGCGCAGGATGCCGACCGAGTCCGAGTAGACGTCCTTACGCTTGATCAGCCCGTCCTCGAAGGGGATCACGTCGACGCCGTCCCAGCTCACGCTGCGACCGCTGGGTGGTGCTTCGAGGTCCCCACGGTGCAGCGCCTGCGAGTGGGTCGCGGTCGCCGTCCACTCCTGCGTCACCACGCCGTCCCGTACGTAAAGGCGTCGCGTCTCGAATCTCATATCGGGCCAGGACTCGAAGATCTTGGCGATGTGACCCCGGACCTCGGCGCCGCTGGCGCTCTCGCCGGCGGTGTGGTTGGCGAAGACCATGTCCGGTGCGTGCATGTCGACGATCGCGTCGAGGTCCTGCGCGTTCCAGGCCTCGTTGTAGCGGCCGATCGCCTCGGTCAGCGCTTCGATTCCATCGCCCTCGCTCACGCGGTCACTGTAACCGGCGGATGACCGGCGTCAAAACGGGTCAGCCGGGTAAATCCCATCGCTAGGGTGGACGCAAAGCGAGCCGAGGAGGATTGGCATGGACGTATCGATCGGGTTGCCGAGTGCGGTGCCGGGCACGAGTGGCGGTGAGCTCGTCGAGTGGGCGCGCAGGGCCGATGCCCGCGGGTTCAAGAGCCTGGGAACGATCGATCGGATCGTCTATGGCAACTACGAGCCGCTGATCGCGCTGGCCGCCGCTGCGGCGGTGACCGAGCGGATCGGGCTCTGCACGTCGGTGCTGCTCGGGCCGTTGCGCACCAACCCGGCTGAGCTGGCTAAGCAGGCGCTCAGCGTCCACGCTCTCTCCGCTGGTCGTTTCACGCTGGGGATCGGCCTTGGCGCCCGCGACGACGATTACGAGGCCAGCGGTGTCGACCTGAAGGGCCGGGGCCGCTGGCTCGACGAGGCGCTCGAGCGCATCACGGAGATCTGGGAGGGCGATCAGATCGGCCCCTCGGAGAGCGGCTCGCCGGGTCTTGTCGTCGGTGGCTCCGTCGATGCCTCGTTTGCCCGCGCAGCCCGTTTCGGCGACGGTTGGATCGCGGGTGGCGCGCCGCCCGACCAGTACGCGGAGATGGCCGGGAAGGCCAAGGCCGCCTGGGCGGAGGCGGGCCGCGAGGGCGAGCCACGGCTGATGGGACTCGCCTACTACTCGCTCGGCGAGCGGGCCGAGGAGGAGGCGAAGGCCTACCTCATGGACTACTACGCCTTTCTCGGTGAGGAAACCGCCGGCTACATCGCCTCGAGCGCAGCCAAGGACGCCGACACGGTGAAGCAGTATCTGGAGGCGTTTGACGCTGCCGGTTGTGGCGAGCTGATTCTCTTCCCCTCCTCCAGCGACCCCGACCAGGTCGACCTGCTCGCCGACGCCGCCGGGCTCTAGGCAAACCGGCAAAAGAGTGGCCGACGATCTGCCGGTGCTCCTCTTCGCCTCGAAAGAGGAGCTCGAGGCGTGGCTGGAGGAGAACCATGGTGGCGCAGAGGGCCTCTGGCTGAAGATCGCCAAGAAGGGGTCGGGCGTCGAGAGCGTCGACTACGCCGAAGCGCTGGAACTGGCGCTCTGCTTCGGCTGGATCGACAGCCAGAAGCGCGGTTTCGACGAGGCCTTCTTCCTGCAGCGCTTCACACCGCGGCGGCCGCGTGGCAAGTGGTCGCAGATCAACCGGGCAAAGGCCGAAGAGCTGATCGCCACCGGTGCGATGCGGCCGACCGGTCTGGCCGAGGTGGAGGCGGCCAAGGCGGATGGCCGTTGGGACGCCGCCTACGCCGGCCAGCGGGCGGCGACGGTACCCGATGACCTCAAGCATGAGCTCGATCGCAACAAGACCGCGGCCGAGTTCTTCGCCAAGCTCGACAGCGCCAACCGCTACGCGATCCTCTACCGACTACAGGAGGCGAAGAGGCCCGAGACGCGGCAGAAAAGGCTGCGGAAGTTCGTCGCGATGCTGGAGCGCGGCGAGAAGATCCACGGCTAGGCCGGCCGAAGCTACTTGTTCTCTCACGGCTTGGCGGTGCTGTTCGCGACGAGGAATTCGGCCAGGGCGCTGACTTCTTCGCCCGAGAGCGTGTGGGCAGAGGTCTGGGGCATGACGTTGGACGAGTAGCCTTCGACAACCTCGGAGTTCGGGTGGAGAATCATTTCTTCGATTCCGGCGGTGTTGTCGTCCGGAGCGAGGGATTCTTCGAGGTTGGGTCCGACTTTCCCTGTCGCGCCCGCCGCGGCCATCGTGTGGCAGGACCCGCAGCCGATGCTTGTGAAGAGCTGCTGACCGTCAGCGCTTGCGGTTTCGCTCGATTCGGCGTCTTCGGACTGAGCGTTGCTCGATGGAGCGCTGACGTAGACGGTTTCCGTCTTCGTCGAGCCGCCGAGCTTGCCGATGAGGAGACCGCCGACGAAGGCGATTACGGCTATTAGGACGAAGGCCCACCCTTCGACCGCCAGGCGCCTCCAACCTTCAACCCTGCATGCGCTCCTCCTTTTTCGGTCTGCTCGCGGCAAATATAGACCGAGGAGGTGAGAGCGATGTCAGTAGAAAACACCACTATTCAAGCGGTGATCTCGCTAAACCATGGTGCGCCCTAGTCTTGTTCGATGGATCGTGCCCTGCTCGACAGCACGCTCGCCCGGGCAGGCGAGCCCTCCTATCGCGCCTCCCAGGTCTGGGAGTGGGTCACCCGCGGTGCCCGCGGCTACGAGGAGATGACCAACCTGCCGGCGGCGTTGCGCCAACGGCTCGCCGCCGAGGTGCCGCTCTCGACGCTGGATCTGCGGGCCGAGGCGAATTCCGATGACGGCACGGTCAAGGCGCTTTTCCACACCGCTGACGGGCGGGCGATCGAGGCGGTGCTGATGCGCTACCGCGACGGTCGCCGCTCGGTCTGTCTCTCCTCGCAGTCGGGCTGCCCGCTGACCTGCTCCTTCTGCGCCACCGGCAAGATGAAGTTCGGCCGCAACCTCAGTGCCGATGAGATCCTCGACCAGGCGCTGCACTTTCGTCGCAGCGAAGCGATCGACCACATCGTCTTCATGGGCATGGGGGAGCCGACGATGAACCTCGACGCGGTTCTCGCCGACTGCGAGGCGCTGCCACAGATTGGCGTCACCCACCGTCGCACGGCGATCTCGACCGTCGGCTGGGTGCCGGGCATCGACCGCCTCGCCGAGTGCGAGATGCCGGTCAGCCTGGCGCTCTCCCTGCA
>Ga0207661_10000448_pt1 | contig 26450 bp, 22 predicted proteins | sample KBSC713LmetaG_FD_184337 | JGI IMG/M metagenome (GOLD analysis project Ga0207661, IMG submission 184337) | Corn rhizosphere microbial communities from Kellogg Biological Station, Michigan, USA - KBS C7.1-3L metaG (SPAdes) (version 2) | ecosystem: Host-associated > Plants > Roots > Rhizosphere ...
GGCGTCGATCCGCACGCGCTCCTCGTCCAGGCTTGTGACCTGCCGCACCCACGGCTCTCCGCGGAGCTTGGCCAGCACGTCGGCGGCTGGCGAGCCGAGGCGGAGGACCCAGCTCGGAGTGAGGTGTTCGTCGACGAGGGCGCGGGTTCCGCCTTGGTAGAGCAGTCGCCCGCGGCGCAGGATGCCGACGTGGTCGGCGACCCGCTGGACGTCGGCGAGGATGTGGCTGGAGAAGATGACGGTCCGCTGTCCCCGCATCGCGGCGACCAGGTCGAGAATTTCGGCCCGCCCGGCCGGGTCGAGCGCCGAGGTGGGCTCGTCGAGCACCAGCAGTTCCGGGTCGCCGACCAGCGCCGCCGCGAGGCCCAGCCGCTGCGTCATGCCCCGCGAGAACTCACCGACCCGCCGATTGGCGTCATCCGCGAGCCCGGCCGCCACAAGTGCGCGCCAGACCGCGTCGGCGTTTTGCGCCGGCGTGACGTAGAACCGGGCGAGATCGACGACCTCGTACGCGGTGAGCCACGGCTCGAACTCCGGCACGTCCGGGCAGACGGCGATCCGGGACCGCGGCGCGGCGATGTCGACCGTCCCGCGGTCGGCGCGCCGGACGCCGGTGAGGATCGACAGCAACGTGGACTTGCCGGCGCCGTTCGGCCCCACGAGGCCGTACACCACGCCGCGCGGCACCCGCAGGTCGACGTCGAACAGGCCGGCGCCGCCGCCGTAGTCCCGGGTCAGCCCGCTGGTGGTCACCACCGGCGGGCCCTCGACGACGACCGGCGCAAGCTTCCTCGGCGTGGACTCGGGCGGTGCGCGCGTGACCTGCGTCGTGGTCGGCCGGCTCAGCAGCAGGTACGCGATCGCACCCCACGGGATGACCAGCACGATGAGCAGCACCCACGCCCACTTCGGCAGGTACGCCACCCGCTCGGAGCGCAGCAATCTGACGAGGCTGTAGACGGCAAGGCCGAACGTCAGAAGTACGAGCGGTAGCAACGCCACCTCGATCCGCGCCATAGGTCAACACTGTGCTCGGCCTCGACCCTCCGACACTGCCGATGGTCCTGAAGGCGCGCGGCATTCGGCACTGGTGCGCCGGCGTGGAACGGGCGATGGTCGGTTGATGCGCAACCACCGGCGGATTCTCGTTGTCCTGCTTCTGGTACTGGCCGCAGCGCTGGCCGGGCTGGTGGTGCGGGGCGGCTCCATCGGCTGGGGCCTGGTCCGCGTCGTCGCGGTCGCCGCGGCGACGTCCGTCTTGCTGTACGGCATTTGGACCGGCGGTCCGCTTCGCCGGGCCGTGTGTGCGCTGATCGCCGGTTGTGCCGGAACGGTTGCCGGGGCCGGCGTTGGCGGCGGTCACCTGGCCAAGTCGGTGGTCACGCTGACCACCGGGCTCGGCCTGGTGGTGCTGACGGCGGGCGGCGTGTTGCTGGTCGCTGGTTGTGTCGGTGTCGTGCGGGCGCTGCACCGGTGGTGGCGGTTGCTGGCCTTGCCCGCCGCGTACATTCTGCTCCAGTTTCTCCTGCTGCCGTTGGGTGTGGCGGTGTACGCGACCAACGCGCCGCCAACGACACTCGGCGGCGAAAACCCGGCCCGCTATGGGCTGTCGTACGAAGACGTCTCGCTGCGCGCGCGTGACGGCGTGACGCTCTCGGCGTGGTACCTCCCCTCATCCAACCGGGCCGCCGTTGTCGTGTTGCACGGCTCCGGCAGCACGCGCACGGACGTCCTTGCCCAGGCGGCGGTGCTGGGCCGGCACGGCTACGGGGTCCTGGTGCCCGACGCGCGAGGGCACGGCCGCAGTCGGGGACACGCGATGGAGTTCGGCTGGTACGGCAACCGCGACGTCGACGCGGCCGTCACGTATCTCGCGTCGAGGCCGGACGTCGACCCGGGGCGGATCGGTGTGCTCGGCGAGTCGATGGGTGGTGAGCAGGCGCTCACGGCGGCGGCCGCCGACGCGCGGATCCGGGCCGTGGTCGCCGAAGGCGTCACCGCCCGGGTCAGTGCCGACCATGCCTGGCTGCCGCACGACGTGGTCGGGCTGATCACCCGTGTGGAGTCGGTGGTCACCTTCGGCGCCAGCGATCTGCTCAGCGGTGCACCGCGGCCGATTCCGCTGTTCGACGCGGTCGCCGCCACCGCCGGCCGTCCGGTGCTGATCATCGCCGGGCGTGGGCCGGACGAGATCCCGGCCGCACGGTTCTATCGCTCGGCCGCTGCCGAGTCCGTGCAGGTATGGGAAATCCCGGATACCGGCCACACCCGGGGGCTGGCGACCCACCCGGATGAATGGACCGCGCGGGTCACCACCTTCCTCGATCGGGCCCTGTCGGTGGGGTGACGGGCCACCTTGGTGTGGCCCGCGTCATATTCCCGCGCTGTCACAGGGATCGGCTCGCCGGCATCTGGTGTTCGTAGAACGACCATCTCATGCGAGGACGGAGCCATGGAAGCCCGATTCAACATGCTGGACAACGAGCTCGCTACCAAGTTCGCCAAGCGGTTCGCCAACGCGAGCCTGGTGATCCACCAGTCACCGCTGCCGAGGGTCACCCAGGAGTTGGTGTCGCTGCGCGCCAGCCAGATCAACGGCTGCGGTTGGTGCGTCGACATGCATACCAAGGAGGCCGCCGCCGCCGGGGAAACCGCGGTCCGGCTCAACCTGGTCGCCGCCTGGCGCGAGTCCACCGTGTTCACCGAGGCCGAGCAGGCCGCGCTGGCGCTGGCCGAAGAGGGCACCCGGCTCGCCGACGCCCACCAGGGCGTGTCCGACGAGACGTGGGCCCAGGTGCGCAAGCACTACGACGACGATCAGATCGCCGCGTTGGTTTCGCTGGTCGCTCTGATCAACGCGGCCAACCGGCTCGCCGTGATCGTGCACCAGAAGGGCGGCTCCTACGAGGCTGGCATGTTCGCCGCTGCAGTCAGCTGATTCGCTGCTACCGTTGGGTCGTCTGCCCCGATCGATGGGGCCAATGGCCCTATAGGCGATCACGTCGATGCAGTGTGCTGGGTTCGTGGTGCAGATCCTTCCCGACCTCGTGGGCCTGTTCGACGCGTTGCACGCCGATGGGCGGGCGATTATCGGTCCGACGGTGCGCGGTGACGCGATCATCCTCGCCGAGCTCGACGAACCGGCCGCGCTGCCCTACGGCTGGCGTGCCGACGTCGCCGCCGGGCGGTACCGGCTGCGCCATGACGGTGAGCCGCGCGCGTTCACCCATACCAGTAGCCCGCAGTCGTGGAAGCAGGTAGTACACCCGCCGCGCGAGCGGCTGTTGTCGGCCGACCGCACGGACGACGGCTTCACAGTCGACGCCGAAGCGCCCGAACCACGCCGGATCGCGCTGCTCGGCGTCCGCCCGTGCGACCTGCGGGCGATCGGCGTCCTTGACCGCGTTCTCGGCGACGGGGGTCGGTATGCGGGCCGCCGCCGGGAGATGTTCGTCGTGGCCGTCAACTGCACCGAGCCCGGCGACGCGTGCTTCTGCGTGTCGGCGGGCGGCGGGCCGCGAGCGGGCGCTGGCTACGATCTCGCGCTCACCGAGCGTCCGGACGGCACCTACCTGGCGACCGCCGGCACGGCGCTCGGCGCGACGCTCCTTGACCGGCTGCCCGGCATACCAGCGACCGCGGCCGAGGTGTCGGCCGGCGACGAAGCCGTCGACGGCGCCGCGTCGCGCATGGGCCGCGCTTTGCCGCCCGGGGACCTGCGCAGCCTGCTGACCGAGCGCCGCGACAGCCCTCATTGGGAGGACGTCGGCGCCCGCTGCCTGACCTGCGCCAACTGCACGATGGTGTGCCCGACCTGCTTCTGCACCTCGGTAACGGACACCACGGACGTCACCGGCGACCACGCTGAGCGCTGGCAGACCTGGGACTCCTGCTTCGACCTGAACTTCAGTCACATCCACGGCGGACCGGTGCGGACGTCCCGCGACAGCCGGTACCGGCAGTGGCTGACCCACAAGTTCAGCGCCTGGCACGACCAGTTCGGCGAGTCAGGTTGCGTGGGATGCGGGCGCTGCATCGCCTGGTGTCCGGTCGGTATCGACATCACCGCCGAGCTACAGGCCTTCAACGCGGAGGGCACGACATGACGACGATGTCACCGGCCCGCTACCGCGTTGTCACCCGAACATTGGAGACCGACGACACCGCCACGCTCACCCTTGAACCGGTCGACGAGCCGCTGCCGGTGTTCCGGCCGGGCCAGTTCGCCATGCTTTACGTGTTCGGCGTTGGCGAGGTGCCGGTTTCGATCGCCGGGCGCTCGGGCGTCGGAGGCCTGCTGCACACGGTACGGGCGGTCGGCGCCACCACGATGGCGCTGTTCCGGCGGCAGCCGGGTGACGTGCTCGGCGTGCGTGGGCCGTTCGGCTTCGGCTGGCCGGTGCCGGCCCCGGACGGGTCCGACGTCGTCGTGGTGGCCGGCGGGCTGGGGCTGGCGCCACTCCGCCCGGTCGTGCACCACCTTGTCGCGGGCCGGCGTCGCTACGGCCGCACAACGGTGCTGATCGGCGCGCGAACGCCCGATGACCTCCTCTACCGCGACGAATACCGGCACTGGCGGGGCGCCGGACTCGACGTCCAGGTGACCGTCGATACCGCCGACGCCGACTGGTCCGGTGACGTCGGGCTGGTCACCAAGCTGTTCGACCGGGTCGAGTTCCGGGCGGCCGGCACGGTCGCGTACGTCTGCGGCCCCGAGATCATGATGCGGTTCGCGGCTGGCGGGCTGGTCGACCGCGGCGTGCCGGCCGAACGCATCTGGCTGTCGCTGGAACGCAACATGCAGTGCGGCGTCGGCCGTTGCGGCCACTGCCAGCTCGGTCCTCTGTTGGTGTGCCGGGACGGCCCAGTGGTGAGCCACGGCCAGGCCGCGCCGTTGATGTCGATCAAGGAGCTGTGATGACTCCCGCCAAGCTTGCTGTGTGGAAGTTCGCCTCCTGTGACGGCTGTCAGCTGACGTTGCTGGACTGCGAGGACGAACTGCTGGCCCTTGCCGAACGTGTCCACATTGCACACTTTCTGGAGGCGTCCAGTGCGGTCGAAGGCGGTCCGTACGACGTCTCGCTCGTCGAGGGATCGATCACCACTCCCGCGGATGTCGAGCGCATCCACCGTATCCGCGAGCAGTCCCGGATCCTGATCACCATCGGCGCCTGCGCCAACGCGGGTGGGATCCAGGCGCTGCGGAACTTCGGCAGTCTCGCCGAGTTCCGTTCGCTGGTCTATGCGCAGCCCGGCTATGTGCAGGCGCTCGACCGGTCGTCGCCGATCGCCGCGCACGTGCCGGTTGACGTCGAACTCCCGGGCTGCCCGATTGACCGGCATCAACTCCTCGACACGATCACCGCGCTGCTGGCCGGGCGGCGGCCCGCGATACCGACCGCGACGGTCTGCCAGGAGTGCAAGCTTCGCGGTACGGCGTGCCTCGTCGTCACGCGGGCGACGCCCTGCCTGGGCCCGGTCACCCGGGCGGGCTGCGGCGCGTTGTGTCCGGCGTTCGGCCGCGGCTGCTTCGGCTGCTTCGGACCGATCGACGCACCGAACACCGCGGCGATGGTGTCCGCGCTGCGCCGCCTCGGCATGACGAGCGCCGATGCCGTCCGCGTCTTCCGGACCTTCAACGCCGCGAACCCCCGGTTCCGGCAGGCCGCCGAGGAGGCCGCCCGATGACCCACCGCAGTGACCGCGAGTTCCGCATCCCGGGCCTCAGCCGGGTGGAGGGCGAGGGTGCCCTGAACCTGAGGGTGGACGGCGCCACCGTGACCGGTGTGGAGCTGAACATTTACGAGCCGCCCCGGTTCTTCGAGGCGCTCCTGCGCGACCGCGGATACCTCGAGCCACCCGACATCACCGCGCGCATTTGCGGGATCTGCCCGGTGGCATACCAGATGAGCGCTTGTCTGGCCATCGAGGACGCGTGCGGCGTCGAGGTCACCGCGGAGATCACGCGACTGCGCCGGCTCCTCTACTGTGGCGAGTGGATTTCCAGCCATGCCCTGCACGTGTACCTGCTGCATGCACCCGATTTCCTTGGCTACCCGAGCGTTGTCGAGCTGGCCCGTGACCATCGCGCCGAGGCCGAACGCGGGCTGAACCTCAAGAAGGCCGGCAATGCCCTGCTCGAGCTCGTCGGTGGCCGCGCGATCCACCCGGTCAACGTGCGGGTCGGCGGGTTCTTCCGCGCGCCCGCCCTGGAGGAGCTGCGGACGCTGGCCCGCAACGTGCTCCGGCCGGCCCTGGACGACGCGCTGGCGACCTTGCAGTGGGTGGCCGGCTTCCCGTTCCCCGACTTCACCGTGGCGCATACGCTCTTGGCCTTGACGGATCCGCGGCAGTACCCGATCGAGGCCGGCCGACCGGGCACGTCGACCGGGGGGTCGTTCCCGGTCCAGGACTTCGAACGGCACATCGTCGAGACGCAGGTGCCCCATTCGACCGCACTGCACGCGAGCCTTGACGGCGGTCCCTACCTCACCGGTCCGCTCGCCCGGTACACGTTGAATCACGCCACGCTCTCGCCGCTCGCCCGGGAAGCCGCCCGAGCGGCGGGGCTCGGACCGCGCTGCGACAACCCGTTCCGGAGCATCGTTGTGCGCGCGGTTGAGCTGGTCTACGCGATCGACGAGGCGCTGCGGCTGATCGCTCAGTACGAGCCGCCCTCGCCATCCTGGGTGAGCGTGCCGGCCGCCGACGGCGTCGGTTACGGCGCGACCGAGGCTCCGCGGGGCGTGCTGTTCCACCGGTACGCGATCGATGCCGCGGGAACGGTTCGTAGCGCCCGTATCGTGCCACCGACCGCGCAGAACCAGGCGAGCATCGAGGAGGACCTGCGTCGCTACGCTGAGCGGCACCTCGACCTCGACGACGCGCGGCTGGCGCACGAGTGCGAGCGGGTGATCCGCAACCACGATCCGTGCATCTCGTGCGCCACGCACTTCCTGAACCTGACGGTTGATCGGCGATGAGCAGGTCTCCGATCGTGGTGATCGGGATCGGCAACCCGTACCGGCGCGACGACGGCGTCGGGCCGGCCGTCGTGCAGCGGCTGGCGGCCGAGCGGGTCACCGCAGCCGCGCTGGTCGAGAGCGACGGTGAGGCGACGACGCTTCTCGAGCAGTGGCAGGGGCGGCGGCTCGCCATCGTCGTGGACGCGGCGCACACGCCCGTGCCGGTGCCCGGCCGGATCCATCGGCTGGATCTGCCGTTTGCGGGCTCGTCGTCGACCAGCTCGCACGGTTTGGACCTGGGTCTGGCGGTCCGGTTGGCGGGGGAGCTGGGCCGGCTACCTCAGCGGTTGCTCGTGTTCGCCGTGGAGGCGGCCGAGACCGGGTACGGCTGTGAGCTCAGCCCGGCTGTCGCGCGGAGCGTGGATGAGATCGTCGCCGAGCTTCGCGGCCTGCTCCGCGCGGACCGGACGCGGTAGGCGGCCGCCGTCGAGCGGGGCAAGCCGAGGATCGCCGGCCAGTGCCGTGGTACGCCCGCAGCGCCAGCGCCAGCGCCGCCTAGCGCGGCCGGCCGGTGTAGCGCCACGCGGCGATCAACGCTTCGATCGTGGCGGCGGTGTCGATCGGCTGCTCGTCGCCCTCCGGCGTGGCCGGCGTCTCTGGTTCACGCCACTGGTTGCCCGCGTTGTGCGGAGTTGACCCTGCGCGTCACCGAGCCGAGCCGTCATGACGAACTCCTAGGCGGCTGACTGCCGCTGGCGCGCGAATGCTCCTATCTCGAGGGCGATCTCGGCGGCAACGGCGTCGGCCGCCTGTTGTACCGCGGGTGACAGCCCCATGCCTTCGCCGAGATCGCCCGTCTCGATGCCGAACACGATGAGCCGGCTGGGCAGACGGCCGGTTGAGCGGGCGGTTTCCACCGCGTTGCCGACATCGGCCGCATGCGCGCGCACCGCTCGAATGCGCTCAACCGCCGGCCTCGGCACCATGAGCCGATGGACCCGGCCCGGGTGCGGGGGATCGGCCTGCATCGCGTCGACCAGGATGGCCAGCCGTTGCTGGTCCCACAGCATGATCAAGGCGGCCGCCTCGCCGTCACTCTCGGCCAGCGCGGCGTTATCCAGATGCATCGACCGCAGTCGGTCGATGACCGCCGGGCCGACGCCGGCGTCACGCCCGAACCGGTTGCCGACGCCGATGACAACTAGGTCTGCGTTCCTCACCTCCCAAACGCTAATTTTTGTTGGCCACGCTGGGCAGAGGCGAAAGTCCTCAGGTGGAAGACGGGCCGTCCGGCACTGGCTCACAGTGCACGAGTGGAGGAACGTCAATGGAGAAGGGAGTGCTTGCCATGGAACTCACTCACAGTAGGGCAGTACTGCGAGCATTCGCCGCCGTTCACCACCTCGTCTCGCGGCGAACCGGTCCTGCCCATCCGCACACCGCCGATCAAATGCTCGAGCTGCACAAGGATTCACTACCGCCCCGGCTCAACGTCGGTTGAGCCAGGACGGCGATTGCCGGCCGGTCAACGCCGACCGGCAATCTCGTATTTGAGCTCCAACTTGGCGATCTTGCCGGTGCTGGTCTTCGGCAGCTCGTCACGAATCTCCACCGTGCGCGGGTACTTGTACGAGGCCATCCGGTCGCGGCAGTACATCACCAGCTCCTGCGGCTCGGCCGAGGCGCCTGGTTTGAGTGAGACGACCGCGGTGATCTCCTCGCCGAGCCGGGCATCCGGTACCCCAAAGACGGCGGCGTCGGCGACGGCCGGGTGCGAGTAGAGCACCTCTTCCACCTCGCGCGGGTAGACGTTGTAGCCGCCGCGGATGATGAGCTCCTTCTTGCGGTCCACGATGAAGAAGAAACCGTCCTCGTCCATGTATCCGAGATCGCCGGTGTGCAGCCAGCCGCCGGCCAGTGCCTTCGCCGTCGCCTCGGGCTGTTCGAAGTAGCCCTTCATGACGTGGAACCCACGGGTCACGAGCTCGCCGATGTGCTCGTGGCCGGACGGCAGGCAGTGCCCTTCGTCGTCCCAGATCTGAACCTCGACGCCCCAGATCGGCTTGCCCACGCTGTACGCGCGCCGGTTGTCGACGCCGGTGTTGAACGTCGTCGTCGACGCCGTCTCGGTCAGTCCGTAGCCCTCGAGGATGACGACGTCGAAGCGGGCCTCGAAGGCGTCCAGGACGTGTGCGGCGATGGCCGAACCGCCGGAGATCGCGATGCGCAGTGACGACGTGTCGAACCGGTCCAGGTCTGGATAGTCCAGGACGGCGACGAACATGGTCGGCACGCCTTCGAAGATGGTCACCCGGTCGCGTTGAACAGCAGTCAGCACGGCCGCCGGATCGAACCGGGGAACGAGCGACATGGCGCAGCCGAAGCGGATGCAGATGTTCAGGATGCTCGACAACCCGAACACATGAAAGAGCGGAAGCGCGGTCAGTACCACGTCATCCGGGTGCACGTTGAAGAGGCGGCCGGGAATGTCGGCGTTCATGTACAGCTGCATGTGGGTGAGCTCGGCGGCCCGCGGGGTGCCCGTGGTTCCCGAGGTGAACACGATCGCCGCCGTGTCCACGCCTTCGCGCGCGGCCAACGGACGGCGGTGCGGGGCGTGCTTCAGCAATTCTGGGAACGGCTTGAGCGAGTCGCCGGCCGGACCGACGGCATAGACGGCGTCGACGCCCGCGTCGGCAGCCCCTTTGGCGGCCTCGGTCGCGGCTCCCGCCCAGGTGATCAGGGCCCGAGCCGTGGAGTGCCGCAGGCAGTAGGCCACCTCGCGGGCCTTGAACAGGGGGTTCAGCGGCACGACGACGCCGCCGGCCTTGAGGATCCCGAAGTAGGCGACGACGAACTGCGGGATGTTGGGCAGCTGCAGTGCAACCTTCTCACCGGGCCGGATCCCGATGGCGGTGAGACCTTCGGCGACCGCGTCCGAGCCGGCGTCGAGCTCACCGTAGGTCATGCGGCCGCCGTCGAAGTAGATGGCCGAGTGTTCGGGGAACGCGTCGGCCGACTCGCGCAGGATGATGGCGAGATTGAACATGGGGGCATCTCCATTCTGTGCTCAGAGGGATTGCTCGTCGAGCCACGTGAGCAGTGCTCGAGCGGTCGCCTCCGGCGCCTCCAGTTGCGGCACGTGGCCGACGTCCGGCAGGACGACGAGTTGCCAGGTCGGGTGCTGCCGCGCCAGGGCGCGGGACGCGGCGACCGGGATCAAGCGGTCCTGGTCGCCATGGATTACCAGGGCCGGCGCCGTGACGGTTTGGATGATCGCCCGGTATGAGGAGCGCCGCAGCCCGCTCGCGGTCGCGACGACCGACCGGGCCGCTCGCAGGAACTCCTGGTCGGCGTGCGGAAAAGCGCTGCGGACACGGGCCTGCTCGACATGTTCGGCGACCACGTCCGCCGCTACCCGGGACGGGTCGACGCACAACAGTCGTAGGAGCGCCCGGACCGCTGCTTCCGGGCTTACGAGCCGTCGCCGGGCCACCATGATGGCCCGATTGAGGACGGGCGTCGCATAGCCCGCGAAGGCGGCCGCGATCAGTGGATCCGGCACCCCGGGAAGGAACGGCGACGCCGGGTCCAGCAGGGCCAGCCCGGCCACGGTCTCGGGCTGGAGCCCCGCCTCGAGCAGTGCGATCATCCCGCCCATCGAGTTGCCCAACAGGACGACCGGTTGGTCGGTGATGGTCGTGACGAACTGGTGCAGCAGTGCGCGGTTGGCCCGCACCGCGGTCGACCGGCCGCGAGCCCGGGTCAGGCCGTGGCCGGCGAGGTCGGGCGCCACCAGCCGGTACCGCGAAGTCAGGAGCGGCGCGATGGACAGCCAGTTGAGGGCCGAGCCGCCAAGCCCGTGGACCGCGACGAGCACCGTGGCGTCCGCTGGACCGCCGAAGTCCAGGTAGTGCACGGGCAGGTCGAGGTCAATCCACGTGTTCACCTCGCCAGGACCGGCTCCCGTACCGGAACGACGACAACGATCAGCTCGCGGTTGGCCATGACGATGCCTCCATGCTCGAGGAATGCTTTCCTCAAGCATCGGCGGCCGGCGCCTTGGCCAGACAGGGCCGGACCTACTCAGGGATTGAGCCGTTCGGCCCGGCCGAGCGGGTCTGGACGATCGAATCGAACGCCGCGCGCCGAGGGGCCTTGCCGATCGGGGGGACGCCCGGCGCGCGGTACCCGATCCGGATCACGATCATCGGCCAGCCGACGTGCCCGAGCATTTGCCGCAATGTTTCCCGGGCCGTGCCGACCTCGACCAGGTCGCTCATCATCGACGATGCGAGCCCCTCGGATGTCGCGGTCAGCAGCACGGCTGACAGGGCCTCGCCGGCGTGGATCCAGTCGATAGCTTCGTCACCGTCGGTGAACAGCACGAGGTACTCGGCGAAGCGGTCCACCAACTCAGAACGGTCGAAGATGGTCTTGTGCTCCGGCTCGGTCGCGCGGAAGTCGCGGATCGGCACCGGGCGCGCCTGGTCGGGCACGGTGGTGTCGAGCGGCACGCCGTCGCCCGTGGACTCCGGGCGCCCCACCCAGCTGACCAGGTCAGTGCGGTACGCCGGATCGGCGAGCTCGACGGTGGCCGCGCGGCCGGCCGCGGTCGTCACATAGACCATGGTGTCCGGGCGGGCAAAGATGAGGTGACCACGGTAGGTCTCGGCGGCCGCCTGCAGGCGGCCGAGTGCCTCGGCCGGCACCCGCTGGTCGGCGAACGGGCGCCGGTCGCTGCGCCGCTCGGCCATCGCCCGGAAGAGCCGCACGGCCGCTGCCTCCGGCGGCTGCTTGCCGGTCAGCGTGATGCGCGCGAGCAGGTCCGGCTGGCCCGGCTCCGGCTGGTAGGCCACGGCCCACGTCGCCCCCAGGGCGGTCAGCGCGGTGACCGCGTGGTGCAGTGCCACGCCGCAGGCCAGCGTGAGCAGCCGGCCGGCCGGATCGATGGAAGGCACCTGCCGGGCCCGGTCGGCCCACAGTTCGGCGGCCTGGCCGCCGATGCGCCACCGCCACGGCTGAGTGTTCAGCAGCGACGGGGCACCGAGGGCGGACACCGCAGCCTGGGACAGGAGGCGGCTCTCCGGCGCAATGCGCACGCCGGCCTCGACGTCGGTCAACTGAATCACGGCCATGACGGCCTCCCCGGAACTGGAGCAAGAAAGGTTGCTCCAACCTTCACCGACGGTGACCCCGGGCGTCAGGGTCGTAGGTCCCGTCGTCACCGGGACTACGGCGAACCCGGCGATGTCAGGACCAATGGACCTAGTGGGCAGGCCGAGTGGTCCGGTACAACGGAGGTGTGATCAGGGTCTTTCTCCTCGACGACCATGAGGTCGTGCGATACGGGTTGCGTGAGATGCTCGAGCGCGAGGGCGACATCGAAGTCGTCGGCGAGTCCGGCTCGGCGGTTGAGGCGAGCCATCGGATTCCGGCGCTGCGGCCCAATGTCGCCGTGCTCGACGGCCGGCTGCCCGATGGCAGCGGCATCGACGTCTGCCGCGACATCCGTTCCGTCGACCCGACGATCCAGGCGTTGATTCTCACCTCCTACGAGGACGACGAGGCGCTGTTCGCGGCGATCATGGCCGGTGCCTCCGGCTACGTGCTCAAGCAGATCCGGGGCAACGACCTGGTCGACGCGATCCGCCGGGTGGCCGCCGGGCAGTCGCTGCTCGACCCCGCGGTCACCGCCCGGGTGCTCGAGCGGATCCGGCGCGGCCCCGACCAGCCCGACGAGCTACGCAACCTGACCGAGCAGGAACGGAAGATCTTGCTCCTCGTCGCCGAAGGTCTGACAAACCGGGAAATCGCCGGGCGGATGTTCCTGGCTGAGAAGACGGTCAAGAACTACGTCTCGAGCCTGCTGGCCAAGCTCGGCCTCGAGCGGCGCACCCAGGCTGCGGTGTTGGCGTCCAAGCTGCTGGGCGACAAGCACTGACTACGATTCAGCTATGGCTTCGGCGATGAACGAGCCGCTTCTGCCCGCGCTGTCCCGGGCCGGGCTGGATGACCTGCTGCATGAGCTCCTCGACCGGGTCGGCGAGGTCCTGACCAGCCGGGAGCGGCTGCGCGCGCTCCTTGAGGCGGTCGTCGGCATCGGCGCCGACCTGGACCTGCACAGCACTCTCCAGCGCATCGTCGAGGCGGCCTGCCGGCTGACCAGCGCGCGATACGGTGCGTTGGGTGTCATCGGGACCGACCGGATGCTGGTCGAGTTCATCAACCACGGCATCGACGACGCCACCCGGGCGGCGATCGGTCACCTGCCGACCGGCCACGGCGTGCTCGGGTTGCTGATTGAAGAGCCGCGTCCGATCCGGCTCCAGGACATCACCCAGCATCCGCGGGCCTACGGGTTCCCGCCCAACCATCCGCCGATGCACAGCTTCCTGGGTGTGCCGGTGCGCATCCGCGACCAGGTCTTCGGCAACCTGTACCTAGCGGAGAAGCAGGGCGGCGCCCAGTTCGACCAGGACGACGAGGACATCATGGTCGCGCTGTCGGTGGCGGCCGGCGCGGCGATCGAGAACGCGCGACTCTACGACCTCACCCGCCGCCGGCAGGGGTGGCTGGAAGCGGCGGCCGAGATCACCTCGGTCCTGCTCGGCCAGATCCAGCGGACCGAGGCGCTGCAGCTGGTCGCCACGCGGGCGCGTGAGGTGGCCGAGGCGGATGTGGCGATGGTTTTGCTCTACGACCCGGGGGCCGGGACGCTCGTGGTGGAGGTCGCCGACGGCGGCGATCCGGCGCTGGTCGGCTCGGCGGTCCCACTGGCCGGCAGCGAGTTCACCTCCGTCGTGGACGAGCACCACTTCACCGTGGTCGACGACCTCGGCCGGGCGGCGACCTGGTCGCATCCGATGGAGACCGGCACGGCGCTGCTGGTGCCGCTCAGCTTCAGCGGTGAGGTTCTCGGCTCGCTGGTCGTGGCCTACCGGGTCGGCAATACCGGGTTCGTTGACGATCCTGACCTGGCGCTCGTGCAGACCTTCGCCGGCCAGGCGGCCCTCGCCCTGGAGCGGGCCCGCGCGCAGGAAGAACGAGAGCAACTCGCCGTGCTCGGCGACCGCGAGCGGATCGCCCGCGAGCTGCACGACGTGGTGATCCAGCGGCTGTTCGCGGCCGGCATGCAGCTGCAGATGGCCAGCTCGGTCGCGGTGCGGCCGGACGTCCGCAAGCGGATCGAGACGGTCGTGGACGACCTCGACGTCACCATCCGCGACATCCGATCGGCCATTTTTGAGCTGCGCCAGGCCCAGGGCAGCCTGCGCGGCGAGATCCGCACGACGGTCGAGCAGGCCCGGCCGGCCCTCGGCTTCCGGCCGGAGCTGCGGGTCGACGGGCCGGTCGACACCGTCGTACCGGAGCCGGTCCGGCCGGCACTGCTGGCCGTCCTGCGCGAGGCGCTGTCAAACGTGGCTCGGCACGCCGAGGCCACCACGGTATCGGTGCTGGTGTCGGCCGGGGCCCGGGAGTTGACGCTGACCGTGCGCGACGACGGGCACGGCTTCGACCCTGACGCGCCACCGGCAACGAATGGCGGCGGACACGGCCTGCGCAACATGCGGGCGCGCGCCGACGAACTCGGCGGCGTTTGCACGCTGGCCCGCGCCGAGCCAGGAGGCACCGTCCTGAGCTGGCGCGTGCCGCTCTGAGGACTCGGTAGCGTGTACCCGTGATCCTCGTGCTCAACAGTGGCTCGTCATCGGTGAAATACCGGCTGACCGAACCCGACGGCCGGAGCGTTGCGCACGGCAAGGTCGAGCGGATCGGCGAGGCCGGCGGTCCGGCCGATCACGACCGCGCGGTGCGGCGGATCCTCGAGGACCTTGCGACCGACCGGTCCGCGATCATCGGCGTCGGGCACCGCGTCGTGCACGGTGGCAGCCGGTTTACCGCCCCGGTGCTCATCGACGACGACGTGGTCGCCCGTCTCGACGCGCTGGTTCCCCTGGCTCCGCTGCACAATCCGGGCAGCGTGGCCGGGATCCGGGCGGCGCGGGCAGCCCTTCCCGACGTGCCCCAGGTGGCCTCGTTCGACACGGCGTTCCACGCGACGCTCCCCGACGTTGCCGCGACGTACGCGATCGACCAGACGGTCGCCGAGCGCTGGGGAATCCGCCGCTTCGGCTTCCACGGCCTTTCCTACCGGTACGTTTCGGCACGCACCGCCGAACTGCTCGGGGCGCCGTTGGCCACGCTCAACCTGATCGTCCTGCATGTGGGCAACGGAGCGAGCGCCGCCGCGATCGAGGCGGGCCGATGTGTCGACACCTCCATGGGGTTCACCCCGCTCGATGGCCTGGTGATGGGCACCCGAGGAGGCGACCTGGATCCCGGCGTGCCGTTGTTTCTGCAGCGTAGCGCCGGATACGACCCGGACGCGATCGACGACCTGCTCGAGCACCACAGCGGCCTTGCCGGGCTCTGTGGCGACAACGACATCCGCGACGTCCTGCGGCGGCGAGCCGACGGCGACCCGGCGGCTGCGTTGGCTTTTGACGTGTACTGCTACCGCATCCGCAAGTACGTCGGCGCCTACTTCGCGGTGCTCGGCCGGGTGGACGCCATCGTGTTCACCGCCGGGGTCGGCGAACACGCTCCTGAGGTCCGCGCGGCCAGCCTGGATGGCCTTTCCGCGTGGGGCGTGCACATCGACGCGGCCCGCAACGCCGCCGACGCACGGGTCATCTCCCCGGACGGAGTGCCGGTCACCGTGTGCGTGGTGCCGACCGACGAGGAACAGGCCATCGCCGAGGACGTCCAGTCGGTGCTCAGTCGGCGAACTCGATGACCTGTTCGGGCGGCAGCCGCGGGGTATGCGGGGGCCCGGCGTGTTCGGGGTCGGTGAGACCGAGACGCAACACCAGGTAGGGATAGCCGGTGTCGCCGAGCATGCGCCGCAGAGCCTGGCGGGTGAAGTCGAGCTCGATCGGGCTGCTGAGCGGCAGCACGGCGGCGCCGTGCTCGGTAGCCGAGAGCCACAGCTCGCTTAGCGCCTCGCCGCCGGACAGCCAATCCCGCGGCTCGTCACCATCGCCGTACAGCACCGCGTAGGCGGCCGCGCTGTCGTGGCCGGCGCCGGGTTGCAGGGTGCCGGCGACGCCGAAGTCGCGTTCGGCGACGGTGGTCAGCGGCAGCTCGGCCGGGATGACCGCGTCGGGCAGGCCGGTGCCTTCCGGCCGGTCACCGCCGACCCAGGCCCTGGTCTCGTCGCGCAGCGCCTCGTCGCGCTGCTCCGCCTCGCCGGCGTGCTCGATCATCACGGCCACCTGCAGGACCTGGTCCCGGTTGAGGACGTGCAGCCGGGCACCGCCGCGGCGGGCCGCCGCGACGAGCGCCTCGCGGACCTCGGGCGTGAGCGGTTCGTCGCTGACCGTGCGGCGGTCGGTGTGCCGCACCCGCAGCAACTGCAGGCGCCGCATGGCCGCCGGGTCGGCCGGCTCGTGCCGCTCGGCGTGCACGACGGCGAGGGGTTGCTCGGCCGGCCGATCCACGTGGTAGGCCCACCCCTCGGCGGTGAGAGCGACGAGTGCATGGTGCAGCGCCGCGCCGCAGCTCAGCTGCATGAGCCGGCCCTGCGGGTCCTGCTCATGCAGCTGACGGTCCGGCGCTGCGAAGAGCTCCAGCCGATCACCGCGCACGACCCAGCGCCACGGCTGTGTGTTATGGATGGATGGGGCCAGCCGGGCGGCGTCGGCCGCGGCGGCCAGTGCATCCGTCACCGTGCCGGTCATGAGCCCTCCTGGTCGCGATGCGGCGCGCCTTTACCGGCCGTCTTCCGATGAGGCCGCGCAAGCGCGGCCTCGGGCCGCAACCGAGGCAGCCAAAACGCGGCCTCGGGCCGCAACCGAGGCAGCCAAAACGCGGCCCGAGGTCCAGACGCCCGCCAGCGCGCAGCATCGCTCATCCTCGCTCAGCCTCGCTCCGCCCAGTCGCCGACGACCCAGTCTCGCACCTCGGGCATGTCCTCGAGATGCTCGACCACGTAGACCTCATGCTCGGCGAGCTTGCGTTCGCACCAGGCCTTGAGCTCGGTGGCGCCGGGTGGCAGCCGCCGGGCGTTGTTGATGGCATCCATCACCAGGTGGTAGCGCGACACCCGGTTGCGCACGGTCATGTCGAAGGGGGTGGTCGTGGTCCCTTCTTCGATGAACCCGCGCACCCGGAACCGGTCGACGTCGGGCCGGCCGTGCACCAGCTGGTGGATGGCCCCCGGATAGCCGTGGAAGGCGAACACCACGTCGACGGTGTCGGTGAACAGCTCGGTGAACTGGACCTCGCTCATCCCGTGCGGGTGATCCTTCGGCCGGGGCAGCGTCATGAGGTCGACGACATTGACGACCCGGACGCGGAACTTCGGCAGCCGCTCACGCAGTATCTGCGCGGCCGCGACGGTTTCCATGGTCACCACGTCACCGGCGCAGGCGAGCACGATGTCCGGATCGGTCGAGCCGTCGTCGGTGCCGGCCCAGTCCCAGATGCCGGCCCCGCGGGCGCAATGCTCCGCGGCCACCTCCATCGGCAGCCACTGCAGTTGCGGCTGCTTGTCGATCACGATGAGGTTGATGTAGGAGCGGGACCGCAGGCAGTGGTCGGCGACCGACAGCAGGCAGTTGGCGTCCGGCGGGAGATAGACGCGGGCGACGTCGCCGCGCTGGGTGAGCACGACCTGGATGAGGCCCGGCCCCTGGTGCGAGAAGCCGTTGTGGTCGTTGCGCCACGCGGTCGAGGTCAGCAGCACGTTGAGGCTGGGCACCCTGGCCCGCCACGGCAGCCGCTTGGCCTCCTGCAGCCACTTGCCGTGCTGCACCGTCTGTGACGCCGACACCATCGCGAACGCCTCATAGGTGGCGAAGATCCCGTGCCGGCCGGTCAGGTTGTAACCTTCCAGCCAGCCGTGGCAGTTGTGCTCCGACAGCACCTCCATGACGCGGCCGTCCGGGCCGATCGCCACGTCGTCGGCGTTCACCTGCTCCATGAATGCCCGGTCGGAGACCTCGAAGACGGCGCCGAGCCGGTTGCTGTTCGTTTCGTCGGGGCAGAACAGCCGGAACTTGTCGGGATTGGCCACGTACAGGTCGCGGAGCAGCTCGCCGAGGCGCCGCGTCGATTCGGCCCGCTCGGCGCCCGGCTCCTTCACCTGGACCGCGTACCCGCGGAAGTCCGGAATGTCGAGATCCCTGGTGAGCAGCCCACCATTGGCGTGCGGGTTGGCACTCATCCGCAGCTCTCCCGCGGGAGACAGTCCGCGGACGATCTCGACCGGCGCACCGGCGTCGTCGAAGAGCTCTTCCGGCCGGTAGGAACGCAGCCAGCGCTCCAGGATGGCCAGGTGCTCGGGGTTCTCCTTGACACCGGACAACGGCACCTGGTGAGACCGCCACGTGCCGGTCACCCGGATGCCATCGACCTCCTCCGGGCCCGTCCACCCCTTCGGCGACCGAAGGATGATCATGGGCCAAGGCGGACGCGCACCGTCCCCGCTCCCGTCACGGGCCGCCTGCTGGATCGCGCGGATCTTGCCCCATGCCTCGGCGAGCGTCGCCGCGAAGCGGTGGTGCATGCCCGGCAGGTCCGCGCCCTCCACCTCGAGGACCTCGTAGCCATGGCCCTCCAGCAGTGATCGGACTTCAGCCGGCCGCTTGCGGGCCAGCACCGTGGGTCCCGCGATCTTCGCGCCGTTGAGGTGCAGAATCGGCAGGACCGCGCCGTCGCGGGCCGGATTCAGGAACGAGATGCCCTTCCAGGAGCCTTCCAGCGGCGCGGTCTCCGCTTCCCCGTCACCGACCACCGCGACAGTGATCAGATCGGGGTTGTCCAGCACTGACCCGAACGCGTGAACGAGCACGTAGCCGAGCTCGCCACCCTCGTGGATCGAGCCGGGCGTGGTCACCGAGACGTGGCTCGGGATGCCCCCCGGGGTGGAGAATTGCCGGAACAACCGCAGCACGCCGGCCTCGTCCAGGGACACCGCCGGGTAGATCTCGCTGTAGGTCCCCTCCAGATAGCCCGCGGCGACCAAGGCCGGACCGCCGTGCCCAGGGCCGGCCAGGTAGATGGCCGATTGGCCGGTGAGCCTGATGAGGCGGGAGACGTGGGCGTAGATGAACGACAGGCCCGGGCTCGTGCCCCAGTGCCCCAGGAGGCGCGGCTTGATGTCAGCCGGCTCGAGCGGGCGGCGCAACAGCGGGTTGTGCTGCAGGTATATCTGCCCAATCGTCAGATAATTGTTGGCCCGCCACCAGGCGTCCAGCTGCGCGACATCCTCGTCGCTGAGCTGACCGACCTGGCGATCCGTGACGGTAGTCACCACAGGTTTCCCTTCATCCGACTTCGCGTGCGCTTATGCCGAGACTAATCGGCGAGAAGTCGATCTGCGCTGCGTCGCAGGTCATCGGATCATCTCCAGTTCAGCTTCGGTCGCGCGAGTGGCGCCGCCCACGGACCGGACGCCAGCCGGGAGGGGTAGTGCGGCCGGCGTCCGGCCCAGCTTCTGCCGCGGTGCTCAGCTGGGCAACGTCCGGCCGAGCACGGCGCGCTCGCGCAGCCAGGCGTGGCCGCGGAAGCCGCGCCACGCCTGGCTGTGCGATATCGGCTGGGTGAGCGATGCTCACTGTCATGACCCAATCCGATCGGTGAAGCTGTGTTTACTTGAGCCACGGGGCTTTCTGGACGAGTGCCGTGCGGTTCCACCACTGGCCGAGGCCGAGGGTGGTGCCGGCGCCGATGAGCGTCAGGCCGATGATCGTGCCGGCGTAGATCAGGTGGTCGTCCATGAAGACGTGGTTCTCCGGGGGGAGCACCGCGGTGAACATCATGACCAGAAGCACGGTGGCCGAGACCGCCGCGATCCGCATGCCGATGCCCAGGATGAGCGCGATGCCGATGCCCAGCAGGGCGAGCATGAACAGCCAGTCGGCCCACGCGGAGCCGGCGATGGAGTTGTAGAAGCCCTTGAAGGGGCCCGCCGCGGCGAACTTGAGGAAGCCGGTGGTCGGGTGCCCGCCGTTGATCCAGGCAGCCTTCGACGCCGTCTCGTGGCCGAGGCCGAACAGCTTGTCGAGGAACGCCCACAGGAAGACCGTGCCGAGCGCGATGCGCACTGCGGCGAAGACGTAGCGGGCGGCGGTCGTGACGGTGCTCGGGGCCGTGCCGGTGGCGACGGCCGTTGTGGTGGTGGGCTTGTGGACGATGGTGGCCATGATCGTGTCCCCTTCCCGGACGTTGGCTTCGATCAATTCCTTGTGCACTTTCAGCGTCGCGTATCGCAGGGCGGGGGATCAGGGCCGGCTGCACTGGACCGGGCGGGACCAAGGTCCCGACCCTCAGCGCAGGGCCAGTCCGAGGGCGCGGCCGCCCTCGCGCAGCCAGTCCCGGGCGCGTGGGTGGGCGGCGTGGTCGAGGATCTGCTGCGCCTGGGCGAGCGCGTCCTGGCCCCAGATTCGCGCCACGCCCTGCTCGGTGACGATGTAGCTGTGCTGGAACGACGTGACCGGGCCGGAGACCAGTGGCACGACGGCCGACACGTCGGCCTTGGGATGCCACGAGCGCAGCGCGATGACCGCGTGGCCGCCGGGCGAGTGCATCGCCCCGACGATGAAGTCGGTCTGCCCGCCGAAACCGGAGTGCACGCGTGAGCCGACCCGGCTGGCGTTGGCCTGGGCGAAGAGGTCGACCTGCAGGGCGCTGTTGACCGACATGAGGATGGGCTGCCGGGCGATCGCGGCCGGGTCGTTGGTCTTCTCGGTGCGCAGCATCCGGATCCGGGGATTGCGGTCGACCCACTCGTACAGCTCGGGCGAGCCGAAGCAGAACGAGGCGGTGACCGCAACGTCCGGGTCGAGGCGGCCGGCCTTCTCCAGGGCCAGGACGCCGTCGCTGAACATCTCGGACCAGATCCGCAGGCCCGAGCGGTTGGCCAGGGCGAGCAGTGTGGCGTCGGGGATGGCGCCGATGCCGAGCTGGAGGGTGGCGCCGTCGGGCACGAGCTGCGCCACGCGGGCGCCGATCCCCAGCGAGTCGTCGTCGGGCGCGGCCGGGGCGTGGACGGCCAGCGGCTCGTCGAGCTCGAGCTGGTAGTCGATGGCGTCGACGGGGATCATCGCGTCGCCGTAGGTGACCGGCATGTGCGGGTTGGTCTGCGCGATGACCAGGCCACCGCTGGCGCGGGCGGCCTCGATCGCCGCCGGCAGCACGTTGACCTCGACGCCCAGGCTGACCGCGCCATCCAGCGGACTCGAGGTGTGCAGGAGCACGATGTCCGGCCGAAGCGTCTGCCGCAGCAGGGCGGGCAGCAGGGACAACCGGCACGGGAAGTACACGAGGCGGGGATGTCCGCGCATGCCGGGGCCGACGAACGCGGTCTCGTAGCTCACCCCTTCGCGGTCAGGGATGCCGTGCTGGGCGTTGAGCATGTGCAACCGGTACGCGGGAAGCGCGGTGTCGAGGATGCGCAGTGCCCGCCAGGGCGTGGCGTGGTTGCCGCTCGCCACGACGCGTGGCGTGGACGGAAGGGCGGACAGTAACCGTCGCAGGGCGGCCTCGGTGATGGTCTGCATGATCGGCACCTTCGTCGATGTGGTCAGGCGGCTCCATCCAGGGCGAGCAGTCGCAGGCGGGTTGCCTGCATTCGCTTCACGACCACGTCCAGGAACCGCTTGGTGAGCTCGTAGCCGAGCACCGGGTTGGCCTCGCACGACGCCCGGACGCCGGAGCCGTCCAGCGCGACGGTCAGCACCGGCCCCTCGGTGACCGCGCCGAAATGCCAGCGGTATGGCGAGAAGAGCCACGACCAACCGAGCACGCTGCCCGGGCCGAGGGTGTCGATGACCACGTCACCGCGCCCGGGCACGTGGACGTCCAGGTTGACGTACCCGTCACGCAGCAGCCAGAAGCCGCTCGCCTTCCCGCCTTCGGCGAAGATCCGGCTGTCCGGGCGCAGCGCCGTCCGGGTCGCCCAGTGGGCCAGTGTGTCGAGGTGGGGTGGCGCCAGGCCGGCCAGGAACGGGTGGGTGGCGAGCAGATCGTGAGTGGTTTGCATGGCGCACCTCCGGCAAGAGTCCGTTCCTTCATGCCACCCGTCCAACCGGGCTCGGTCAAGGGCCGCCCGACCGCGTCCACGCCCGGCCGGATGCCCTCCATGGACGGGTCCTTCGGCCCGACCGGCCGGCCGGCCGACGGTGATCGCGGAGACGATGGGCTGCCCCTTCTGCCATTCAGTTCACCAGTTCGATGAGCACAAGCTCGTGGTCACGGTCGGCCGGGCGGCGGCCCTGCCGACGGTAGGCACTCATCGCATCCGCGTAGCCGCGGTCGCCCGGACCGAGCGCCAGCGCCTCGCCATCGCGGGTCGTGCCGGCGAGGGTCACCTCGAGTCCGTGGCTGACGTCGCGGAAGTTGCGCCACCACCGCTTCGCGGAGGCCCGGGCCACCAGCACCAGGAGCCGATCCCCGTCGCGCACGAAGCCGACCGGCAACTCCACGGTGGCACCGGTGTGGCGGCCGATGAAACGCAAGCCGCACACATGCCGGTCGAGGAGACCGCGGGCTGGCGAGCGCAGCAGCCAGAGCACCACCCGGTTGACCGGCGGGCGCCAGTACCAGGCGAGCCCGGCGATGGCCAGGCCGCCGATGAGCATCGCCGGCTGCAGCCACATTTGCGGGCCGATCACCAGCACCTGCACCCCGATCCAGCCGACCAGCAGGAGGCCGGCGGCCAGCGAGAGGTCGGCCGCGTGCCGGACGCCCCGGTAGATCGCGATCGCGGCGGCGATCATCGGCACGGTGACGACGGCGAACAGCGCAAGTCCGGGGATGACCCAGCTGTGCAGCGGGAGCGGTCGCAGGTCACTGACTTGCAGATGCCAAGCGTCGGTCACCAGCATGACGGCGCCGTAGATCGCGCCGATCCCGACAAGGAGCTCCAGCCAGATCAGGCTGGAGCGGATGGCGGCTTCACTCCGCCGGGTGTGTGCGGACAAGGTGACCATGGCGATTCACTCCTTCACGAGCGACGTTTACATGCGGCCGGAGCAAGCGCAGCGCGGCGAGGCCGGTCAGCGCCGCGACGGTGAAGGCCATCAGCAGGCCGCAACCGACGCCGATGACGGTGATCAGCCACCATGCCTGGCCGGGCTGCCACAGCGGCATGGCGGTCAGCATGAACACGGCGAGTCCGGCCAGCCAGGCACCGGCCGTCGTGACGATCCACACTGGACGGTCCAAGCCGGCCCGGCGCAGGACGAGCCACTGGGCGGTGCCGATGCTGCCGAGCAGGGCCAGACCGGCGACGACCAGCACAGCCGGCGGTGGCCCGACCGTGCTGGGCAGAAGGCCCAGCGCATACGCGAACACGGCGCCGATCCCGGTCGCCACGGTGTATCGGCCGGCCGGCAGGGCCGGCAGACGGCTCCGCCAGCCGCGCGCCTGCGCGTAGCCGAGTGCGCAGCCCTCCATGAACCCGGCCGCGAGCACGGCGGAAAAGGCCACCGGAGCGGGCCAGCCGCCGGCCGTGGCGAGCGCGCCGACCGTCGCCGGCACGGCGAAGCCGGCCAGCTCGCCGGCGGTGGTGATCGCGGTCCAGCGCCGCCACCATACGAAAGCGTCACTCATACCTTCACCGTCGGCCGGACCGGGCCGTGCAGGTAGGGCCGAACGTCTTGCCGATGGTCCGGTCGGGACGGGTCGAACGCCCCTACGGGGCGGGCCACCCAGTGACGACGCTCAACTCAATACGGTGACGAGGAGAGTGTGATGACCAAGTACGTGTACGACTTCGCCGAGGGCAACAAGGACCTCAAAGACCTGCTCGGTGGCAAAGGCGGCAACCTCGCCGAGATGGCCAACCTCGGCCTGCCCGTGCCGCCCGGCTTCACGGTCACGACCGACGCCTGCCGCGCGTACTTCAGCTTCGGCGAGCTGCCGTTCGGCCTGATCGACGAGATCGAGCTGCACCTGGAGCGGCTGGAGAACAGGGCCGGTCGTCGCCTCGGCAATCCGGCCGACCCGCTGCTGGTGTCCGTGCGATCAGGCGCCAAGTTCTCCATGCCCGGCATGATGGAAACGATCCTCAACGTCGGCCTGACCGACGCCAGCGTGCCCGGCCTCGCCGCCCAGGCGAGCGGCAATGAACGCTTTGCGTGGGACTCCTACCGGCGGCTGATCCAGATGTTCGGCAAGACCGTCAGCGGCGTGCCCGGTGAGCGGTTCGACGCGGCCCACGAAGCGGCCAAACGGGCTCGCGGCACGACCAGCGACCTCGACCTGGATGCCGCCGATCTACGCGCGCTGGTCGACGAGTACAAGCGCATCTTCGAAGAGCACACCGGCGCCGCGTTCCCCCAGGACCCGCGCGAGCAACTGGAGCGGGCGATCCGGGCGGTGTTCGAGTCGTGGAACGCCGAGCGGGCCGTGCTCTACCGCCGCCAGGAACACATTCCCGCCAATCTCGGCACCGCGGTCAACATCGTCGCGATGGTCTTCGGCAACCTCGGCGACGACTCCGGCACCGGTGTCGCCTTCACCCGCGACCCGGGCGACGGCACCCGCGGCGTGTACGGCGACTACCTGGCCAACGCCCAGGGCGAGGACGTGGTGGCCGGCATCCGCAACACCGTGCCGCTGCAGGATCTTGAAAAGCTCGACAAGCGCAGCTACGACGAACTGCTGAGCATCATGGCCACGCTGGAAGGTCACTACCGGGACCTGTGCGACATCGAGTTCACCATCGAGCACGGCGAGCTGTGGATGCTGCAGACCCGCGTCGGCAAGCGCACGGCGGCGGCCGCGTTCGTCATCGCCTGCCAGCTCGTCGACGAGGGCGTCATCACGCTCGACGAGGCACTGGCGCGGGTGAGCGGGGCACAGCTGGCCCAGCTCATGTTCCCGGCGTTCGACCTGTCCAGCGCCCCGGACGAACTCGCGCGTGGCGTCGCCGCCTCGCCGGGCGCGGCCGTCGGCCGGGTGGTGTTCGATGCGGCGGCCGCCGTGGCCGCCGCCGGCCACGGCGAACAGGTCATCCTTGTGCGCCGCGAGACCAACCCCGACGACCTGCCCGGCATGATCGCCGCCCGGGGCATCCTCACCAGCCGCGGCGGCAAGACGTCACACGCGGCGGTGGTAGCTCGCGGCATGGGCAAGACGTGCGTATGTGGGGTCGAGACGATCGATGTGCAAGCGTCCGCCTTCGAGGTCGCCGGCCGCACGGTGCGGGAGGGCGACGTGATCTCCATCGACGGGACCACCGGCCGGGTGTACCTGGGGGAGGTGCCGGTGCGGCCGTCGCCGGTCGTGCGGTACTTCGAGGGCACGCTCGCCCCCGACGCTGACCCGCTTGTGCACGCAGTGCACCGGCTGCTCACGCACGCCGACCAGCGGCGGCGCCTGGACGTGCGGGCCAACGCGGACACCGCGGAAGACGCCGCCCGGGCCCGCCGGTTCGGGGCTCGAGGAATTGGGCTGTGCCGCACCGAGCACATGTTCCTCGGCGAGCGCCGCGCGCTGGTCGAGCGGCTGATCCTGGCCCGCGACGACGTCGAGCGCGAAGCCGCTCTCGCCGATCTGCTGCCGTTGCAGCGCACCGACTTCGTCGAGCTCTTCCGGGAGATGGACGGGCTGCCGGTGACGATCCGCCTGATCGACCCGCCGCTGCATGAGTTCCTGCCGCCGCTGGAGGAGCTCGCGGTCAAGGTCGCGATCGCGACCGAGCGGGGCGAGGACCCCGGTCGGGACAAACAACTGCTGGACGCGGTACGGCGGATGCACGAGGACAACCCGATGCTGGGGCTGCGGGGTGTGCGGCTCGGCCTGGTCATCCCGGGCCTGTTCGGCATGCAGGTCCGCGCGATCGCCCAGGCGGCCGCCGTCTGCTCGGCCCGCGGGCTGCACCCCAAGCCGGAGATCATGGTGCCGCTTGTCGGCTCCGTGCAGGAGCTGGAGGCCGTGCGTACCGAGGCCGAAAAGATCCTCGCGGAACTCGGCGTCGCCGCCCGTATCGGCACGATGATCGAGGTGCCGCGGGCGGCGCTGACCGCCGGCGAGATCGCCCAGTCGGCCGACTTCTTCTCGTTCGGCACCAACGACCTGACCCAGATGGGCTGGGGCTTCTCCCGCGACGACGTGGAAGGTGCGTTCTTCTCCCGCTACCTCGAGCTCGGGATCTTCGGTGTCTCGCCGTTCGAGTCGATCGACCGGGACGGGGTCGGCCGGCTGATCCGTATTGCCGTCGCCGAGGGCCGGACGACCCGGCCGGATCTGCACATCGGCGTCTGCGGCGAGCACGGTGGCGACCCGGCGTCGGTGCATTTCTTCCACGAGGCCGGCCTGGACTACGTGTCCTGCTCGCCGTTCCGCGTGCCGGTCGCCCGGCTCGAGGCGGGCCGCGCGGCGATCGAGACAGCCGGGTCGGACACCCGGTAACTGGGGTCTGATCAGGACCTTCGGCCCTGCCCCTCCGGCCGTACACGTCGAAACACTCAC
>Ga0207661_10000449_pt1 | contig 26441 bp, 27 predicted proteins | sample KBSC713LmetaG_FD_184337 | JGI IMG/M metagenome (GOLD analysis project Ga0207661, IMG submission 184337) | Corn rhizosphere microbial communities from Kellogg Biological Station, Michigan, USA - KBS C7.1-3L metaG (SPAdes) (version 2) | ecosystem: Host-associated > Plants > Roots > Rhizosphere ...
TGACCATGGGTTACTACACCTACAGCGCTACCAACATCACCGTTACTGCCCAAGCCACCTACGGTACCACCAACAACACCACGACCGACACCGTGGCTATTGTGACGGGGGCGATATGTAATGGTAACGACCCGGCATCAGGTAGCTCACGTTCAGTCGTTATCCTCTACACCGTCGAGCCAACCGGCAAGCAGTGTAAACAGTCCTAGTCTTTACCAAGACACAAGTAAAACAAGCCCTGCCGGGGGCTTGTTTTACTTTTATGAAGGCGCATATTGTCGCCAATGGCAGGCTGGTGGTAGACGCACATGGGAACAGTCCCGGTATGCTACTATAGCTGCATGACTGTGCTTATGCTCATCGTTGCCGGGCTATTGCTAGGCAGCTTTGTAAATGCCCTCGTATGGCGCCTGCACGAAAAGCGCGACTGGGTCACCGAGCGTTCAGAATGTCCCTTGTGCCACCACGTGCTCGCTCCAAAAGACCTCGTACCGGTACTCAGCTGGCTGTGGCTGCGTGGCAAGTGCCGCTACTGCAAAGCGCGTATACCCGACACGCCCCTTACCGAACTCGCTGTGCCCTTATTATTTGTTATTTCTTATTACTGGTGGCCGGTTGCATTGCAGGGGCGGGGGTTATTCGACTTTATATTTTGGCTGATTTTTATTGTTGGTTTTGTGGCGCTGAGCCTTTTCGATTTACGCTGGTTCTTGCTGCCCAACAACATTGTTTTCCCCCTTATGGCGCTCGCCGTATTGCAGGTCGCAGGGGACTGGTTGTTGTTTGGTGGGTCGTGGCATACAGCCGTTGGCCCGGCCTTGGGCGTGCTGTTTATAAGCGGGCTGTTTTATGTGCTGCACCGCGTTTCTCAGGGGAAATGGATTGGTTTTGGCGACGTCAAGCTGGGGGTGGTGTTGGGCCTACTAGCCGCAAGCGCTTCCAAGGCGGCACTACTTTTGCTTGTGGCATCGCTAGTGGGCACGCTGGTGGCGTTGCCGCTGGTTATTGCCGGTAAAGCACACCGCAAGAGCCTGCTGCCGTTTGGCCCGCTGCTCATAGCCGGTATGATCTTTGTGGAGCTGTGGGGAGCGAAGGTCGTGGCCTGGTATACCAGCCTCGTTATTTGACCGGTGAAACGTGCTTAGTGCTTATGTTATACTGAGCCTATGATGGGTGGCCCCAGGAACCATGGCCAATTTCGTACTATGCGTCGACGAGTACGCCGCTCTTTTTCTGTACGTCCTCCCCAGGGCTTTACGGTTATTGAGGTATTGATCGTCTTAGGTGTAACGGCCTTTTTATTTGTTGCGGCGGCATCCCAAATTTCCGGGCGGCAAAACCGTACGGCTTTTGACCAAGCCATCCGCGAGGTCCAATCCCAAATCCAACAAACCATTAACGAAGTTTCCATTGGTTACTATCCCAATTTGTCTAACTTCCAGTGCACGGGCAGTGCTGCGACTGGCCCGGTTATTACTGCCAGCGCCAGCACGGCACAAGGCACAAACAGTGGTTGTATTTTCTTAGGCAAAGCACTGCAGTTTAAGATCCACGGCACCAACCCCGAGCAGTTTGCAACCTTTGCTATCGCCGGCGTGCAACAGGGTGGACTCAATAACGCCGAATCTGCCAGCTTGGCAGAAGCCAAACCCCTAGCCATTGCCTCTACCAATTCCACCACGCTCCCCAGCGCTACCGAAGTTCGCAGCCTGCAGAGTGGGCTTACAACCGCCGATATGTGGTACATGAGCGGCGGCACTAAAAAGCCCATTGGAGTGGTCGCCTTTACGGCGAGCCTTGCCCAATACAGCGGCGGTTCGTTGCAGTCTGGGTCGGAGCAGGTCAATCTTGTGCCCATAGACACCAGCACCATCGACGCCACCCAACTCACTGCTGCGGGCGTCCTTAATAGCAAAATAACCACCAGCCCCCTTAACCCCAGTAGCGGCGTTTTTATCTGTTTTGCCAGCGGCACCACGACCCAGTCCGGGCTTATCACTATCGGCAGCAACGGGCGCCAGCTAGCGGTTACATTAGCGATAAAGGGTAATACAACATGCTCATAAACTCAAAAATCAGTTGTCTTAGGCAGCGCGGCGATACAATTGTCGAAGTGCTCATCGCCATTGCCGTTATTAGTCTGGTGCTGGGCGGCGCCTACGTAACAACCAACCGCAGCCTGCGGGCGACACGTTCGGCGCAAGAGCGCGGCAACGCTCTCAAACTTGTCGAATCTCAAATCGAGCAACTCAAGGGCCTCATCGCTACTAACCCAGCCGGAGTTTTTGGCGCCGGTGTGCCTTCACCGTTTTGCGTTTACAATAACACCATTGTCGACCCATCTACTGGCAACTGCACGGTTAATACCTCCGGGGCGCCGACCACCGCCGAGCCCAAGTTTAACCTGGCCATTACCCGCAGCGGCAACGCTTTTACCGTCAAAAACAACTGGCTGGATGTAGGCGGCAACCAAAATGCCGCCACGCAAATTACCTACAGGGTGTACCAATAAAATATGAAACGGAGCATACGGCACAGCGGAACGGGGGGTTTTACGATTGTCGAACTGATGATCGCCACTGCCGTATTTGCCATAGTTTTAATGGTCGTGACCACCGGTATTATGCAGGTGACACGGGTGTACTACAAAGGTCTTACCGAAGCCAATACCCAAGACGCAGCGCGCAGTATTATGGACAGTATAACCCAGGCCATTCAATTTAACGGGGGAGCCGTAAGCACCACACCGGCTAGTCCCAGTGCCGGTGCATCCTATGCTTTTTGCGTGGGCAATCAGCAGTACAGCTACACACTGGGCTACGAGCTTATGGACACTCCCGACCCCCTGCAGGCCCAAACCTATCATGCGCTGGTGGTTGATACGCTTTCGGGCTGCTCGGCCTCCTCCCCGGCACAAAACGTCCGCGCAGCATCAATAACGGGCAGGGAATTGTTGAGCCCCCGCATGCGCCTCTCTAATCTGTCGGTAACCAATGTGGGAGCTAACCTCTACCGCGTACAGGTGCGGGTGGTGTATGGCGACGACGACCTGCTCAACAACCCCACCACCACTGGCGCCGTATGCCAGAGTGTACGGGCCGGCACACAGTTTTGTGCACTATCAGACCTTTCCAGCGTCGTTATAAAGAGAGTAGAATAGGGAGTATTCATGAGCGGTATTACGGAAAAAGAGCGCAGGCAAGCCGGCATGGTCTCGATCTTGGTGACCATGCTCCTTATGATTGTCATCAGCTTGATCGTTTTGGGCTTTGCCCAGATTTCTCGGCGCAATCAGCGCCAGGCCCTGGACCGTCAGCTCAGCACTCAAGCTTTCTATGCTGCCGAAACAGGGGTTAATGACGCCCGCAACCTTATTAATCAGGCAGTGACCGCCGGCAGCAGCGTTTTGCCTAAAACCGACTGTACCAACGGTTCCGGCGCAACGGCAGTGTTTTATAGCGGTTTGCCCAATGCGACGCTTGACGCCACCAACAAAGTCTCCTACAGCTGCCTTATGGTCAACCCCACGCCCAAAGACCTAAAATATGGCGATATTACCACCACCGGCAAAGTAGTGCCCATTGTAGCCAGCAGCGGAACCATCTCCACTATCAAGTTTAGCTGGGTTTCCGACGATGCTACCAATGCAACGCCCACCACCGGCTGTCCGGCATCGGTAGTTGGCGCCTTTTCGCCTACCGGTAGCTGGACATGCGGCTATGGGGTTTTGCGGTTCGACCTCGTGCCCACCAGTGGTTCCTTAACTGCCGCCGGTTTGCAAAGCAGCACCATGACTTCTTTTATCGTGCCGTTTAGCTCGGGGGGCGTCAGCTCAATCCCTTATGCCGCTTCGGGTGCTAATACCAATAACCGGGTTGGCGGCGCCTGTACTAATGCCGGTTGCAACATTACTATTACCGGGCTTGGCGGCTCGCAGTACTATGCCCGCATTACATCGATTTATAAAAATGCCGGCTCGTTGGATATTGTAGCGAGCGACGCATCTGGCAACGCACTGCCCCTCCAGGACGCCCAGGCTCTCGTAGATGCCACGGGCAAGGCGCAGGACGTGCTCCGGCGCATTCAGGTGCGTATTCCGCTTACACCGTCCAGCTCCAACTTGCTCAGCGACTACGCCCTCGAAACTACCGACGCCGTATGTAAGCGTTTTGTCGGCATGGACACGTACTTCCAAAGTTACGCCGCTGCAGCCGTCAGCGGGCTTACGAGCATCACTACGCCGCCTAATCCATTCTGCCAGTAACCACGCGGTAGAATAATTTTACAGAGCAGGGGGCCGAAGGCCGGTTTAATCGGTTTTGTGGCCGTGGAACCGTTCGTGAATTTGCTTTAGATGCGGGTCGGTAACGTGCGTATAAATTTGAGTCGTGGCGATGTTGCTGTGGCCGAGCATGGCTTGGACGCTGCGTAAATCGGCCCCGTTCATGAGCAAGTCGGTAGCAAAGCTATGGCGCAGCGTGTGCGGGCTTACGTGTTTGGTTATCCCGGCAAGCAGGGCATAGTTGGCCACCAGTCGTTGGACGCTGCGCGCTGTTAAGCGGTGATAATTACCGGAGAGGTCCACTTGCTTGCGGCCCGCAAAGCGCACGAACAGCGGGCGCGTGTTATCTTCGCGTTTGCTTAAATAGCGCTCCAGCCAGCTGGCGGCCTCCGGGCTGATAAAAATCGGCCGGTCTTTTTGCCCCTTGCCGCGCACCATAAATTCGCGCCGCTTTAAGTTAATACTTTCACGGTCCAGCCCCACCAGCTCCGACACGCGCAGCCCGCTGCTAAACAGCAATTCCAAAATTGCCCGGTCGCGCAGCCCGGCCAATTTGTTAATATCCGGCCCGGCAAATAGCCTCGCCAGCTCGTCCTCATTTAAAAACGTTACCTGTTTGCGGGTAGTGTGGGCCAGTTCGACCTTTTCGGCGGGCAGGGTTAAGATATCACGCTTGGCACAGTATTTAAGAAAACTCCGGAGCGCAATAAGGTGGTAGTTCTGGGTCGTTTTTTGCAACTCGTCGGCCACGTTGGTGCCCAGGCGGTTGAGCCACAAACGCCATTTGCGGATCAGCTCCGGGTCAATTTCGTCGACTTTAAGCTCGTCGCCGGCAAAGTCAATCAGCCGCGTCAGGTAGTGGTCGTAATTGGCAATCGTTTTTTGCGAGCGGTTTTGCTCGATCTCCAAATATTCTAAAAAATCGGTTTTGGCTTTGCGGAACTGCATACGCTCTATTGTACACGTACCGTGCGCTGTTCTGCCGGCCGTGTAGGCAAGCCGAGCCGCCACCCGGAAACAGGCTAGAGTAGCAGCCTCTCATCTGTTACAATGGCATTATATAAAAAGGAATAGATACACAACATGGAACGAACACTCATTGTCTTTAAACCCGACGCCGTTGCCCGCGGCATTGTGGGCGAAATCCTCAGCCGTTTTGAACGCGTCGGCCTCAAAATTGTGGGCGCCAAAATGCTCCAGCCCGACTACGACCATTTTTTTAAACATTACGAGGGCATTGGCACACTCAAAACCCGCAAAGGCGACAAAATTTTTGAAGATCAGCTCGCTTCTATGCAGGAAGGGCCGGTTTTTGCCATGGTTTTGGAAGGCGTCGAGGCTGTTGAGCTCGTTCGCAAGATGGTCGGTGCCACGGAGCCCAAAAGCGCCCAGCCCGGCACCATCCGCGGCGACTATGCCCATGTAACCTACGGCCAGGCGGCAACCGTTAACCGCGGCGTTGCCAACATCATCCACGCTTCGGCAGATCTTACCGAAGCCAAGCAGGAAATCGCCCACTGGTTTAGCGACAGCGAAATCCACGACTACGAAGCCGTCCACGAGCGCTTTACCCAGCCGCGCGTACGCTAGCACTTTAACTGCGGGAGCAGGGCGCGCCGGAACCAGGGCGTGCTCCTCCCCTTAGAGCCCCCATAGTTCAATGGATAAAACAACTCCGTCCTAAGGAGAAGCTCTACGTTCGAATCGTGGTGGGGGCACCACATTAGCGCAATGTAAAAAGATGTCCCGTCGTGAGGGCATCTTTTTATTATAAACACGTTATAATGCCAGTATGGGAACAGGAGAGGTTCGGCTATGCACATCCGAAGTTGATGTGATTCGTGAGAATTGCGGTGTCTTTGCGATCATCGATGCCAGCGTTCCTGGCACGCTCGGTGAGCAAGCGTACCAGGGCCTGCTTAAATTGCAAGGGCGCGGCGAGGACGGTGCCGGTATCTATTTGTATGACCCGGTAATAGGACGTTTTCTGGGCGAAAAAGGCACAGGTCTTGTTAAAGAGACAATTATTGACGGAGGAGGCTTGCTTGATGCGCGTGTCCCGCGGGCAAGCGTGGCTATCGGGCATGTGCGCTATGGCACCCTCGGCAAGGTAGAAGACCGTGAGGATTGTGTCCAGCCCTTTTTGGGTAGTGATTATGCGGTTGCGCATAACGGGCACCTGGAATGGATTAACGAAGCCATGGCGCGCTACGGCTTGCCGCAAGGAAAAGCGGTTAATGATAGCGAATGCCTTGCGCAGCTCGTTGGATGTGTTCGCGACATCGCCAGAGTGCAAGACCCCTACGAGCCCGACCCCATGTTTGCCGGCTTAAAAGAACTTTTGCCTCAGCTTGAGGGTGCCTGCTCGGCAGTCATCGCCCAAGAAAACTACATTTATGCGATATGCGATACATGGAACTTCCGGCCCCTCTTTATGGGTCGTCGCCCGCCAGACCCTACTAATCCCGCCGACAAGGGTGCCGTTATTTTCGCCTCGGAGGAACCAGCTATTTGGGCGGCTGGCGGTGTTACAGAACGTGAGATAGAGCGAGGCGAAATTGTACGCGCCGACAAAAACGGAGAGATTATTTCCGATAAGATAGACGTTTCGGGTGCTCCAAGCGCCAAGTGTGTTCTAGAGTACGTGTACCTCATGCGAAAAACGGGTAGCTGGGGCGGCCGAAGCATAGCAGAGGGCCGTATCGACATGGGCCATGAGTTGGGGCATCTGCTTCAAGGGAAGGTGGACGTGGTTATTGGCGTGCCCGATTCGGGCACCACGATGGCGATTGGACTCGCCGAGGCAATCGGCGTTCCGTTTCGCGAAGGGCTGGTTAGGGACGGCTACGCCGGCGGCAGGTCGTTTATACTTCAGCCTGTGCTACGCGAAATAGCCGTCCGGCGAAAATTATCCGCTGTTAGCGCCCACGTAAGGGGCAAGAGAGTTGCCATCGGCGACGACTCGATGATACGAGGCACCACCATGCGAGTTCAATCTGAAATGCTGCGCGAGGCAGGTGCCAAAGAAATACACGTAGTCATATCCTCGCCGCCTATTATCGACCCGTGCGTATACGGCATTGATATGAGCGACCCCGGCACGCTCATTGCTCGCCGTCACATGCGCCCTGACGGCACAGTAGACACCAACGCTATCGCCAAAGAACTCAAGGTCAATTCGGTGACCTACTTAGGCGTTGAAGGGCTCAAAAGGGCGGTTGGCTCCGCGGCCGGCGCCGTCTGCACTGCCTGTATGACGGGCCAGTATCCTACTCGCACTCCGGAGCGAGCATCAACCTTTTTAGGTACGCCCCGTCTGCAGGTGCCCCTTTCCATCTCGGTAACCACGCGCGCCACATAATCGTCCCGACCCTGCTACAATAAACATGTAAGCTATGGCCGAAAAATATTTCGAAGACCAGTTCGACAACGAAACCGTGCTGTTCGTATTCCGCAAACACCCCGTGGTCATGCGCCGCGGCTTGGTTTTTGGTATGCTGGCCTTGCTGCTGGGCACTGTGCCCTCGCTGTTTAAGCCTGAGTATTCGGTTTACCTTATAGGCCTCGGCTGCGGCTTTGTAGTCGGCCTGCTGGTATATTTACCATACTGGATTAGCTGGCATTTTAGCGTATTTATCGTGACCGACCAGCGCCTTATCCAAATCACCCAAAAAGGGCTATTCCACCGCAGCGTGGTTGACATGGGCCTGGCCCAGATCCAAATGATCAACTACGAGGTCTCCGGCCTGCAGGAAACCCTCCTCGGATATGGTACGATTATGATGCAGACATTTGTGGGGGATCTGGTTATTCACGAAATCCACCACCCGGCGGCCATTCAAAAAAAGCTGCTTGAGATACTGCGAGAGCAGGGCGTTTCGACCACGTCGTATCCCGCCAGCACAAGTAACGAACAACTCCCCGAACAAGATGAAGCATAAAGTCAAAGCACTATGGGCCAAACGCCCGTACCGCAAGGTTGAACCAGAAAAATCGCTCGAAGACGCGATCCATAACTTGCCGCGCATTACCAACGAAACCGTGGCAGAACACCGCGAAGAAGTCTTAAGCAGCGCCCGCAAATACATCTACCCACTGCAGCACTCCTTACGCCGCATCGTCATGATCTCCGCCATTATTTTTGTGACCCTCACCGTGACATTCTTTGTCTACTGCGTGCTCGCCCTGTACAGATTTAATACCACCTCCACATTCATGTATCGCATCAGCCAGGTCATCCCGTTCCCCGTGGCCAAGGCCGGCCCCAACTACGTTTCCTACGAAAACTATCTGTTTGAGTTACGCCACTACATGCACTACTACCAAACCCAGCAAAAGGTGGATTTTGGCGACACCAGCGGTAAACAGCAGCTGCAAGCCTTCCGCAAGGTAGCCATGCAGCTGGTCATCGACGAAGCATACATAAAGCAGCTCGCCAAGCAGCACCACATTACCGTTTCCGACCAAGAGGTAAGCGACGAAGTGAGCCTGCTGCGCAGCCAAAACCGCCTCGGCAGCAGCGATTCGGTGTTTGAGGACGTCCTGCGTGAGTTCTGGGGCTGGTCACTCAACGATTTTAAGCGCGAGCTCCGCTCCCAAATTCTGGCCCAAAAAGTAGTCTCGGCCATGGATGCAGATACCCATGCGCGCGCCCAGAGTGTCTTAAACCAGGTCCGGGGCGGCGCTGATTTTGCCGACGTCGCCAAGCAGTCCTCCGAAGACCCCGTCACCAAACCAAATGGCGGTGACTACGGCGTGCCCATCGACAAAAGCAACCGCGACCTCTCCCCGCAAGTCATTAACCAGCTGTTTAAACTGCAACCCGGCCAGATATCCGACATTGTCGAAACTCCCACCGGCCTCGAAATCCTCAAAGTCCGCGAGGTAGACGGCAGCACGCTGCGCGCCTCGCACATCTTCTTGCAATTTAAACCCACCAGCACCTACATTGATCCGCTCAAGCAAGCCCACAAAACCCACCGCTTTATCACCCCCTAGCTGGCTGGCCGCGCCAGGGGCGCGCAGGGCAGGGGCAACATCCTAATAGTTGCTTTTCCCAGATGAGTTTGATATGATTCACCCTGTTATACGGAAACGATAAGCCTGGGTTCGTAGTGAAGTTGGCCTATCACGCCTCCCTGTCACGGAGGAGATCGCCGGTTCGAATCCGGTCGGACCCGCCAAAGAAAAACCATCACCCGAAAAGGTGATGGTTTTTCTTATTCCCCAACGCTATGCTGCTGGCCATTGTATCATTGGCGCACGATGTCCATGTTATAACCGCCGAAGCTACTACCTCAACATCAACCGGGTACAGATTGCCGTGTGGGTTTCGTCTCCAGTTATCGATATGTGCCACTTCAGTCAGATTAACTGCGCGCAGCAGTGAGTTTGGCGGGATTGTACCTTCACTTTCAAAGCCCGGTTCAACGCGGCGGCACAGTTCAAACAGCGCCGAGTTTGGGTCTTCTAGCGGGACTTACCTGCTCATAATCTGCTTAGTTAATTTAACATATGCACTTTGGCTGGCGACTACAGATATAGTAACCTCCTAAAGCGTAGCGCAAAAAAACTACGCTGTGCACTCCAGGGCTCGCTAGAATATTGATTTAATACCATTTTTATGGTATTATTGCATTTGTGCTTCTAACACAAAAACGACCCGTAATCCCAACCTCAAAACTCGTCCCCCGCAACGAGATTAATGGTTATGATTTAGTAACCAGTGATTCTCTTAGTACCCCTAACGGGTTTAAGTTTGTAAGAGAAAAACACGGCACCGAGACTACAGGCGTCTATGGCATCATATATGAGGGAAAGAGAATTGGCGAAGCCAACCTAAGCTTTGGGCTAAATAAGAGGCAAGCCGGCAGGAGGGAAGTCGGCTTTGATATTGCCGTTACCGAGCGTGGTCGTAATTTGGGCGCACTAGCTTTAGGAGGGCTCGCAAGCACTTTAGATGTACATAACTTTGATCTAGTGACTGCAGACGTCAAGGCTTCGTCTCAAGCTTATTGGGACCACTTGGCCGCAAAAGGCGACGTAGTGCCGGTCGATACCGCCGGACAATACCTCAAATACCAAGTTGTCCCCATCGTGCCCATAGAACCACCTATGCACTAACCCACCAACCTTTTGGTAGTAGGGCAGGCGTAATTAAGCGCCAATAGGCTAAACATCAGTCTCCCGCGCAGCAGTCGTTTGTGCAGCGCTAAGTTATTTGACATTTTTACTTTTAAGTAGAGAATACTATTATGACAGCCCATCCGGCAGAAGCTCCTGACGCAGGGAGCTTTAATTTTGACCCGGTTTTATACCGTCCGGAAATGCTCCCTCCACCCGGAGGGGCGACCTACGAGCTGCCGACGAATCCAGGGCGTAGATTCGAAGATCCGTTCGACTTGGACAATCTCAGATTTTATAGAAAACCTGAAGCAGTAAACATGGTGCGAGAGCTCGAAGGTCTCGATGCTCAAATACGGAGTAAGGGAACTGGCCAAAAGGTTGTGGCGGTAATCGGTACGGGCGGAACGATCGCTATGGTTAAGGAAAGGGGAGAGTTAGTGCCCCGGCTTGATGCGGACGCGCTTCTCGACGAACTGCCCGCCTCCAAGCGGGGGAGGTTTAAGGCCGCTTCAATCCAGCTGCCAACTATGGTAGACAGCTCTCTTATACATCCGGATGTTATAGCGGATACGGTACTTTTAATGTCTGCTACCTACGACAAGATGAGTGCGTCCCTGCGCGAAAATTTTGCTGGCTTTTTAATAACCCACGGAACCGACACCATGGCTCAAAGCGCTGCTTTATCACGTATGATGCTCGGCAGGAATGTCCCCTTCAATACCGGTTTTGTGGGCGCTCAAAAAACGATCGACGATAGCCCTAATGATGTATCGGCAAACATTGACGGAGCCCTCACAACGATGTGGCTCGCCCATAACGACCCGGCTGCTACCCACCACTTTGTGTTTATGAACGGTACGTCGGGATCGGCTATGAACCAAGTGGGCATTGTTAAAACAAGCGATAGCCGCATTGAAGCATTTGCTACTCCGCTTCATGAACCATTGGTCGATGCGGGTAGCTTTGCCGTTGGTGGTATCCGGCAGCTACTGGTTAATTTTATGCGCGATGCGGCGCAGTTTAGGCCGCTTATCGTTCGTGGGGACGTTGAAGTCGAGGTCATACACGCGCAACCAGGGCGAAATCCTGACCGTGATAGAAAACAAATCAGGTCCGCTGGCGAGGAGGGAAACCTGGAAGGGGTCGTTGTGGTTACCTACGGATCTTTTACCTTTCACGAAGCTAATTTTCGCGCCATCAAAGAAGAGGCCGACAGGTTAAACGTGCCTGTCTTTGTCGCGAACCCATTTCCTTCTGGGAGTACAGACCATGAGTATGGCCCGGCGAATCGTATCCGTGAGTCTGGAGCCGAGCCGGTTAGAATGATGCCCAGTGCTTTACTGGCAAAAGTTCACATTGGACGGGCGATGTACCCGAGCGTCGACGACCTCATACGGTTTATCCGTAGCGATTATGTGGGCGAAACGCCTACTATCAATCCCCGTTCGTAACAGCGAGGATTTATAACAATACAAATAAGACCCTACGTGGTGTGGCATAAGCTTGGCTTTTTGTGCCAAATAGCCCCAAGCTTTCTGGTGGCAGACCTCCCTCAAATACCATAATTATTTGTCTCTAGAGTTTTGAGTGACGGGCCCGCCGTAAGCACGGCATTGTAGATTTTTAGGAGCGATGCTATTGTTATATGCCGATACGCTATGAGAGAACTGCCGCCCGCTCCACTACCCGCAGGTTTTTACTTCGATCTGCAGCCCGCCGACGCGGAAGTATCCTCCTTGTTATTGTCGGTGGGGTGGGATACCATGCTGCCGAGAGTTGTGGCAGCGCTTAGGGAGCGGTATGCCGTTAGGGGGATTCCTCGGTGGAGGGTAGGGGTTAGGGAAGCGGCAGATGAGGGTGCCCTTGTGGGGTACGGCGTGCTCACGTTGAAAGACGGCATGGGCGAGCTTTCTAACCTGGCAGTGCACAACAGCAGGCGGGGGCGGGGCATTGGCAAGGCACTGGTTGTCGAACGGCTACGCCTAGGCGAGGCAGCCGGGATCAAACGGTTTATTATACCCGGCATTGCTGGCACCAACACCATAGCCCACTTTTACCCAAAGCTTGGCTTTCAGGCGTTGTCCACGGGTGAGCTCATACGCAGCCCTGCTGAGCCCTTTCAAGCTTAGAGTGTCCGTGGTCGTCTCGGTGTAGCTTTGCTTGTTGTCTTGCCACAGGTTAGGGAACAAACGATCATAGACGCTTATCACTTTCATCCATTATGTATAAAACCTAAAAGGTCGCCCATAACTTAGGGGAATGGAAGAATACACTATTTACGTGAGCTTCCGCGCAAGATAATGCCACGCTCTGTTGCCTTAAGTCGCCCATGACTTCAGCTCGGCCGAGCTTCTTTTTTATGCCCGTTGTCTGCTATCATGTCATCATGATAGAAGGTGATGTGCCCCTTAACCGCGGAGATGTTGTGCGCCACGACGCCGGCCTGACTTATCGGATTGATGGCGTGCGCCTTGATACTACTGGCTATGAGGAAACCCATGCAATTGGAAGGGCTGTGCTCTACACACAGCTGGAAGACGGGGAGCTTCCGGCGGGTACCGAATACGTTAAGAATGAAATCGGCTTTAGGCGACACTTTACACTTGTCGACTAACGGTCTGCCTCTTTTTTAAGGCTTCTTTTGGTATGATGAGTGTACGTGAAGTTAGCTGTGGGGGATCGTTTTAGGTGCACGCGCCTGCGTTCGCCCCAATAGTAGCCTAATATGAAAAAAACACTACCCGCCCCACCCGCCCCAATTAAAACAGTGCAGCCCGCTGCGGCAGTAGTGTGGTTGTTTAAAGCGCGGCATTTTTGTGCGCGCCACTGGCTATTTTTGTCGCTGTTTACCATCGGCTCGCTGCTCAGAATTTTGGCCGAAACTGCCTACCACCCGGCGATACTTGGTTACGGCGACTCCTATTTTTACCTGGCCGACGCCCAGGCTCTGCAGCCCAACTCGCTTCATCCGCTTGGCTATTCGGTGTTTTTGCGGCTGCTCGCCTGGACGGGCAACCTCATGAGCGTCACCATCGTGCAACACGTTTTGGGGCTGCTGGCTGCGTTCCTGATATACCGGCTATTCATGCGTTTTGGCGTCAACCGTTTGCTGGCGGCCGCTGCCGCGGCGCCGCTCTTGCTTGACGCCTATGTTATTAGTTTTGAGAATTTTATTTTGTCCGAAGCGCTGGTCGGCTTTTTGTTTATTGCGATCGTTGTGCTGCTGTTTTGGAGTAAGCGACCCCGCCCGGTGCAACTGGTGGGCTTGGGTTTGGCGCTGGCGGCTGCAGCAATAACGCGCAGCGATGCCGCCATAGTGGCAGTGCCCGTAGAGGTATATCTACTCTTAAGTGGGGGTGCCCATATAAGGCAGCGTGTGCTTTCCGCAGCAGTGGTGTTGTTGGCCTTTTTGGTGCCTGTTGCAGCGTACGGCGCATACCATGCTCGTGTGGACGGCGCCTTTGCCATCGACAGCAAGACCGGGCTCTTCCTGTATGGCAGGCTGGCGCCAATCGCCAACTGTAGCTTGCTGTCCGGCGAGCAAAAAAAGCTGTGCGACCCGCAACCGGTCCAAAAGCGCCAAGGTCCCATTTGGTACATTTGGTCGTCGGCCTCGCCCGTAAGCAAGGTGTTTGGTTATAAAGGTTTCGATGCGCCGGAGCCACCGCTTATACGGTTTGATGTGGCTGTGCTTAAGAATCAATGGGGTGAGTACGGCCTGTCGGTGCTGACACAAACAGCCAAATATTTTAAGCCGTACCGTACCACCGGGCCGCAGGATGCGCCGATGGTTGATTGGAAGTTCCCGACTAAAGCGCAGTGGACTCAAACCACATTTTTAGCGCACGGCCCGTTCCAGCCCCCTCTCGATGCCAGTAGCAGCCCCCGGTATTTACCGAGCCAGCGGGTGGCAAACCTGCTGAGCCAGTACCAGCGGTTTGGCTACTTGCCCGGCATGCTTATGGCTGCGGGCGTTATTGCAGGTGTACTACCCGTGCTCATGGGGGAGAGGAGCAGGCAGGCAAAAATTGCCCTGACGTTTGTTATTACTGGGCTCGCTATTTTGCTGGTTAAGGCAGCTACGGCGCAGTTTAGCTACCGGTTCCTCGTGCCCGAGCAGGAACTATTTTGGGTTGGCGGCGTACTCGGCCTGGCTTTACTTGTACCCCGGCTTAGGCCCGAGCAGCCCGCGCACGCAAAAATTGCCAGCGCCAAAAAGACGCATCCAGCGGGTTCCAAAATTACAAAAAAGTAGCCGCCCGGCTGTGCGCGCTTTACGGGCCGGCGGTAGTTTTACGGTTCCGGTGTCCATGGCTATTCTTACTAACATAGGCGGGCAGGCGACCGTTTTTTATAGGTCGCAAAATATAGTTTTGCCCCCATGTTAATGTTGCAATGGCCGGACTTTTTTGGCCGGGCTGCAATCAGTACGTTTTGTATTTTATGTATACGGGGAAGTAAGGGGTCATACAGGACAGGGCAGTGTATATAAAATATGTGTTCACTACCCTCTGCCAGATGGTTTTAAGGTGGAGCGGTTCAAAAATTTGGATACAACCGTTCGACCAGTGCAAATACCTAGCCCATCTAAAATTGAGTACCAAATATATTCAATTTGCCTTCCACCACTTTCTGCTATAATAACCCCTGTTGTTGCCGCCTTAGCTCAGTTGGCTAGAGCACCGCTTTCGTAAAGCGGGGGTCGTCGGTTCGAATCCGATAGGCGGCTCCATTCATCGTTCACTCGGCGCACATGCCGTGTTAGCGACAATTGTTGAGCGGGTATCGTATAGTGGCTAATATGCAGCCTTCCCAAGGCTGAGCCGAGAGTTCGATTCTCTCTACCCGCACCACCTTTGCAACTCGACGAAACTACTTGCGAGGCTTACAATAAAGGCAATGACTCCCATACCTAAAAAGTACCTGCACGATAAGCTCATTCTGCTGCTCATTAGCGGCAATGTTTTTTTGGCTTTCTTATGTATTGTGCTCGTTTTCCTGCGCCTTAATATCGGCCAGGGTGGTGAGGGCTACATTGTCCAGTACCGTTCTAACCTTGGTATTAGCGCCTTTAAAAACGGCGGCATCGGCGGCATTCTCAGCTTTGCGTTGTTTGCGGTCGTTGTGTTGGCCATTAACGCTGTCTTAAGCATCCGCGCTTACCATGTACGCCGCGAGCTGTCGATATCAATCTTGGCCGCTGGTATCCTCTTGACGATTTTTGCGATTATCGTCAGTAACGCGCTCATGGTACTGCATTAGTCATGACCGACATCGAAATACCCTATGAGGCTGACCGCACAAAGGGCTATCGTTTTTTCGAAGTCCTGCCCGGTGCTTTGAGCTGGCTGATGCTCGCGATGCCGCTCATTTTAAGCCTTATTAGTACCACGCTCGCCGTACAGTTTATCCTAGCCTACATTCTTATTTATTTTACCCGCGCCGTTGCCGTAAGTATCCGGGCGCTGGGTGGCTACCGGACGCTTAAACAGCACGCCAAGCTCGACTGGAACGCGCTGCTGGCCGACGTTGAGGCTGGGCAGGTGACCGGCCCGAGCGTACATCGCCCTAAATGGCACGATGCCAACCTGCTGCGCCTGACCACCAAACCACCGGTGGTCAAACCCAGCCAAATTGTCCACGCCATTATTATCGCCACCTACAACGAAAGCCGCGAAATCCTCGAACCCAGCATCCGCTCCTTGTTTGAGTCCGACTACCCGGTAAAAGAAAAAGTCATTTTTATCTTGGCCTACGAAGAACGCGGTGGCGAACGCGTCGAAAAACAAGCGCACGACTTAATAGCCAAATACAAGCACAAATTCCGCTACGCAGTCGCCCTCAAACATCCCGATGGTATCCCAGGCGAGGTCATTGGCAAAGGTAGCAACCTCACGCACGCCGGCCGCCAGCTGCAACAATATATAGAAGGGCAGCACATCGACCCACTCAGCGTCGTGGTTACCACTCTCGACTCCGACCACCGGCCCGATAAAAAATATTTGTCGGCTCTGAGCTATTTATATGCAGTATCGCCAGATCCCGAGCGCGCTGCCTACCAGCCGCTACCCATGTTTACCAACAACATTTGGGACGCCCCGGCGCCGATGCGAGTCATTGCCACCGGCAACAATCATTTCTATATCGTTTTAACCCAGCGCCCGCACATGGAGCGCAATTTTGCCTCGCACGCCCAAAGCCTCAAACCGCTCATCGATATGGACTTTTGGAGCATGCGCACCATTGTGGAGGATGGCCACCACTTTTGGCGCAGCTACTTCCATTTTGATGGCGACTACCGCGTGTATCCGTTGGCCATCCCCGTGTATCAGGACGCCGTACTTTCCGACACCTACATTAAAACCCTCAAAGCCCAGTTTATACAGCTGCGCCGCTGGACCTACGGGGCATCCGACCTGGCCTATATTATCAACCAGGGCTTCTTCAAGAAGAACAAAGTACCACGCCTCGACCTCATTGGTAAATTTTTACGGGCGCTCGAAGGCCATGTTAACTGGGCTTCGGGGGCGCTCATTTTGTCTTTTGCTGCCTTTATACCGGCACTCATTAACCCCGAGAGCATTGCCGCCTACGAACTGCCCGTTTTAGTCAGCCGCATACAGACCATAGGCTTGCTGGGCGTTTTATCTTCGGTGTTTGTGGCGCTTAAGACATTGCCGCCGCGCCCGGCTCGCTACAAGCGGCACCGCTCTATTTTTATGGTTCTGCAGTGGTTGTACATGCCTATTACCACCATCGCATACGGATCGTTTGCCGCGCTCTATTCGCAAACCCGCTTAATGTTTGGCTGGTATCTCACTAAGTTCGATGTAACCGACAAAGCCGTTAAAAAATAGCGGGTTAGGCAGGGCTGGGGTGGTACGATGCGTAGTAGGTGGCTGCAGCGGGGTCAAATCGTTTAAGCAGCTGATGCACGGATTGCACGAGCTGGTCGCGGGTAATGACTCCTGGTTCGGCCGCATTGCTGGAGGCGAGTTTACTAATAACGGTAGCGGTGAGCGAGGCAGCATCCTGCAAAGCGGTGGGGCGGTGCTTGCAGCTCTCAAAGATGCTCACAAATAGCTGGTCGCGATTAAAAGGCACAAGATCCTTTTTTGCTCCCGGCCGCCGCAGCATAAAGGCTTGCGACAGCTCAGGGCTCTCAATGGTGGTAAAGATGCTTTTGCAGGCACTACAGGCCCGGCGTCGCCAAATAGTGTTGCTGCGGCGTTGGAGCCTAGAGTTTACAACGCTGGTCGGAGCACTACAATACAAACAAACCATGTCAACATATTGTCACTAATCAGGGCAAAATGCTAGTGGAAAACTTATCCCAAGCTGTGTGTATCTATAACAAACAAAAAACAACCCGGCGTGAACCGGGTTGTTTTTCGGGATTACTTATTGGATGCACCAACGCGTGAGCGTCGGATGCGGTTGATCGGACCAGAAAAGAATGACATCTCTTCATAAAACAGCTTGAAATCATCAAGCGTGCTTTGTTTTTTGGCACTCACATATAAACCTCTTAACGCGGTTATGGTAACACATACGTAGCTTCAAGTCAATACTTCCTAAGGTGTTACGCTAGCGCTTAGAGCCGGAATGGACGTTGCAAATGGCGTCTAAATAAGCTATATTTAAGCTGTTCTGAGCAATGATTTACGGCAGACATATTCTTATCATATATAAGGATAAGCCCGGGTGGGGTGACTGCCGGGTTTTGAACGGAAAGTTGACCTTTGAGGAGGTGGAGGCCTAAAGCTTTTGCTGCTTTAGGAGGGACGCTTCGCTCGTGACTACAAAAGCTTCCGCAGGAAGCTTAACTTGAGTGGCTGACGCATAAAGCATTACCTGCTTTTTGTACGACGCTTCGCTCGAGGTTACAAAAGCTTCCGCAGGAAGTTTTTGGGCCCTTAGCTCATTTGGCTAGAGCGCTTCATTGACGTTGAAGAGGTGAGAGGTTCGAATCCTCTAGGGCCCACCATATAAAAAGACTCATCTACCATGGATGAGTCTTTTTATATGCCCAACGCTTACTCGCATGTCCACCCTACGGACACCTTACGCATATCTCAGAATGGATCTATATCATACAAGGTAATAATTAACATATAACAGGCAAGGAACTTATCCACACAGATGTCTCAATTATAACAACAACATAGTACTAGCCATATAGTACTAACATTGGTATAGTTGTACTTGGAGACAACGAGATGAGGTTTTGCAGAAGTGTTGTGATATAATCCCAATGAACCCCTAAAGGTTCGGCAGGATAAAAAAAGAAAAAAGAGCAAAGACGTGGCCTCACCAACCACTGAGCTCCGTAGGCAGCCAGAACGTACGAAACGTGCAGGCATGAGTGTCCCGAAAGGGAAAGTCCGGTGGAACCATCCAAACGATAATGTGCGACGCACCGTTTGGACCCGAGACGTGCTAATCGATTAAATACCATGCGAGAGTATTGAATCGAAAAGCGCGTCTTTTTCTATATATAAGAAGAAGGAGGTATGTATGGCCGAGAAACAAGACGATAAACTATCTGCCGTCCGGCACAGCCTGGCTCACTTGCTTGCTGCGGCGGTGTTAGAGCTCTACCCAAACGCTAAAAATACTATCGGGCCTGCTATAGAAAACGGCTTTTACCAGGATTTTGAAATGCCGGAACCGATATCAGAAGAAGACCTGCCTAAAATCGAGCAAAAGATGCGCGAACTGCTTAAGACGTGGGGCGCCTTTGAGCGACGCGAGGTCACGGCCGAAGAAGGCCGTAAACAATTTGAATGGAACCCATACAAGGTAGAGATGCTCGAAGAGTTGGCCGCAAAGGGCACGCCCATAACCTTGTACACCTCGGGTGCTTTTGTAGACCTGTGCCGCGGCGGCCATGTCGAGAATGCCAGCGAAATTAATCCAAAAGCCTTTAAGCTCGAGAAAGTAAGCGGCGCTTACTGGCGAGGCGACCAAAACAAGCAGCAACTGCAGCGAGTGTACGGCGTGGCCTTTGCGACCGAACAGGAGCTCAAAGCACATTTAACCATGCTCGAAGAAGCAAAAAAGCGCGATCACCGCAAAATCGGCCAAGAACTCGACCTGTTTATATTTTCCGACCTCATTGGCGCCGGTTTACCGCTGTTTACGCCGCGCGGCACGGTGCTGCGCCGGCAACTCGATGCCTTTGTGCAAGAACTCCGCGATGAATACGACTACGAGGAGGTGAACATCCCTCATATTACGAAAAAAGACGCCTATATTGCCAGCGGTCACTGGAAGAAGTTTGAAAGCGAGCTATTCCGCATTACTACCCGCGAAGGGCATGAGTTTGCCATGAAGCCCATGAACTGCCCGCACCACACCCAAATTTATGCCGCCCGTTCGCGTTCGTACCGCGAGTTGCCGGTGCGTTACCGCGAAACTACCACCTGTTACCGCGACGAACAGACTGGCGAATTGTCGGGGTTGAGCCGGGTGCGTGCCTTCGCTCAAGACGATGCCCATGTATTTTGCCGTACGGGCCAAATCGAAGAAGAGGCGCTTAAGGTATGGGACATCATCGACCGCTTTTACAGCATATTTGGGTTTGAACTAAAGGTAAGATTTTCTACCCACGACCCGGCTCACATGGAAGCATATGCGGGGGATACAGAGCAGTGGCAGAGCGCCGAGGCCCAGCTGCTTAAGATTGTTAGAGAAAAGGTTGGCGACAACTACGCCGACGGTGTTGGCGAAGCGGCTTTTTATGGGCCGAAGATAGACTTTATGGCCAAGGACGCTATTGGCCGCGAACACCAGGTCGCTACTATCCAGCTCGACTTTAATCAGCCCGAGGGTTTTGATCTAACTTGCATCAACGAACAAGGGGAAAAAGAGCGTATTGTGATGGTCCACGCGGCTGTCATGGGTTCCATTGAGCGCTTTTTGTCGGTTTATATCGAGCATGTTGCCGGCAAGTTCCCCATTTGGCTGGCTCCTGAGCAGGTGCGCATTATCACCTTAAACCAGGACTCCAATATTGTGGATTTTGCCCAGACCATGGCAAGCGAAGCCAAAAAGCTTGGCGTCCGTGTGTATGTTGATAGCGACAACGAATCAGTCGGCAAAAAAATTCGCAGCGCCGAACTCATGAAGGTGCCCTATACCGTCGTCATTGGCCAAAAAGAAGTCGATAGCGGCGAGCTGGTGCCGCGTATCCGTAAAGACATAGAAGTTGACACCGAGCATACGCCGCGCACTGCCTACGAATTTATTAAAACCGTCGCCAACGAAGCCAAGACTCGTATTACTAAAACGTCACTATAACCGGGGCTTTAGGTATGCACAAGCGTAAGACAATTGCGATAGACATCGACAATGTAATTGCCGCGAGCGCCGAGGGCTTTGCCGAGTTTAGCAATAAAAAATGGAACTCCGGCATAACGGCCGAACAGTATAGCGAAGAATGGGCGCCGCTGTGGGGTGTGCCCGTCGAGGAGGCGATAAGGCGTGCTGCCGAGTTTAACTCGAGTGAGGTGCATGGCACCTATCGTCCGCTCGAAGCGGCACAGCCTGTTCTTCGGAATTTGAGCCGCCGGTACAATCTAGTGAGGGTAACGTCTCGGCCAGCGGCCAGCAGTAAAGTGACCAACAAGTGGCTGGCGACACATTTTGAAGGGCTACTGTCCGAGGTGCATTATGTGGGTATTTGGGATAAAGACCATGACGCAGCAACGGTGGGGCGCCGTCTGCAGCAAACAAAAGCAGCGTTGTGTCTCGAAATTGGAGCTGATTATCTTATAGACGACCAGCTCAAACATTGCCTGGCGGCCGCAAGCGCCGATATTAATGCGCTGCCGTTTGGTGATTCTACCTGGAATAGGGAGCCTGTGGGCCTGCCGCCAAACGTTATCCGCGTATCCGATTGGGGAGCCATAAAGGAGTATTTTGATGGCCAGAGTTGACGCCGAATTTACCCAGCGGGTCTATGACCTTGTTGCCCAGATTCCAAAGGGGAGAGTTATGACTTACGGCCAAGTGGCTGCCCTGTGCGGCGCGGCCTGGGCAGCCTGGGAGGTAGGGCAGATTGCCCATACCGGCCCGGCTGGTTTACCCTGGCAAAGAGTAGTTAATAAACAAGGTGGCCTGGCGGCGGGTTGGCCTGGCGGCGGACGCGCGGCTCATGCCGCGGCACTTATTGCCGATGGCGTACAGGTTTCTGACGACTATACGGTAGATGTAACAAAGCTTTTATGGAATCCTTCACAAACAACCCTCCTCTAATCGTTATTTTGGGTCAAACCGCCTCGGGGAAGTCGGCTTTGGCGCTTGATTTGGCACGGCGTTTTAACGGCGAGATTATTGCTGCCGACTCGCGCACTATCTATAAAGGTATGGATATTGGCACCGCTAAGCCTAACCCTGCAGAACAGCAGGCGATCAGGCACCATCTTATTGATGTGCTTACCCCTGATAAGCCGTTTAGCGTGGCTGATTTTCAGCGTTTGGCACGCCAGGCGATTAACGATATTGCCGGGCGCGGCAATTTGCCTATTTTAGTCGGCGGAACTGGCCTATATATAGATGCGGTTATTTACAATTTTAGCTTTCGTGCCCCGGCTCAGCCGGAGGAGCGTCAACAGCTGCAGGAATTGGCCGTTCAGGAGTTGCAAGCCATGCTTACCCAAAAAGGGCTGTCTATACCCAAGAATCAGCAAAATTCCCGCCACCTTATCCGGGCCCTAGAGGCCGGCGATAGTACACATCAGCGAACGGCCCTACGCCCCAATACACTCGTTATTGGGCTCAATATAGACCCGGAAGTTTTACAACAAAAGATTAGCCAGCGGGTAGACGCCATGGTCGAACAGGGGCTCGTCGCCGAGGTAGAAATGCTGGCCAAAAAATACGGCTGGGCTACGCCCGCACTCCAGGCCCCAGCCTATAAAGCCTTTCGTCCATATCTTGCTGGCGTGGTCTCTATCGACCAAGCTAAGCAAGCATTTGTTCAGAACGACAGGCAATATGCCAGGCGCCAAAAAACGTGGTTCAAGCGGAGTCCAGACATAAGCTGGATCAGTAAACCGGAAGAAGCCGTAGTGCTGGTTACAACATTTCTGAACAAATGATATACCTCCTAGCAAACAAGTTTGCTACAATAGGGGCATGATTGAGCAATTGTTCGGGTCAAAGACGAGGGTAAAACTCCTGCAGCTGTTTTACAGCAATCCTAACCGTTCATTTTACGTGCGCGAAATTACTCGCAAGATTGACGAACAGATCAACTCCGTACGCCGCGAACTGGCCAACCTCCTGAGTATCGGTATCATTGCTTCCGACACTACTAATAACCGTTTGTATTATGAGGTTAACCAAGCCTACGAATTTTACCCCCCGCTCCAGGCTATATTTGGCCAGGGCCAGAGCGAGCCGGTCGCTGTCGGCAAGCCGACGGTGAGCGTCAAAGCAGTTGCCGAACCCGCCGCCAAAAAGAAAGTAGAAGCACCCAACGCCGAGCGTGACCGTATTAAAGCGCTTGGCAATGTTGAGGTAGCTATATATACGGGGCAATTTACCCGCGACGAAACCAGCGGCATAGATCTGCTTATCGTTGGGGACCTTAATCAGCACGCCCTCCAAAAATTCATCGTCGATCTGGAGGCCCAAGAAGGCAAAGAAATCCGCTACACGGTCATGCCACTTCAGGAATTTAACTACCGCCGCCAGATTAAAGATCGTTTTATAAGCACCGTTTTGTCTGCCAAAAACCAGGTGCTTATTGATAAGAATAGTACACTGTAGATAATCAGAGGAGATGTATGGACATACAATTTTACGGCGCTAACTGCATTAGTATCGGGACCAAGCATGCCCGGCTTATCGTCGACGATAATCTTGCCGATCTGGGTGCTAAGCCGGTTACCAAAGAGGGCGACGTTGTCCTTTTTAGTACCGCCCACCAGGAGTCGTCACTCCCCGCCAAGCTGGTTATTAATCAACCCGGCGAGTATGAGGTTTCCGGTGTGTTTGTGTACGGCATTGCCGCCCGGGCCCACATGGACGAAGATAAAGCCAAGACCGCTACAATGTATAAAATAGTCGGCGAAGACCTAAGCATCCTGGTAACTGGCCATATTTACCCCGAACTGAGCGACGCACAACTGGAGGCAATTGGCATGGTTGATGTCATGATTGTACCTGTTGGCGGTAACGGTTACACGCTCGATGCGATCGGTGCGCTTAAGCTCATCAAAAAAATTGAGCCAAAAATCATAATTCCCACCCATTACGACGACGAAAAGCTAACTTTCCCGGTCCCGCAGCAGTCACTAGCCGATGCCGTAAAGACCTTGGCAATGGAGCCTAAAGAGCCTATTGCCAAGCTTCGTTTAAAGCCGGCCGACGTCCTCGACAACATGCAGCTGATTGTGCTCGAGCGCTCCTGACTACAAAAGTAGCAATAAAAACAACAAAAATCCCTCTGTTAAAGAGGGATTTTTGTTGTACCAGGCAACTCTGTAGGCTTGCTCGAAACTTACTTGCCAGTTGCTGGCACAAGACCCTTTTTCTTCAAGGTTCGAAGAGCCTGGGTGCTAATTTTGAGCTTTATTTTTTTGCCATCAACAAGAATAGTCTTTTTCTGCAGGTTCGCGTTCCAAACTTTTTTGGTGTGACGCTGCGAGAAACTAACATTACTGCCGTACTGGCTGCCTTTACCGGTGATATCACACTTGCGCATTAATTTTTCCTCTATTCAAGGGGTTATTGTAGCGGTTTTTACTCTGTAAGTCAATCTGTCTTGTATACTTGGTATATGTTTAGCAATTTAGGCACCAGCGATCTGGTAACGGTACTTGTTACGATGCTCGTATCTGTTTCGATCCACGAAGCCATGCACGCCTTTACGGCACACGCGCTGGGCGATACGACCGCCAAAGACGAGGGGCGGCTAACGCTCAATCCACTTAAGCATATCGACCTATTTACCACGGTATTGTTACCGGTATTTTTAATTGCCATCCACCTGCCGCCGATTTTTATCGCCAAGCCCGTGCCTTTTGACCCCAGCAGGGTACGGTTCCAGGAGTTTGGGGCCGCCCTCGTGGCACTGGCCGGCCCGTTTACCAACTTGGCGCTCGCGGTCCTGGCATCTTTGCTGATCCGTTTTGGGAGCCTGGACTGGGGTGTGGGTTGGTTGCATGCGCTGGCACTTTTTATGCAGATTAACATAGCGCTCTTTGTGTTTAACATGATCCCGTTGCCGCCCCTCGACGGCTCCCGCTTGCTCTACGCCTTTGCTCCGGAGCCGGTGCAACGGGTAATGCAGCAGATTGAACACGCAGGATTTATGATTACTATCGGCATTTTTCTGCTTATCTCGCCGGTTCTGTTGCCGGTCATAGGCAACATTACAGATAGCATCTTTACTTTTTTACTTCGCTAAGCGCGCTTTCGGCGTTATAATAGTGTATGGCTGGGTAAGGCCGAGCGAATGATTATCTCAATACTATTCGTATGGGAAGCCTAAGATTTGGAGCGACCGTGGTCACTCCGTGAGGGCATCCACCTGGTTAATTCCGGGTTAATCATAATCGGCCCGCTCAGCTTATTTATTAGAAGAATCCTACGTTCCTGGGGCGAATATATGTTGAGCGTATTCGTCCCCTTTACCAGGAGCTGGGAAGAGTAACGGCCAATTGGCGATCAGTCTTTACTGTATTGTCAATCGGTGTCAGTATACTCGTATGCCACTGGCATACTCCGGGGTGTAGCGCAGTTGGTAGCGCGTACGGCTGGGGGCCGTGAGGTCGCAGGTTCAAGTCCTGTCACCCCGACCAGAATTGACCCCTAATCAATGCAATAACTAATATAGAGAGGCCTCTATGAGCGGACACGAAGCCTCAGGTAATCTTGCTGCAGCAGACTGCGTTATAGCGCACTCATTTGGTAGTAGCATTGGCCCTGGTAGTGTTAATCAACAGCTGGCTTCACAGATGGTTGGTTTAGCAGACGGTAGGCCGATGCTAGCCGACCGTACCCTTGTAGATGCTCTTCCTCCAGGCGTCGAAGGTCAAATGGCCCTTATAGTTGATGGGCCGCGGACTAATATAAGGGGCCAAGGTGTTGGCACCTGGGGTACGCTCCTCAAGGCCAAGCGGTATATGGAGGAGCATGATCTCCATTTGGCTCTGATGATTGCTCAGGCCCACCATGCTCCGCGTGTTGTTAAGCAAGCGGCAAAAAATTAGCGATCGATTCTGTTGTGCCAGACAATCTGCCAGACGGATTTGACGAAGGTTCAGAGCAAATATGGACACGCTCACGACTCCTGTGGGTGCCGTTTAACACCTTAGGCTCCGTGCTCCTAAGGATGCGCGGCCAGCTGTAGCCGCACGGAACGAACTTCGTGTTGTGCTATAGGTATGGGGACGCTACCGTCCTCCAAAACCATATGATCATCGAGAGGTGGTCGTATTTGTTTTAATCGTATGGTTACTCCAAATGGCTATGTAATAATCATTTTGCGAAGTGGAATTTTGTAATCTCCACAATTTTTGGAGGTTCTCCTGGGTAGGCGGAAAAACCAATCCAGCTCGGCCTCACCTTGAAAAGCGTGGCACCAGGACGGTCTAGGCGCTCAGGAGTGGTCGGCAACCTCTTAACAAGGAAATTTTTTTGCAGATGTTGATTTCTTTGGCCCCAGTAAGTCGCTCGGCCTTGCCCTTATATTGAACTGTTATTAGGTCATCAGCGGCTAGGCCTATTGCCATGGAAACGTGAGGATTTACACGGAGATTAGCTGCTTTACGGGTGTGTTTACCAGACTGGAAGTAGATATTAAGCTGATCATTTTCTGCAAAGGCAATTAAAGCAGACTCGGGTGACGGTTTTTTGTGGTCGCTAGTAGCTATGACCGCTAATTTTTGCCCCTCGAAGCTCTTTATGCCGTAGTCTGGATCGGTGGTTTATTAGAGGTCGAAATCTGGACTAAAAATTCCCATAGCGTCTATTGCCAATGTTAAGGCTCAATGAACGAGTTTTGTTTACTATCTGGAAG
>Ga0207661_10000455_pt1 | contig 26361 bp, 25 predicted proteins | sample KBSC713LmetaG_FD_184337 | JGI IMG/M metagenome (GOLD analysis project Ga0207661, IMG submission 184337) | Corn rhizosphere microbial communities from Kellogg Biological Station, Michigan, USA - KBS C7.1-3L metaG (SPAdes) (version 2) | ecosystem: Host-associated > Plants > Roots > Rhizosphere ...
CAATACTGAGACCAGTCCTCCAGCGGCGCATCGCTGGGCGGCACCAGCTCGGCGGGCGCTTCTGAGGCAATGCGGTAGCGCAACGGGTACTGTTCCCTGTACCATACTCCAACTTCGTCCCAGGTAGGCGGCAGCATATATGATGCTATAGTTTCACTAAAGGGTATGACTGACGGTCGAGCTTGCCGGTGACGGCGGGGCTTGCTGGGCCACGCCTTACCCCCATCTAGTAGACTTTGAGCTATAGTTACATCATTGCGAAGAGCCAGCCGGGCCGCAAAGCCCGCGATGCTTCCGCCCGATTCTCGCTCTAAAGCGTCCAAAATAGCATAGGTGGGGCCCCTATGCTTAGGAATAACCGCCCGTAGGTTTTTCAATTTCTGCGGGTCGAGGCCCTTACTCAGAGCCCAGCTGCCGTTATGCCATAGCCGGTGACGCGGTATTGTAAAGCCAGCAAACGGCCGAATGCTGTATGGATTATCAAAACTAAAGGCCGCCGCTATTTTACCCGCTAAGCCAAGACCGGCGGTAACGTCGGGGGCCGTCGGCGGAGTCAACTCGGTACTCCCAGTCGTGGTCTGCATCCGCACCTCCTCTGGTAACTGTACCGGACGAGGAACGGGCTCGTGTACTGCCTCGCTCATCATACTACTATAACATTATTTAGGCGTGTGCCGAACGCTTTGCGAGCTCTACCGCGTAGGGGTAGTCGAGCGCGGCCAGGTGCAGGGCACCGGCTTGGTCTTGCAGGCTGGTGTACATAGGCTCCAGCCGGCGGACGCGTTCGTGCAGCTTGGATTTTACCAGTTCGGTAAAATCCGGGTCGTGAGTGGCCTCAGCCAGGGCGAGGACTTTTTCAAAAAATATACCATTAAAGGCGTTGTCCATATAACCGTCCGGCAAGTGCGGGTTCTGGCGTTGGAGCAAATTTTTATCGAGTGTGTCAAAAAAGACAAACGCCTTCTTAGTTAAGTCAACAGCCATGGCCAGCGGATATTTTTGAGGGTTAGCCATGTTGAGATGCTGCAACGCTTCTATGACTGTGCCCTGGCCATAGGTCCATATTTCGGGGCCCACATCGTTATGCTCGTTGATGTTATCGGCGTACAGGCCGGCCTCATTGCGGAGCCGCAACTGTATCCACGCAAACAGGTCTTCGACGCCCGCCCCTGGGCGCCAATTAAGATATTCGGGCTTGCCGGTTAAAAGGTAAAGCTGGATGCCAAGGGTTATGGCCGGTGCGTTAGACACCAGGGCGCGGCCCTCGACCGGCACGCCAGGCAGATCCTGCATCCAGCGCAAACCGCCCATGTCTTCTCCGGGCACCCACTCGGCCATAGCCATCTTAAAGGTCTGTTCAGCACGAAGGAGCAAAAACGGATCTTTAAACTGTTTATAGGCCGCCGCCAGGGCAAGGCCCAGCCACAAGTTGTCGTCGACAAAACGCTGGGTTTTATCGACATTAAACCAGCGGGCGCCGGGCAGTTCGTCGAAGTTAAAGGCGTTAAGGCCAGCGGTGTAGCCGGCCTCGTAACCGGCCGGGCCGTTATAATAATATTCCTCTAGGCCGTTAAGCGTGTTGTGGTAGCGGCGCGCAGCGCGCCGGGCAAATGCCGCACGATGTTTAGAGCGTCGAGTGCTCGGCTGTAGGTCCACACCCGGGCATAGCGGGTGCTGGTGTCGCGGTTTTCTTCCAGCAGCAGCGCATCGTGCGTACCAAAGTTCGTGACCAAATTGTTATACAGCATAGCCACCCGCTTCAGGTGCGGGTCGGTTATAGTTTCTAGCTCGAGCGGCGCATCGGGAGCCTCAAGCTTGGTAGCCAGCAGATTAGCACCCAGACTAGCCATGCCGCGAGCCCAGGGCGATACCACAAAAGGCGTGACGGCCGCGGCACCCACTATAACGCTGCGGCGGGAAACCCTGGCACCGCGGGTAAGTGTGTGTGGATCTTCCTGGAGCGGCAACTCTTCCGCGCCGTGGGCAAATTCCAGTCCCGGGGGCGAGGCAAGTTCTGGAAACACAGTGATATCGAGGCCAGGTCCCGGCTTAAGAGGCACCACCCGCTCGATATCGGACATACTTTGCAGTATATACTCTTTTTTGACAAGATAAATATCTGAGTGTATACATGCCTCGCACGAGAGGAGTTCGCAGGCGCCCTGAGCCTGCAAGCAATGCGCCGACGCTACTCGCTAACGCTCTTCTTAAGCATATAGCCTGACGCCAGCATAAGCACTTCCGAAACGCCAAAAGGCAACGAGGCCAAGGCGACTGTTGCACCGTGTATCGGACCTTTTATATACAACACAATAGAAAAGAGCACACAGGCTGCCGCGACGGCTAATTGCGCGCTCGCAAACACGCGCAGCGCCCGCGTATATCGTGCGGTCAGGTGGCGCACAATGGCAAAGCCGAGCACCGCAGCAGGGACACTAAAGTACACGCTCAAAACCGTCGAAACGAGCGAAATATCAAAAAAGGGCTTCTCCGGTACGTTTGCCACATCCGGTAATACAATAACAGCCGAAGCAATAAGCACCGCCCCACTCACAACCCACAGCGGCTTTAAAAAGCGCAGACGAATTTCTTGAATTTGCCGGGCATAAATGTAAAGCCCGATATAAAAGAAGCTACACATAAACTGAAACGGCGGCATAAAGCCGGCGTATTTAAAAATGGGCATATCAGTGAGGGCTGGATGAGCGAAAAGAAGTGGAAACTGCACCGACCCGAGCGACGAAATCATAAGGCCAATACATATGTAGCCGTACGCCGTTCGCAAAGCCGTAACAAACTCTTTACGGCTGGACCAAAACAGCCACGCCAGGCCCGCATGCAAGGCAATCAAGAAAAAGGGCGAAGCAAGCTGGAACCTAATGTTGAGCGGGCCAGGCAGCACCGCAAGGCCAATGCCATAGGCCACAAACGACAGCCCAAAAATTGCCAAAAATTGGCGCAGGGCGATCTTGGCAGCCCTGGCTTGGGGGTTACGCGTTTCGGTGTATTTTTCTAATCTTCGCTGTAACTTTTCGGCGGTAAAGGAACGGACGGGGTCGCTGGTGACGAGGTAATTCTTTAGGTCATTTTCGAGGACGAGCAGCTGACTTCTTTCGCTCTCGCCCAGGGAAATTTGATTGCCCGCTCCTACCCGTGCCGTAATAACCCGCAGCGTATCGAGCTTGGAATCTACCGCCTGGAGGTTAGAAACGAGCGAAGCAAGATACGTAATACGCTCAATTAATATCTGATCGGGGAGTTTGGGCGCCAGATTTGTTTGCTCATTTTCCACTCCTCCAGATTACCATAAAAGCATAGCGTCTTGAACGCTTACGCGCCGACGATAAACACATAAAACCATTCCAAAAAACACTGCTCAACGCCGCAGACAGGCCGTCTGTGAACCTCCGCCATACTTTACAAACAAAAAATATCGTGACATAGTTTGGGCATGAATATATTACCGGTGAAAATTGAAAATTCTGCCTACGAAGTTGCTTCTTATCTACAGAGGGGCAGATTACCGCGTGACCTGTGCCGGCCCGCAATTGCACTCGCCCTGGTATCGCAAGATCATAGGGTTGCAGTGGAGAGGGGTCCCAATGGCAAAACTACATTTCCAGTGGGCGAGGAGCTGCCGGTATCCTTCCCCTTACACGAAGGCCAGCAAAGCGTCGGACGAGCCATTGCCAGCCTCTTAACGCCACTATTAGAACGCTTACAAGTTCGAGAGAAAGAGGATCTGCTCGCCGTCCGCGTCCGCGGTCTCTTAAGGAGAGGGGCGCGAGGAGCTGCCCTGGAGGGCGACCCAATGTTTGGCCACGGTCTGCATGCCGGAGTTACCGATGAGACTCCTCGAAGGCTGCTAGTATTAGAGCCTTTCGTGGTTGAACTGGCAAAGACGGCCGGAGAGCATCCGCTGCCTGAGGGCATGCGGTGGATGGATTATGTTAGCGCCAGCGTAGCAATGAGTGGCCCCCAGCGAGGTCTGCAAGAAACGCCGGCGGCGGCTGCCCACCTCAAAATGTTCGATAGGGTGGCCCTCCAACTAACCGACTAATGTTTAAGCAGCGGCTTCTTAGCTGGCCGGGTGATCGGCTTTGAGCTTCTTGATGTCCCCTGATTTAATAAGCTCGATTTCGGTGCTGCGTTCGCTGTCGAGGCTATCTACGTCAACACCATCTATGATATCGCGCTGGTGGTAGCGGCTTTTGCGCGACTCCGTCGGCCCCTGCAGCTTTTGGAAGACCATTTGGCAAAAACGTTCGCCCGGATATACCCGTACCGTTTGGTGCTGGGTATTGTTACGGATAGGGATAACCAACTGGCCTTCGTAGCCGCTGTCGATGATACCGGTTAAATCAACCGATATGCCTTTGCGGTTGGTGCTGGAACGCGGATACATAACGGCCATCAGGTCGTCCGGCACTTTTACGGACTCGAGCGAAGATACTAAGATGTGCTCGCCGGGCAACAGGTCAAAAAACTGGCCTTTTTCGAGTTCTACAATGTCAAAATATTCGGGGCGGTTCTCGTCGTAGTAGTTCATAAGCAGCTGCTCTCGCCCGGCCTTGGTCACATGCCACGATTTGGGCACTAAAAAGGTGAACCCCAAGCGCAGGTCGACCGAATGGGCCTGCATTTGGAAGCGGTCCAGGCCCGGCTTAAAGGCGATTTTGCCCTCGGCAACGTAGCCTAAAATATCTTCTTTAGTAAGTACTGACATTAGTTTACAACCTCGTAGTGCAGCATAATGGTATCCTCGTTGAGCTTAGTAACTTCTTTGAGTTTGAGCGCGGCGGCCAGAGGTGAGCGCGACAGCGAAATGCCGGTGCCAAACATGGTTGGCTCGATCGTGAGATACAGCTCGCTCACCAGGCCAGCCTGCAAAAACATGTCATATATGGTTTGGCCGCCACAGATGGCCACGGTGTGGTGGCCTTCGGACTCCAGGCGTTTTAGCAGGTCCGCCGGGCTTTCGGTTACTACTTCGACACCTTCGTGGTCGATGGGCTGCGGGCTGTACACTAGGTTACGGCGATGCGGCAAAGGCCGTCCCATGGTGTTGTAGGTATTAAGGCCCATAACCACCACGCCGGCTTCTTTGGTCAGGCTCATAAACTGTTTTTTGTCTTCTTTACTGGTCCAGTCGGCAAAGTGGTGGCTGTCACGCCCAATAAAGCCGTCGGCGGTCAGCGCCGCAATTAAAAATACTCGCATACTCATAGCACAATCCTTAGACCTTTAATGGCTTCGCCGGGGTGATATTGGGCGGTGATCGTCTCATTAATTTCGCGTACCAGGCTGGGGTCCTTTTTTTCGGCGCGTTCGTAGGCCTGGGGGGGCAGGCTCAGGGCGACCGGCGGGTGGTTATGTGTGCGCGTTACCATGGTGTTGGCGGCATCGTAATGGGTGTCGTACACATGGGCGTTGGCAATGGTGTGGGTATATACGCCGGGCTTAACGCCTAACTTTTGGGCAAGAATACTCTGCAGCAGGGCAAAGCCGGCTACGTCGTGCGGGAAGCCGAGGACCATATCGTTAGAGCGCACCACATTCATAAGGTTAAGCCGACCGCCCATGATATTGACTGTAAAGCTAAACGGGCAGGGCACATTGCCGCGGGCCACGCCGCCCAGCCCGTCGCCGGCCGGGTCCCAGGTAACTACCACGCCGTGGCGTGAGGAAGGGTCTTTTTGCAGCAGTTCTAACAGCTTGCCCAGCTGGTCGCGCCCAAAGTATTTGCGCCAGCGGTAGCCGTAAGCCACGGTAACAACATCGCCCGGGTTGGTAAAGTCATCCCAAATTTTGGTAAACTCGCCCAAAAAGTCGTCGGGCTTGCGCGACCCAGAAATAAACCATACTTGCTCGGCAATAAAAATCCTGGTGGGGATTTTGCGCAGGGTAAGCAGCGGGAAGCCGTCTTTTTCGATGTCTTGCGAAAAGCTCAGGCCCGGCAGTGCAGCGGTTTGGTGGCCGGTGCGCTCGTTTAGCTCACGTACCCCCGTGGTCATGATTTGCTTAAGCATAGATTGGTAGATATCATCAAAGCGTGCCATTATGGTGATTATATGGAAGCTGCGCTAAAATTACCATAAAGGGGGAGTAAGAAGTGGCTGCAAGCAAACCCAAAAAAGGCATTACAACCGTACATTACCCCTATATGCCAGAAGCGGGACGTATTGTATACGAACCTGCTGATAATGTTTTTATGCAAACGGCTAAGGCCTATGCCCGGGCCCATTCGCTCGACAAAATTATGCCCAACTGCAGCCTGCTGGTTAAAGATGGCAAGATTATTGGGCGCGGCGCCAACGGCAGTACCTACCACGACACTCACGAATGCGAGCGGGTGAAGTGCGGCATACCTACCGGCCAGGGCTACGAACTGTGCGAGGGATGCCACCCCAAAAACCACGGCGAGCCCAAGGCGATTGCCGACGCGCTGGCCCACGGGCATGACGTGCGGGGCGCCGAGGTATACATGTGGGGGCACTGGTGGTGCTGCGAACCGTGCTGGAACGCTATGCTTGAACACGAGATTACCACGGCGCACCTGCTGGCAAACAGCGAAAAGCTTTTTAATAAGGACGATCCGGATAATATCGTGGGCAAGCAGTTTGCCTGAGTGAGCAGCCTTCCTGGCTTGTGGGTTTTAGCTCTTAGCTCCCTCAGTTCTTCTACTGTGGCACAGAGAACAATTTCATATTTCATCCACTACCGTAAAGGCAGTTACTGAAATATGAAATTGTTCCGCGGACCTTTTGTGGTTAGGAGGAAGCTTAGTAGCCTTAGCTTATCTTTTTAGCGCAATAGCTTAAGGAATGACTCATTTAGGTTGTGGAGGTGCTATAGAAGGTAAAGGATTATGGACAGCCTTGCTCATCCTTAATCATTATTTCCTTGGCATCGGCACACCGGTGACAACATGAAACCGTCAAACCATAGAGACCTGAGCTAAGGGGAATGATTTTTTACCTAGGCGTGGGGTCCGCGGAGGTATTTCATTTTTGGGAGCGCCCCTTTGCGGGGAAGCGGACAAAAATGAAATACATCTCTGTGCCACGGTAGATAGACCAAAACGAGCTAGAGTGGGAGGCAATTTGGCGGGGGCCATGAAATATGAGGAGGATAAAGTTGCATAAGATGCGCACATGTGGCTAAATTATGTGTGAATATCGGTGTAGATGTGTGGGAGAGGGAAGTTGCAATGGCACAAGGGACGTTTATTGTTATCGAAGGGACCGACGGCTCGGGCAAGGGCACGCAGTTCCAGCTGCTTAAAGAGCGACTTGAGCAGGGCGGTTACGACGTGGCGGCTTTTGACTTTCCGCAGTACGAGCAGCCCTCCAGTTATTTTGTGCGCAAATATCTGAACGGGGAGTTTGGGACCATCGACGAAGTCGGGCCCTACACGGCGTCGCTGTTTTACGCCCTGGACCGCTACGAGGCCGCACCCCGCATCCGCGAAGCGCTTAACGCCGGCAAGGTAGTAATCTCTAACCGTTTTACCGGGTCGAGCATGGGGCACCAAGGCACCAAGTTTAGCAGCGCCGAAGAGCGCCGCGGCTTCTTTATTTGGCTCGACAACCTGGAGTTTGAAATGCTGCGCATCCCGCGCCCGACCATGAGTTTTGTCCTACGGGTGCCGGCCGATGTCGCCCAAAGCCTGGTTGACAAAAAAGAGGCCCGCAGCTACACCGACAAAAAACGCGACCTGCACGAGGCCGACCTTACTCATTTGGAGCGAGCCGTGGCCGTGTACGACGACCTTACTCAGCTGTTCCCGAAAGACTTCCAGCGCATTGACTGCGTGCGCGACCAACAGCTTATGTCTATCGACACCGTGCAGGAACTGATTTGGCAAAAAGTGCGCCCCATGCTGCCAGAGCCGCACGGCCCCGCCCGGGCAAAAGCGCCCGAAGCGCCGGTACCCGAAGCTTTGCAAAATCCCTACCTCGGCTATACGGCCGAGGGCCACTTGGGTGTTACCGCGGCCGGGCACGAGTTTTTGACTCAAGCCGTTACCAACCCGACAGGTAACGTGTATGCTTTTACCGACAAATTATCACCCCGCGTCATTGCCGCGGTTATGGACCGTCTTGGCTCCCGCGGGGACGATGTGCGGCTGATTATGCTCGACGAGTTTGCGACTGCGCAAGCGAGCGACGCCCTGCTGGCCGAGGCCAATACTCCTCAGCACATCATGTTTGAAGGCGCCAGCAACCTGCTCGCTAAAAAGCTGGAGCGGGGCAGGCGAGCTACCTATGTAGAGCAATCGCCACTAGCCATCCGCTACGACCAAAAAGACGTAAATGGCAACTACAAATATTATGTGCCGGATCATTTGCCGGTAACGGTCAAGGCCCGTTACTGCGCCGACATGGATGAGATCTTTACGCAGTACGCTGCCATGGTCCAGTCGCTAACCGGCTACCTTGCCGGAGTTTCGAGCACGCCAAAAGCCGAACAAAACGCGGCCTGGCAAACTGCACTGCGCGACCAAGCCTGCGATGTCCTGCGGCCGGTGCTGCCGGTAGCCGCTAAAATGGCGGTGGGCGTGCGTGCTGCCGGGCAACCACTCGAGGATTTAGTTACCCGCCTGCTGGCCGACGAACTTCCCGAAGCCCGTAAAGCCGGCGAGCAGCTGCTAGCCGAGCAGCGCAAGCTCAACCCCGCCTTCCTAAAAGACGCAGCCGCCTTAAGCGCTAGCACCACCTACCGAGCCCAGGCCAGCCGCCAGCTTACCGCCCTTGCCGAAAAATATCTACCCGCCAACCACGCTACCGAGGCCGCGCCCGTGCAGCTGACCGACATCTGGCCGCGCAACGAGCTGGAGCTGGTGCCCGACATGCTCTATACGGCCGCTGGTCTGCCACTGGCCGACCTTCGCCGCGAGGTATCGTCCTGGCCTTACAACCGCAAGCTAGAGGTTTTTGAAGCTTATGTGGGAGAGCGCCAAACCCGCCAGCACACCCCCGGCCGTGCCCTAGAAAAAGCCCACTACAGCTGGGATTTGTTGACCGACTACCGCGTCTTCCAGGATTTGCAGCGCCACCAAATGGTCGACGACCTGGAGTGGCAGCAGCTTACGCCACGTTATGGTTACGAGGTACCGCGACTGGTAGAAGACGCCGGGCTAACCGATCAATACGAAGCCTGCTTTGACCGCAGCCTGGCCATATACAGCGCCCTGCAGCAAGCCGGCTACCCGCTGGAAGCCCAGTATGCCACCCTGCTGGGCCACCGCCTGCGCTGGAAGCTTACCTACAACGCCCGCGAAGCCTTTTGTCTGCACGAACAGTACCTGCGCCCGGGCAGCGACCCTGCCTGTCGCACCGTGGTGCGCCACATGCACCAAAGGCTGGCCGAGGCTCACCCCCTCCTGGCCGAAGCCATGCAATTTGCTGGCCCCGACCAAAATAGTTAGCCGCGCCCTGGACCCTCAAAAAATAAGATAGCACCCCGCCTTGACGTGCACGCGCCGCCAGCGTATACTCCCATGCAATATGACAAAGTGCGTTACGTTCCGCCTCATTATTGTGTCCTCTTAAAGGGGCTCGGTTAAGCGCGAACGTCATGTGCCAAAAACCAAACCGAGCATCACCCGCTCGGTTTTTTATTAACCAACAGAAGTATAACTATGCCCAGGCTCACTAACTCACAATTATTAGACATCACCAAAGAACTTATGGCCGTGGAATCGACGGCTCAAAATCCCGCTGGGCTGCGAAAGGCCTACGATATTATCGTGCGCCTGCTGCAAGACAGCGGCAAAAAGATAACTATCGAGCACTTCGTAAGCCAGGGCAAACCCAGCTTGCTGGCCTACAAAGGCTCCAAACGGCCTAAAAAGTTTGAGATTATTTTAAACGGACATTTAGATGTTGTACCCGGCGCGCCCAGCCAATACCAGCCGGTTGTTAAAGACGGCAAGTTGTACGGGCGCGGCGCCTACGACATGAAAGCTGCCGCGGTCATTTTGGCCGATACGTTTTGCGAATTTGTCGACAAAGTGCCATTTACCCTAGGGCTGCAAATTGTTACCGACGAAGAAAACGCCGGCAAAGACGGCACCCTGCACCAAATTAGGCAGGGCGTGCGCGGCGATTTTGTAATTTGCGGCGACTGTGGCCGCTCCAGCACCGCGTACGAAATCGCCAACGAAACCAAAGGCATCGCTGTAGGCGACATTAGTTTTTCCGGCAGTAGTGCCCACGGCGCCTACCCCTGGAGGGGTAAAAACGCCATCTTGCAGGCCGCCCAATTTGTAAACGCTGTCCATGCCCGCTATCCCACGCCTAACGAGGAGACCTTTAAAACCACCGTAACCGTCACTGCTATTACTACCTCCAACCAAGCCCACACCAAAGTACCGGACAACGCGCTGGTTAAAATCGACGCCCGGTTTACCGCCCACGACAAACAGTTTGCCTCCCAAGAAACATTTGCGGCTTTTATTAAGTCGTTCGACCCAGATGCCCAGATCGTGGGCATGTACGACTTTTGCAAACCCGCCTACTGCAGTCCCAAAAATGCCCAACTGCTCCGCCTAAAGGCCGCCGCCGAAAAGGTAGAGGCTCACCCCTTTAAATTTGCCATGCGCCACGGTACCGGCGACGGCCGGTTTTACGCCAATGTAGGCGACGAGGCCTGCGAGTTTGGCATAGCGGGCGAGGGCCAGCACAGCGGCGACGAATATATTACCCTAGAAGCATTCAACAACTACCGCGCCACCATGCAGGAGTTTATGGCCGCCAATGTTGCGCTCCGCCCCGCGCCCATGCTACAAACTGCCGCATAAACAACGCTTGACCTTTACCCCGTCAAACGCTATAATTACCCTTTGAACATTACCGAAGACCGTAGCTGCCCTAAAAAGCTTAATCCGCTACCGAGGCGATGAAACAATTTATTTGTTTTACAGCAGTCTTTGGTAATGAACCAGAGGCTTTTTTATTTCTCTGGTGATCCTTAAAAATCTAAATCAACAGGTCGATAGATTTTAAGTAATATAAGGAACACTCTATGGCTTTAACCAAAGACAAGAAAAACGAAGTTGTCGCCGAAGTTACTGCAGCCTTGCAAACATCGAAAATGACCGTGGTCGCAAAATACCAGGGTACAACGGTCAAAGCAATCCAGCAGTTGCGTCGCGACGCCCGACCCGGCGGCACCACGCTCCGCGTCGTAAAAAACCGCTTGCTTAAGCAGGCTTTGCAAAATGTCGACAACCTCAAAGACGCCGACACCAGCGCGCTCAGCGGCCAGTTGCTGTTTGCCTTCAACCCCGAAGACGAAGTAGCTCCCGCCCAAGCCCTGGCCATGTTTGCCAAGCTTAACCCAAATATCGAATTTGTCGGTGCCTTTAGCGCCCAAGGCAAATTCCTCAGCGCCGAAGAAGTAACGGCTCTGGCCAAACTCCCCAGCAAAGACATGCTCATTGCTCAGGTTCTGGCAACCCTAACTTCACCAGTAAACGACGTTATGAATGGCTTGTCGGGCAACCTGCACGCTCTTCTCGACGGCGTTTCCGCCAAAGCAAACTAAATTTAATTTGAACCACCGAAAGGACCTACCATCATGGCAGACTTAAAGAAATTTGCAGAACAGCTCGTTGGGCTGACTGTACTCGAAGTAAACGAACTCAAAACCATCCTTAAAGACGAATACGGCATCGAACCAGCCGCTGCAGCTGTTGCTGTTGCTGCCGGCCCTGCCGCTGACGCCGCTCCTGCTGCCGACGAAAAAGCAGAGTGGGATGTTATCCTTAAAGACGCTGGCGCCCAAAAGGTTGCTGTTATCAAGGCCGTTAAAGACATTACTGGTCTTGGTCTTGGCGAAGCAAAAGCTATCGTCGACGGCGCTCCTAAGCCCGTTGTAGAGAAGGCTAAGAAAGAAGACGCCGAAGCCGCCAAAAAGGCTCTCGAAGACGCCGGCGCCGTTGTCGAACTGGCCTAGTACCAGCTCGCTTTACGGTGGGGTTAGCCCTTCTAAAATACCGCTCCCTTACCGGAGCGGTATTTTTTGCCCACATTTCAGGGCCTAAAGCACGCCCGGCCGTAATTTATAGTAAACGCCTATAAATTATTATATAATTGTGTTAATGACCCATGAACTGACCGTCCCGGCAACCGCCGATATTCTGCAAGCCGAAGCAGTGCTACACGAATGCCATTTCCCCGGTGGCATGGCCGCCAGCGCCATGGACGGCGAGTTTGGGGCGTCGCGCTTTACCAGGGATTACCTGGCGGTTATGGGCGACCTTATGTATACCCATCCCACGCTTGTACGCGAAGGGTTTAGCCAGATCCCACAGGAACAGGGAATCGACTTTGACCCAGTTACCGACCAACAGCCCGGCCGCTTCTCACATCAGGTTGCCTACAATCAGTGGGGCGGCCTGCGGGTGCCAGCAGCAGTGGTAGCGGGACGCGAATACTGGGCTGACCAGTGGGGCGTGCCCTTCGACGCCGTCAACGGCTTTGTAGTATGGAATCAAACAGACGGCACACGGTACGTGCACGAGCTGAGGCGTTACGTCGACGCTTACGGCCCCGCGGTCCTTGGTGATGAGTTTATACACCGGCCCACAGGCGAGGTGCGCACCGTGCGCCAGGCGACCCTTTTGCAGCTCGACTGGATGGTCCGCACCGTCGAAAATTCTAGCCTTGGACTTTTAGAGGTACAAGAATTCAATCCTAATCAAACCAGCTGGAGCGGGGTCATGCGCGACGGCTACAACTCCTATTTCCACCCGGTTGGAGAATCCGGGCTGGTGGTTAACAAAGATCGACCAATTGCATATATAGAAAACCAGGGTCTCGCAGTACAAGCGTTTTTAGACGCTGCCCAACTCTTTAAAGATTCGGACGATCCCGCTATTAAAGCCCGCGTCAGCACGTGGCAGGATCTGGCCCGTGAACTCCCCCGCCGAACGCTGACCCACTTCCGTTGGGACGAGGCAAATACCCTGGTGCCGGCAGTTGACCGCGACGCCCAGGGCCGACCCCGGCAAGTCCGGCTGATAAGCTCGGCAGTGGCCGAAACGCTGGCCACGCCGGAGCTCTACCGGGGCATGACCACCACAGACATTGACCCGCGCGACCTATTAAGAGGAGTTATCCTGCGCAGTTTTAGCCCAGATTCCATGACACCGGCCGGCGTGCGCATGCTCGACCTGCGCCACAGCGCGCAGGAAGGCCCAGGATACGCCTACCAAGGGACCCGAACCGTCTGGCCCGTGACCCAGTGGCGCATAGCGTCTGGGCTCGAAGGTCTACAAATGCCGACCCTGGCACGCGCACTGCGTGAGCCCAGAACCCTTGCCGCCCTACGCAGGGCCGGAGGCTTCCCCGAAGGCTTCTACGTTTCGCCCGACGGGGTGGTGGGCTACCGCCAAGCAACCAACGGGAAACGCCCGAGCATCGAAGTGCCGGCAGAGCAGGATTGGTCCAACAAACAGGCTTGGACCGCCAGCGGTGCCCGCGCAGCCCTCGCCGCGCAACAACAGGGCGGCCCTGCCGAAACCGGCTGGCAAAAAGCCGTCGTAGCCGAAGCGCTCGCCAGTATTAAAGACGTTCCAGACGCCCGAACCGGCGAAACAACAACCTACGCGCTCGACCAAGAAACCGGCAAGCGCGTGGGCCGGGAACGCGCGCAGGCTATGGGCGGCATGCTGCTTGGCTAATTCCGCAGGTTTTCCGGCATTTTTTAAAGCAGCAGTAGGGGCCCAAAACCGCTCCACCACAATGCAATTTGCCTCCTCAAACAGAGGTTTATCCACAGCAGCTATATGTGTTTTGACTTGACTTATTAATCATGATAGTCTTAGGTGTAAGTGTAGCCAAACAAACACTTCCTTGAGACGGAGAGACAAACAATGGCAGATGTACCAGACAAACAGATCAAGCGGCTGAGGGCCCTGATCCAGGAGGCTGAAACCAATCTAGCAGCAGCGAATGAGTTGCTGATTAGTTTAGTTGGTGACGACGAAAAAGTCTCGGCCGTAGCCCAAGACGAAAACCTGGGCAAGGTCATAGAAGGCGTATTCGACGGCCAAAACATGGTCGGCTCCGACGGCAAAACCTACCCGGTACCTGCTAACTACGCCAGCAAGTCCAAGCTCGTGCAAGGCGACATCCTCAAACTGACTATTGCCGACGACGGCGCATTTTTATACAAGCAAATTGGGCCCATCCCCCGCAAGCAAGTCGTAGGCAGCCTGCGCCTCGAAGGCGGCCACTACTTTGTAGACGTCAACAACAAAGAGTACCGCGTCCTGCTGGCCAGCGTTACCTACTTTAAGGCCAAACCCGGCGACCAAGTAAGCGTTAACTTGCCCGAGGACGACTCCCACGCCGAATGGGCCGCCCTCGAAGCCGCTCTATAAACTGTAAAAAATCTTTATAATCCATGCCACAACTCCCTGACATACATATTCCAACCCCGCTGCCGGCAGAACTTGTCGCCCAAGCATTGAAGGAAGCTGCAGCTGCCAAAGCGGCGAGGGATACGGCAGCCATATCCATCAAAGCAGCAAACGAGGCCCTCCGGCTGGGCGACAACCGCGAAGTGTACCGCTACAAAACCCTCGGCGACGAAGACCTAACTTACGCAGGGCGCCGGTTACTAGATCCGACAATCCCTGTTGCCGCGGGGCTAACAGCCATTGGCCGGGAAGTGACTATAGGCTATGAAGGCACCTACGGCCTGCTCCAATTGTTCCCCATGATACGGCGGCCTCAAGGAGGCTTTGCTTCGAACAGGGTGCGCCTTGGGATTGTACTTCCATCTACGGCACTCGAGGATGGTAGCCTTGAGCCAATCCCCCGGTCTGTTGCAAACAGATTACTTGACCATCCTGATGTTATCTTTGACCCCCGAAATTACATACCCAAGTAGGCGAACGCCCGCGGCAGAGCATATGTAGCAAGGCCTGTGCCTTGCATATATTTTACTAGGATAGCAGGCATACCCTGACAGTTAAGCAGCCATCGATTCTTATGAGACGGGTGGCTGCAATAAAAACGCTTCCAACCCAGGCAGTTCGTGCTATACTCTCGCCGTGAACAAAGACGACATTGCCGATTTAAAGCGTTTTATAGCAGCGACTATCTCGCAGCAAACTACCGATCTGCGCCAGGAAATGGGCAGTTTACGTAAGGAGGTAGAGGATTTACATCAAGATGTAGGGAGTTTACGCCAGGAATTGGGCAATTTACATGAAGCAGTGGGAAGCTTACATGAAGAGGTGGGGGAGTTACATGGAGAGCTCCATGAAGAGGTGGACGGTCTACGCCAGGAAATGTATAGGGGTTTTGCCCAGCTTAACGCAAAAATCGACAATCTTTCTAACTCTATAGCCGACGCCCTAGAAGCGGCTCACGACGACTCCGATAAACAGTTTAAAAACCACATGCGGCGTATCGTACGGCTGGAGCAGCGGGCGGCGTAGACCCGGGCTAGGCGCTTCTTATAGTAATGTCCTAGCTCCGTGCAGGGATAAACCTGCTAGAATAGGGGAATATGTCTTGGCAGTTTGGCTTGGTTTTGTCCTATATTGCGGTTGTGGCGCAGGCTTTGTGGCAGCGGGCGTATTCGCAAAAGTCTGAGTTGCCGGAGTCGTTTCCGCCGGCCATTTCTTATATGCTCGCCGTTACACCGCTCGGCATCGTAGTGGGACTGACCATGAATCACCACGTGCTGTGGACACCTTGGCTGGGCGTATTGCTCGCTCTGGAAGGCGTACTCATTGGCGCCTTTAACTGGCTGTCGTTTATGGCGATTAAGCGTTTGCCGATTGCCCAGTTCCAGCTTATCTTTCAGTCGTACGCCGTGGTGACCATTGTGCTGGGATGGGTGCTATTGCACGAAACGCTCAATGTACCACAAATTATAGGCGGCGTTTTACTGCTGGCGGCTGCGGTTATTGCCACCCAAACGCCGGTTGCCCAACCGGGCGACAAACCCCGCGCCTCCCGCAAGCCGGCCATCATTTTGGCAGTGCTGTCGGCCTTTGGGCTCGGCGCCGGGCTGGTGGTAGAAAAAGCCGCGCTGCACTACATGGACATTGGCGCTTACTTTATTTTTGGCTTTGGTACCCAAACGATCGCCCTTATGCTGCTTGCGCTGCGCGATGTTAAAAAAGGTGTGTTTAGCAAAATCCGGCCGCGCGATGTGCGCCGTTCTTTTATTATGGGCGTCATTAGTGTGGTGGTGGGCTTTTTGTATATTTTTGTTATCAAACGCTCTAATAATGTGTCGCTTATTACGGCGCTCGAGGCCTTTGGGCTGCCGCTCATCGTCCTGGCCAGCTACATTATTTTAAAAGAACGCGAAAACACCAAACGGCTCTTTGCCGCGGCGGCACTCGGCTGCATTGGCATTATTGTTACGGCGCTGTAACCGCACTGGCTTTTCCGTGCTTTTCCGGTGAGGCAAGCGGCTTAAACGCACAAACCACAACGTCTAACGTTGCCGGGCTCTGCTAGAATAAAAGCATGAGTGAGAGGGGAGCCTGATGGGACAGGCATTGTATCGTTCGCACCGGCCAAAAAAGCTGAGCGAGGTAGTAGGGCAGGAGCATATTACCACTGCTCTTACGCGCGCCTTAAAAAAGGGCGCCATAAGCCACGCCTATTTGTTTACCGGGCCGCGCGGCACGGGCAAAACGAGTATTGCGCGCATTTTGGCGCACGAAATTAACGGCATCCCCTACGACGACGAAGCTTACCACCTGGATATTATCGAAATCGACGCCGCCAGCAACCGCCGGATCGACGAAATCCGCGACTTGCGTGATAAAGTCCATGTGGCGCCAACCAGCTCGAAATACAAAGTGTACATCATCGACGAAGTCCACATGCTCACCAAAGAAGCCTTTAACGCGCTGCTTAAAACGCTCGAGGAACCACCCGCCCACGTGGTGTTTATTTTGGCAACGACCGAGGCGCATAAACTTCCCGAAACAATTATTAGCCGTACCCAGCGCTACGCCTTTAAGCCTGTTGATTTGCCCAAGGTAGTTGAGCATCTTAAAACTATCGCTAAAGACGAAAATATTACTATTGCCGACGACGCCCTGGGGTTAATTGCCGCGCACGGCGAAGGGTCATTTCGCGACAGCATTAGCTTGCTCGACCAAATCCGCAGTGCCGGCGAAGAGGTAAGCCTGGTGCACGTCCAAAACATGCTGGGCATTGCCCCAGCCGAATTAGTGCAGCAGCTGCTGCAGGCGGTGAGTACGCACGACGCCGCGACGGTTGCGCAGCAACTCCAGCAGTTACATGTCCAGGGCTACGAGCCAGCCCAGGTCGCCAAACAGCTTGCAGGGCAGCTGACTGCCGGTATTGTAGACGGCGCCGCGACACTGGGGCACGAGGCGGCTATCCGTTTGCTGGGGCAGCTGGTAGCAGTGCCGGCCAGCAGTGACCCGCGCAGCTACCTAGAAATCGCCTTGCTCGATGCGGCACTTGCCGGCGTCGCGCCCGCACCAACCGCGGCCGCCAAACCTGCCGCCGCGCCCGCGCCAAAAGTTATGTCCGAAAGTATTAAAAGCCACGCCCCGGTGCAGGTCGAGCCGCACCCCAGCAGTTTGCGCAAACCCGCAGCCGCCGCAGCCGTACAAACCCCGGCCGAAGAGGACGAACAATTGGGCGAACCCTCTACCGCCACCCTCGATGCAACAATTTGGCCACAGATACTGGCCGCCATCAAGCAAAAACACAACACACTGTTTAGCGTGGTGCGCACCGCCCGGCCGCACTTTGAAGCAGGCAAGGTAACCTTAGAGTGCGAGTTTGCCTTCCACCAAAAGCGCCTCAACGAGGCCCGTAATAAAAACGTCCTGGCCGAGGTGTTTAAGACCCTTACCGGCGAAAATATCCAAATTGTCTGCACCGTTGGCACGGGCGCCTCGCCCGAAGATTTAGCCGCCGCGCCCGCAGTACTGCCACCGGAAGACGAAAGCGTCGTCCACACCGTTAAGGCCGCTCCCGCCCTACAAAACGAGGCCGTTAAAACCGTAACCAATATCTTCGGCGGTGCCGAACTGTTAGAATCGTAAGCAGACTATGGAACCGGGGAACGGAAAACAACAAGCGCCGCAGAACCTCGAGGCCGAGGCTTCGCTGCTGGGAGCTATACTCATCGACGCCGATGCATTGGTTAAAATTGCCGACATCGTCAGCATCGACGACTTTTTTGATGCCCGCCACCAGCGCATTTACGAAGCCGTGGTGGCACTATACGAACGCCGCAGCCCCATCGACGTTTTGACCCTGGCCGACCAGCTAAAAGGCAATGGCTTTTTAGATATGATCGGCGGCCCGTCGTACCTCACGGAACTCACTAACTTTGTGCCCACGGCCACCCACGTCGAACAGTACGCCAACCTCGTGGCCCAAAAGGCGCTGCGCCGCCGGCTTATTAGAGCCAGCCAGGAAATGACCGGGCTGGGCTACGACGAATCTAAAGACTTGCGCGAACTGATCGAAGAAGCCGAAACCAAGCTGTTTGAAGTAAGCCAGCAGCACGTTAAACAAAGTGTTATTAGCCTAGAAACGATTTTGGCCGAAAGTTTCGACCGGCTCGACGAACTACACAAAGACAAAGGCAAGCTGCGCGGCGTACCCACCGGCTTTAAAGACATGGACAACGTGCTGGCCGGCCTGCAGCCCAGCGACCTGATTATTTTAGCCGCCCGCCCGAGTATGGGTAAGACCGCGCTGGTGCTCAACCTTGCCCACAACGTCGCGGTGCTGGCCAAACAGCCGGTGCTGTTCTTTAGCCTAGAAATGAGCAAAGAGCAGCTGGTGGACCGCCTGCTGTCTATGGAATCGGGCGTGGACGCCTGGGCTCTGCGTACCGGCAACCTCACCGACAGCGACTTCGAAAAAATCGGCCGCGCCATGGGCACGCTCAGCGAAGCCCAAATTTACATCGACGACACGCCCGGTATTACGGTAAGCGACCTGCGCACCAAGGCCCGGCGCGAAGCCCACAAGCATCCGCTGGGGCTTATCATTGTCGACTACTTGCAGCTGATGAGCGGCGGCGGACGCTTTGGCAGCACCGATAACCGCGTGCAGGAAATTTCGGCTATTTCGCGCGGGCTCAAGGGCGTGGCGCGCGAGCTTAATGTACCGCTTATTGCCTTAAGCCAGCTCAGCCGTTCGGTGGAAAGCCGCACGCCGCAAATTCCCCAGCTGGCCGACCTGCGTGAATCGGGATCGATCGAGCAGGACGCCGATGTGGTGGCCTTTATTTACCGCGAGGAATACTACAACCCGGATACCGAGCGCAAAAACATCACCGACATTCTTATTAAGAAGCACCGTAACGGCCCGACCGATAACATCGAGCTGTACTTTGAGCGCGACAAGCAACGCTTCCGCTCCCTCGACACCCACCGTGCCGATCCGTTTCATTCTTAAAAGTGCAGGGCAGCGACCGTTGAGTAGCCAGAGACCCCGCCCCCCTTGAGCACTACAGGCGGGGTGCAGGCGGGCAAGCAAAGGAGCTTTTATAGGTCAAAATTTCTGATTATTTCTTAAGCAAAAAAGTAACGTATAATAGGCGTAAGATGAGACTCAAGAAAATGTTACGACTGCGGTCTCTGCCGGTTACGGCTTGGCAGCCGCTATTACTATATGCGGTGTTTGTTGCGGGGCTGGGTGCGCTGCTGTGGTTTAGTTTGGGCCTTAACACCACTGGCTACAGCGCCAGCGAAGTCCAGGCTTTGCAGGCCAGCAGCAGTTGGCACACTATTTTTACGCACCCGCTTAATGCGCCATTTACTATTATAACTCGGTTGCTGCTGTATGCCGGGCACAATGGGCTGCTGGCAACCCGCCTATCGGCAAGCCTGCTTGGGGCCGCCACGCTCACTGTTTTTTACCTGCTGGTTCGCCATTGGCACGGCGAGCGGACGGCTGTTTTTGGCACCCTATTGTTTGGTGCCTCGGCGTGGTTTTTGCACGTGGCGCGGCTGGGGTCGCCGTCCGTCTTACTGTTTAGCTTGCTACTGCTTATTGCGGCGATGATCTGGCACAAGCACACCAATAGCTCCTTAAGCCTACTGACGTGCTTTGTGCTGGGGGCGTTACTGCTGTACGTACCGGGCATGATATGGTTTATCGTGCTCGGCGCGTTATGGAAGTGGCGGACCGTTGACCGCATGTTTAAAAAACACCTGTGGGTGGTGAGCGGCGGGGCCCTGCTGTTTGCGCTGGCGCTGGCGCCGCTCGGCCTGGCGATATATCACGATACCTCGCTGGCTAAAGTTATTGCCGGGTTGCCGGCGCAAGGCTGGCCCATGCCCGATGCCGTAATGCATCATTTGCTTAACGTGCCTTTGAGCCTGCTTTTGCGCAGCCCGCTCGACCCCGAACACTGGCTGAGCCACCTGGCCATCCTGGATTACTTTGGTATGGCCATGCTAGCGCTGGGCGCCTACGTATATGCCAAACACCTTAAGCTAGACCGCACCCGCTTGCTCGTTATTGCGCTCGTCTTGGGCACATTGCTGGTGGGGCTGGGCGGCGCCGTTACTATCAGCATTATTATGCCTTTTGTGTACATATTAATTGCCGCCGGCGTTGGCTTTATGCTGGAGCGGTGGTACGTGGTATTTCCGCGCAACACCATTGCCCAGGGCGTGGGCCTGGCACTTATCAGCCTGGCGGTCGTGGCCAGCGTAGGCTACAGTGCCCGCCACTATTTTGTGGCCTGGCCCGAAGCAGGCGCCACCCGGCAGATCTTCACCGTGCAGCCGGCAACCGTATCTGTTAAAATAGGACGATAAAGAGGAGTACTTGATATGAGCCGATTTGACCAAGCTAAAATGCTACTAAAAGTTAAAAAACTGCAAAAAGAACTGCAAAAGCAAATCATCAGCATCGAAAAGGGCGACGGCGCTGTTAAGGTCGAAATTACCGGCGAGCAGAAAATCAAAAAAATCCACATCGACCCCGACTTTGTCGACCTCGACGACATTGCCGAACTGGAACGCTGGGTAGAAGACGCCGTTAAAGAAGCCATCCAGGAAAGCCAAAAACTCGCCGCCGAAAAAATGAAACCCATGATGGGCGCCCTTGGCGAACTCGGGCTCTAAATTTATGGGCGAAGGCTTAGCAGACGGTGGCAACACCCAAAATGAAATAGCCGGTTTAAGGAAGGTCGCAGACGGGGTATATTTTGACGGTGCGGATAGCGTATTTGTAGTGGGCACGCATGTCGGGCAAGAAGAACTTGGCCTGAGTTTCCCCCGCGGCGAAGCGCTTGTTATGCTCCCTAGGGCTGCACTTGAGGCGGCCGCCCGGGCGATTGCCGACACTCCACAAGCCAGCCAAGGTTAAACAGACGCAATGGCCATTTTACCTCCTGCCTTAACCGATCTTATCGAAGCCCTGGGCAAATTGCCCGGCGTTGGGCCGCGTACAGCCGAGCGCTACGCCTACTATTTAGTGCGCAACGACCCTGCCAAGGCGCACAACTTGGCCGATGCCTTGCAAGGGCTGCATAGCGGCATAGGCTTTTGCAAAAAAACCTTTGCGCTCGTGCCCGCAGGGCAGGAGTTATCCGACTTATACACCGACCCAAAGCGCGACAAAACGGTGGTGGCCGTGGTGGCCGAACCGTTTGATATTGTCGCGCTAGAAAAAACCTCGAGCTTTAACGGCACCTACCACGTGCTGGGCGGCCTGGTATCGCCCATAGACGGCGTTGGGCCAGAACAGCTGCACTTTGCCGAACTGGTGCAGCGCATCGACGAAGACAAAGTAACCGAAATTATTTTAGCCACTAACGCCAGCGTCGAGGGCGAGTCCACTGCGCTTTATATCCAAAAATACATTGGCGAGCGGCCGGTGCGGGTTACCCGCCTGGCGCGCGGCCTGCCCATTGGTGTTGACCTGGAGTACGCCGATCAAATAACCCTGACGCGGGCTCTTGAAGGCCGCCAAGCAATCTAGTGTGAAAGGTTTTTAACGTCTACCTGGAAACTAGCCAAGTCGTAGGTCCCTGCAGTTTTGAGGAGCTCTGCTAAACCTCCCTGGCGGCGGTCGACATCAGCAATGCCCAGTACTCTTTCTGCCGGGACTGGGTCCCTGGTATATACATCAGAGCCGGGCTCCTTCACCCACTCGCTATTGAGCACCGCTACGGTGCTATGTAACAACAGGGAACCGCCGTGGAGGAGGAGATGTAGGCTTATGTTAGGCTTATTAGACTGCTCGCTCAGAAGGTTTCCATACACAGCCACAATTAAATTTCTCTCGGCTACCCCCGCAGCCACCGGATTGTTGTCGGGCAGGGGACCTTGGTGCCCGCGGACTTTGTCCAACAAACCTTCGAGCATACCACGGTCCTCAAGCGGTTCGACCGTGTCGGCGCCCAGCGCCAACATCCAGTTAATTAACGTTTGGCCGCCTGTGGCGCCGCGCCGCAGATCGATGGGCACATTTTGGCCTCTATGGAAGGCGCCGACGGTTAGCGTTGGATAGGTGTTGGGGTCGTAACGTCGGCCGGTCATGAACCGTAACTCACGCTAACTTGGGGTGCCCACTCATCCCAGCCATAAGGCTGACCGTTAATCTCATGTGCGAGCTTATCAAAGCTAGCGAGAGACGTCGACAGCCCCGCATGCGCCTCTAATACGTCGGGATTCAATATTGCACTGGGCTTCATCACCCACTCGGCGGTACGGCTTTGAATCGGGACGTGCGCGGGCAGGACATCGTGTGTTTGTAGGTTAGTAAACGCATAGGGCCCCTCCGGGCTGCGTCCTACAAATGTGGCCTGGCAAGTAAATTTGTCGATTTCCTGTCCGCCAAGAATAACCCTATTGCCGCGTACGGCAAGGGTACCTACCTGTAGAGCAGGAGGATTTAAGTGGCCATCTTCGACTTCACTCTGAGTAAGAAAAACCATGCGCATTTCGGCGTCTGGAACGTCTTCAGCTACTATGTGGTGCAAAAAGCCCCGGCCCGCCTCGTCTTGCGCGGCGTGGTGAAGGAGTACTGCTGCCCAGCGGCGGGGGCCGCGTGCGGCCCGATCCACTACGCTATCGCGCTCCGCTCGGCCCGTCATGACTTGGAGGGCAAGATACATTTCGTGAGGTTTAGAAATACCTGGCATGACCCATATGTTAACATAATCTGTGTATTTTAGCTAGTCTAAAAGCCACTACGGCGATTTTTGGCGGTATAGAAAATAACTGTCTTAATTAAAAATATGCCGCCGGCCGGGCCGAGTAGTCTATACTAGCTACATGGTCACCTATCCCGAAGCCGAAAGTATCGCCCAAGTACTGGCAAACGCCCAGCGCATAGCCATTTTGCAGGCCGACAACCCCGACGGCGACTCGCTGGGCAGCGCCCTGGCCCTGGAAAGCATTTTGCACGACTTAGGCAAGGATCCGATATTATACTGCGGCGTCGATATCCCCAGCTACCTGGCGCACATGAGCGGTTGGGACCGCGTAAGCAAAGAGTTACCGGCCAAATTTGATGCCAGCATTATTGTCGATACCAGCGCCCTCAGCTTATTTGAGCAGCTGGAAAAAACCGGCCAAAAGGGCTGGGTAGCCGCCCGCCCAGTGGTGGTTATAGACCACCACGACGTCGAAAACACCATTTCGTTCGCAAATGTGGTGTGCAACAAACCCGCCGTGGCCGCCGCCGAAGTCATATACGAACTCGCGCAGCAGCTCAAATGGCCGCTCAGCCTGGGCGCCAAAGAGTTCCTAGCCAGCGCCATTTTGTCCGACAGCCTGGGCCTCACCACCGAGGCCACCACCGCGCGCACCATTCATATTATGGGTGAGCTGGTAGAAGGCGGCGTGAGCATTGCCGCCCTAGAGAATAAGCGCCGCGAGCTGATGCGTAAAAGCCCCGAACTCATTAAGTACAAGGGTGAACTGCTGCAGCGTATCGAATACTTTGCCGATAACCGCCTCGCCACCGTTACCATTCCATGGGCCGAAATCGAGCGCTACAGCCAGCAGTACAACCCCTCCATGCTAGTCATCGACGAAATGCGCGGCGCCACCAACACCCAAGTAGTTATCGCTTTTAAAATCTACAACGACGGAGGCGTCACGGCTAAAATCCGGGCCAACTTTGGATATCCCATTGCCGGCGAACTAGCTAAAAAGTTTGGCGGCGGCGGACACGCCTATGCCAGCGGCTTTAAAATTACTAGCGGTAAACCGTTTGATGAGATTAAAATCGAGTGCATCCAGGCCGCGACCGAGCTGCTTGACCAAATCTAACGCCACCGCTATACTCCACAGCAATATGGCTACAAGTATTTTCCGCACCTGTCCCTGCCGCTCCTGTATATAGGTGAGGCTAGTTTTGTTGCAATAAAGCGAGCCTCACCAGCTCGTTTTTATTACCTAGCTGTGTACGCGGGGCCGGCGGCCAAAAAACCGCCGGACACGACTCCGCCCCAGGGCAGCGCCAGCACCTTTGCCCGGCAATGGCCGGATTAGCCCCCAGTACGCTATACTAAAACCATTAAAGAGAGCATCATGAAAATCTACAATACACTGCTAAGTTCCCGCACCCTCCAAGAAATTACGCCGCTCGATGGCCGCACCGTACGCATTTACAGTTGTGGCCCCACGGTCTACGACCACGCCCACATCGGTAACCTGAGTGCCTATATTTTTGCCGATACTTTGCGCCGGGCCGTAAGTCTCGCCGGCTACGACGTGCACCACGTAATGAACTACACCGATGTCGATGATAAAACCATTCGCCGCAGCCGCGAAGAATTCCCAGCAGCGGAGCCGCGCGAAGCCCTCGCCCAGCTCACCGAAAAATACATTACGCTGTTTGCAAGCGACATGGAAAAAATCGGCAACGACGTGCGCGCCGTGTCTTTTGTAAGCGCCACCGACACCATAGAGGCTATAAAAACCCTTATTACCGAACTGCACACCGGCGGCTTTGCCTACATTGCCGACGACGGCGTGTATTTTTCCATCGAGGCCTACCGCAAAGCCGGTAAAAAGTACGGGCAACTGCTGGAAATTACCGCCAGCAATACTTCGGAAGCGCGCATTCAAAACGACGAATACGACAAAGAGTCGGTGCATGACTTTGCCCTATGGAAAGTCCAAAAAGACGGCGAACCAGCCTGGGATTTTACCCTAGACGGGCATAAGCTGAACGGGCGGCCAGGCTGGCACATAGAATGTTCGGTGATGAGCAGGCGAGAGCTGGGCCAGCCGTTCGACATCCACACCGGCGGCATTGACCTTATTTTTCCCCACCACGAAAACGAAATCGCCCAAAGCACGGCGCTCGAATCCAACCCTGTCATGGCCACTATTTTTGCCCATAACGACCACTTGCTGGTAGACGGTAAAAAAATGGCCAAATCGGCTAAAAATTTTTATACCTTACAGGACGTTATTAAAAAGGGTTTCGACCCGCTGGCCTTCCGCGTTAAAATGCTGCAATCGCACTATCGCAGCCAGGTTAACTTTACCTGGGAGTCGCTGGAGGCAGCGCAAAACTTGCTTAACAATTTGCGGGCTTGGGCGGATCTTAAACACCAAAAAGCCGCCCACCTTAAAGACGCTCCGGCCGACATATACGCTGCCGAACTCAAAAAAATACTCGCCGCCTCGCAGGACGACCTAGACATGCCGGCGGTGCTTGCGGTGGTTGCCCAGCTGGCCAGCCAAGGCGAAGCCACAGGGGTCGACGTGGGCAAAATCCAGCCGCTGCTTAATGTGCTGGACCGGCTGCTGGGCTTGCAGCTCGCCGCACGCCCCGATATTACTCACCAGCAAAAAGACTTGCTGGCCGACCGCGAACAAGCCCGGGCCGCTAAAGACTGGGCCGCGTCGGATAAACTCCGCGGCCAACTCGCCGTGCAGGGCATTGAGGTGCGCGACACCCCAGCCGGCCCCATATGGACCCGTCTGTAACCACCAAAACGTTTTTTAACGAATATATTTGACCCACGCGCAAACCATGTTACTATTAAGTTCGTGAAAATTACTACCGAGAAAAGTTTTGCTGGCAACCTTATTGGCTGGGTGCATTTCCCGAGTGCCGAGCACCTGCCGCCCGAGGCACGAACCGCGCTCATTGGCGCGCGCGCCATGGCCGGCACCGTACTACAGGTGGCATTTAAAGCAGCCGGGCTGCCCGAGGTAAGTGTCGCGCACCTAACCTATGGCAAACCACGGCAGAGTAGAATGCACCTTATGCCATGGCTGACCGTTCATTATTCTACAGATGGCAAGTCTCAACGGGAACTGGCAATCGAAACCTTAACACTTGCAGCCGAGGACCTAGAAAACGCAACTAAATTTACTGTGCAAGTGGCCAGCCCCGAGGC
>Ga0207661_10000457_pt1 | contig 26338 bp, 25 predicted proteins | sample KBSC713LmetaG_FD_184337 | JGI IMG/M metagenome (GOLD analysis project Ga0207661, IMG submission 184337) | Corn rhizosphere microbial communities from Kellogg Biological Station, Michigan, USA - KBS C7.1-3L metaG (SPAdes) (version 2) | ecosystem: Host-associated > Plants > Roots > Rhizosphere ...
ATCACCAGGATCGGATGGCGACGAGTGGTTGTCGGCGTGCCACTCGCGCAAACCCTCGCGCTGCACGAAGGTCGCGAAGGACTCATTGAAGACGGTATGGCCCTTGACGTAAAACTGCTGGTGCGCGAGTTCGTGGAAGATCGTGCCGATCATCTCGTCGTCGCTCCAGCGATTCATGGTGCTGAGCAGCGGATCGGCGAAGTGCCCCAACGTGGAATACGCCGCTACGCCGCCAACCCAGACGTCGTCGCCTTGCTGTCGCAGCTTTTCGGCCAAGGCCTCGGCGCGATCGTGGTGATAAAAACCCTGGTAGGCGACGCAACCCGAGAACAGGAAGCAGCGCTCCACCGGTTGCAATGAAAGCGCGGGCGTCGCGAATACATTCCACATCACGAACGGGCGATGGAGGTCGGCGTAGGTGGTGTAACTCTTGTTGCGCGGCAGTTTCAGCGTATCGGACGCGAACGCGCGTGCGCGCAGCGCCACTTGCAGTCGCGTGCGCAATGCCGGATCGATATCCGGATCGGCAATCAACCGTTCGATCGGCACCCGGGCACGCAGCACGGCCATTTCGCCAGAGGCCAGATGGGCGTAATAGCCAAGCGTGGCGCAGCCCGTGATCGCGCTGCCGAGGCCGGCCAGCGCCAGCGCCCCGGCGATCGTCTTGTATCGGCGGCTGCGGGCATTCACACTTGCGGTTCTCTCCCGGTCGGTCGGGTTCAAACGGGACGGCCATGCTGCTGCTGATCGACAACTATGACAGCTTCACGTTCAACCTCGCACAATATCTTGGCGAGCTTGGGCAGGACGTGAAGGTGCTGCGCAATGATGCGGTGGACGTCGCCGGCATTCGCGCGCTGGCGCCGGAACGGATCGTGATTTCTCCGGGGCCGGGCACGCCCGACCAGGCCGGCGTCACGCTGGAACTGATCCGCGAGCTCGCGGGGGCCATTCCGATCCTGGGCGTGTGCCTCGGCCATCAGGCGATCGGACAGGCGTTCGGCGGCAAGGTGATCCGCGCGAAAGAGATCATGCACGGCAAGACTTCGCCGATCCGGCATCGCGGCGCCGGCGTGTTTGCAGGGCTTGCCGATCCGTTCGAGGCGACACGCTACCACTCGCTGGTGGTGGAACGCGCGAGCCTGCCGGAGTGCCTCGACATCACCGCATGGACCGAACACGCGGATGGGTCGTTCGACGAGATCATGGGCTTGCGCCACAAGGCGCTGGCGGTCGAGGGCGTGCAGTTCCATCCCGAGTCGATCCTGACCCGCAGCGGCCATGACCTGCTGCGCAATTTCATCCGCGCGCCTTTGTCCAGAGCGGCATGACCATGGGCATCACCCCGCACGAAGCTTTGCAGCGCACGATCGAGCATCGCGAGATCTTCCACGACGAGATGATCGACCTGATGCGCCAGATCATGCGTGGTGAAGTGTCGTCCGCGATGACGGCGGCGATCCTGACCGGGTTGCGGGTGAAGAAGGAAACCATCGGCGAGATCGCGGGCGCCGCGACCGTAATGCGCGAGCTGGCCGAGCACGTCACGATGCCTGGGCATCCGCACATGCTGGACATCGTCGGCACCGGCGGCGATGGCGCGCACAGTTTCAACATTTCCACCGCGTCGATGTTCGTCGCGGCGGCGGCCGGCGCGCGCATCGCCAAGCACGGCAATCGCGGCGTGTCGTCGTCGTCGGGCAGTGCCGACGTGCTGGAGGCGCTGGGGGCGAAGATCGACCTCGGCCCCGAACAGGTCGCGCGCTGCATCGGGGAGACCGGCATCGGCTTCATGTTCGCACCACGCTTCCATCCCGCGATGAAGGCGGTGGCGCCGGTGCGCCGCGAAATGGGCGTGCGCACGCTGTTCAATATCCTGGGGCCGCTGACCAACCCCGCGAATGCGCCGAACATGTTGATGGGTGTGTTCCATCCGGATCTGGTCGGTATCCAGGTGCGCGTGTTGCAGCGGCTGGGTGTCGAGCACGCACTGGTGGTGCACGGCAAGGATGGCCTCGACGAGATTTCGCTGGGCGGCGCCACGCTGGTCGGCGAATTGCGTGACGGCAAGGTGCGCGAATACGAAATCGAGCCCGAGCAGTTCGGCATCCCGATGGCGTCCAGCCGCAACCTGCGCGTCGCCGATGCCGGTGAATCCAAGGCCATGCTGCTGCACGTTCTGGACGGCGCGGATGGCGTGGCCCACAACATCGTGCTGCTGAATGCCGGCGCGGCGCTGTACGCCGCGGGCATTGCGTCGTCGATCGCCGATGGCATCGCGCGCGCGGGCAGTGCGATCAGTGACGGTTCGGCGCGGGCCAGGCTCGATCAGTTCGTCGCCGTCACGCAAGCGCTGGCCGCGCAACCGGCATGAGCGACATCCTGAAAACCATCCTTGCGCGCAAGCGCGAGGAAGTCGCGGAACGCAAGGCGCGCGTGCCGCTCGCGGAATTGCGCGCGCGCATTGCCGACGCGCCGCCGGTGCGCGGTTTTGCCGCGGCGCTGCGCGCGCGCGTGCAGGCGCGGCAGGCGGCGGTGATCGCCGAGATCAAGAAGGCGAGCCCGTCGAAGGGATTGATCCGCGCCGATTTCGATCCGGCCGCGATCGCGCGCGGTTACGAGAACGGCGGCGCGACTTGCCTGTCGGTGCTGACGGACGTGGATTTCTTCCAGGGCAGCGACGCGTACCTCGGCCAGGCGCGCGAGGCGTGCACGCTGCCGGTATTGCGCAAGGATTTCACCGTCGACGTTTACCAGGTGAACGAGGCGCGCGCGATCGGCGCCGACGCGATCCTGCTGATTGCCGCGGCGCTAGACAATGCCGTGCTGGTGAACCTGCATGCGCTCGCCATCGAGTGCGGCCTTGATGTACTGGTCGAGATCCACAACCCGGTCGACCTGCAGCGTGCGCTGATGTTGACGAACGCGCCGCGCACCCTGATCGGCATCAACAATCGTGACCTGCGCACGTTCGAGACCAGCATCGACACCACGTTGTCACTGAAGGAAGCCGTGCCGCACGATCGCCTGTTGGTGACCGAAAGCGGCATCGCCACGCGGGATGACGTGGCGCGCCTTCGCGCGGCGGGCGTGGATGCGTTCCTGATCGGCGAAACGTTCATGCGCGCGAAGGAGCCGGGCACGGAACTCGCGAAGCTGTTCGCGGGAGCGTGACGATGGAACGGGGGCCGGCGGAAACGGCACGCCGCGTCGTGCTCTTCGATTTCGATGGCGTGTTGATCCGCGGCGACACGTTCGCCATGTTCATGCGCGACCGTTACGCGCGTGTCCGCTGGCGCAAGGGCCTGGTGCTGGTGCTCAGCCCATGGTTCCTGTTGACGTTGCCGTTCTCGCGCCGGCGCGTGTTGCGCTCGCTGGTGCACCTGGGCTTGCTCGGGCTGGACGAAGCTCGCTACCGCGATCTGGCGCAGGCATTTGCAGTGGCGCTGGTGCACCAGCCGGGCCGTTTTTGTCGCGAGGGATTGAGCGCGTTGCGCCGCCACCAGGCCGCGGGGGACAGGATCGTGATCGTCACGGGTTGCGAGGAGTCACTGGTGCGCGGCGTGCTGGCCGAACTCGGCATCACCGACGTCGAGGTATTGGCGTCGCGGTTGCGCCCGGGGCGCATCGGCATGCGCTCGGAATGGCACAACATCGGGCGCCGCAAGGTGGAGCTGCTGGCGCGACACGGGATCGAGGCGTGGCAGGTGGCCTACAGCGATTCGAGCCAGGACCTGCCGATGCTTGCGCTGGCCGCCGAAGCGGTGCTGGTCAATGCGACGCCCAAACTCTGCAAGCGCGTGGAGAAGGCACTGGGCCGCAGCGTGACCCGCGCCGAATGGCGTTGAGAGCCCGGTTGCTGTCGCTCGACGATGCCTCAGTCGAAGCCGCTGTTGTGAAAGTCAGGCCATGGATGCCGCTCTGGCGCGAGCCGACGCGCACAGAAGGTTCGGATCACGCGGCCTGAGGTGGTGCAGCGATCGGGGACGATCGCAATCATCGCGTCCCGCGAACGACGATGGTCTTCCCCGACACATCGATGCCGCCATCATCCTCGAGCTGCTTCAGGACACGCCCGGCCATTTCGCGCGAGCAACCCACGATGCGCGAAAGCTCCTGGCGCGAGATCCGGATCTGGGTGCCGTCCGGATGAGTCATGGCGTCCGGTTCCTGGCACAGGTCCAGCAACGTGCGCGCGATGCGGTTGGTGACGTCCATGAATGCCATGCGGCTGACCTGGCGCGACGTGCGCAGCAGCCGGTGTGTCAGCTGCAGCCCAATCGCGAACAGGATGCGCGGGCAGTCGTCGCGCAGTGTGCCTTCGAACAGATGAAACAGTTTGTCGTAGCTGATCTCGGCCAGTTCGCAAGCACTGCGGGTGCGGATCAGCACTTCGCGTTGCGCCTGCTCGACGAACAGTCCCATCTCGCCGATGAACTCGCCGCGGTTGATGTACGCGAGGATCAGTTCGCGGCCTTGGTCGTCCTCGCTGCAGACGGTGACCGAACCGTCGATCACGTAGAACAGGGTGTTGGCGGGATCGCCCGGTCGGAGGATGGCCGTTTTGCCGGGATACCGGCGGCGGTGGCATTGTTCCAGCAGCCGCTGCATCGCGGCGGGATCGGGCGCCAGCATCGGCGGCGCCTTCGAGCGTTCGTAAACCTGCTGGAGCAGATAGCGCAATTCCGACATGATGTCCCTGTCCTGCATCACACATTAAGTGCGGGGGGTTACGCACATCTCGAAGCGATTGTGCCACATTCATGTTCATGCAAGCCAGTCAGCCGCGGCGGATGCGCCGGCCGCGACTTTCCCGCATACTGTCACCTTCCGACAAACTCCCTTCGCGTGCGGCCCAATCCCGGCCCGGCGCGCCGCTTCCATTTCCGAGGAAACACTGCCGTGGTCAAGCCGCTGCCCCGCTTGAAGCTGCAGGGGTTCAACAACCTCACCAAGGCGCTCAGCTTCAACATCTACGACATCTGCTACGCGGTCACCAAGGACCAGCGCGACCGCTACATCGACTACATCGATGAAGCGTACGACGCCGATCGCCTGACGCAGATCCTGACCGACGTCGCCGACATCATCGGCGCGAACATCCTGAATATCGCACGCCAGGATTACGATCCGCAGGGTGCGTCGGTGACGATCCTGATTTCCGAGCATCCGGTGGTGGAGAAGCTCGGCCGCGACGTGATTTCCGATGCGGTGGTCGCGCACATGGACAAGTCGCACATCACCGTGCACACCTATCCGGAAACCCATCCCCACAATGGCATCGCGACTTTTCGTGCCGACATCGACGTCGCGACCTGCGGGGTGATTTCGCCGCTGAAGGCCTTGAATTACCTGATCGACAGCTTCGAATCGGACATCGTGACGATGGACTACCGGGTGCGCGGCTTCACCCGCGACATCCACGGCAAGAAGCACTACATCGATCACAAGATCAATTCGATCCAGGATTACCTGGCCAAGCACATCCGCCAGAAATACGAGATGTTCGACGTCAACGTGTATCAGGAAAACATGTTCCACACCAAGATGCACGTGAAGGATTTCGACCTCGATACCTATTTGTTCGAGGCGCACGCCGACGACCTGTCATTCAAGGATCGCCAGCGGATCGAGCAACTGCTGCGGCGCGAGATCGAGGAGCTGTTCCACGGGCGCAACTTGATGTAGAAGCGCGCCTGCGCGCGATGCTTTCGCCACGTCCCGCCGTCCGCGGTAGCCTGCGGGCAGGCTCCTACAAGCGGTACGCGACTGCCTTCATCACCGCCGAAGCGCCGCGCATCAAGGTCGGGATTGGCGGCGGCAGCTTCTGGCCGCCGCGCGCCAGCGCGTTGTCGGCATGGCGAGCCTCGTCGATCTGCATGGCTTCGAGGATCGCGCGTGAGCGCAGGTCCGAAGGCGGCAGGTGTTGCAAGTGTTCACCCAGATGCGTTTCCACCTGGCGCTCGGTCTCGACCACGAACCCGAGGCTCCAGCGATCGCCGGCCAGTGCGGCCGCCGCCCCGATTGCGAAGCTGCCCGCATACCAGAGCGGGTTCAGGAGGCTCGGGCGATCGTCCAGTTCCTGCAACCGCCCGGCGCACCAAGCCAGATGGTCGGTTTCCTCGGCAGCCGCGGTTTCAAGGTGCGCCCGCGTCGCGGGGTCGCGCGCGAACGCGGCTTGCCCGTCGTACAACGCCTGCGCGCAGACTTCGCCAGTATGGTTCACGCGCATCAGCCCGGCGACGTGGCGGCGTCCCTGCGCGTCCAGCTCGGGCAAGGGCAACGCTTCGCCTGGTGACGGACGCGCGGCGACTGCAGCACCGGCCACGGTGTCCAGGGCGCGCTGGAAGCCACCAAGCAGCAAGTCGAGAGGTGTGGGGCGACGGACATCGGCATTCATGCGACAATTGTCGCGCATCCGCGCCGGCGCGGGCTGAATCGTCGGCTCACCGTTTTTCGGGAGCCGGTTGGCGGGGGCGACATGTCCAGCAGGGGCTGTCGCGCTTGCGCGGAAACCGGGGTGCCGTTATCCTTGGCGGTCTTTCGTTGCTGTCAACCCCGTCGCGCCCCCGTGGTGCGGCCCCGCATCACGTGCGGACCAAACAACTTTTACGGATCGTTCCCATGAAGACGTTCAGCGCCAAGGCCGAGACGGTCAAGCGTGACTGGCTGGTTGTCGATGCCGATGGCAAGACCCTGGGCCGGCTGTGCTCGGAAGTCGCTCGCCGCCTGCGCGGCAAGCACAAGCCCGAGTTCACCCCGCACGTGGACACCGGCGACTATATCGTCGTGGTCAACGCCGAAAAGGTCGCGGTGACTGGCAACAAGCTGGAAGCCAAGAATTACCACCGCTTCACCGGCTATGTCGGCAACCTGAAGACCACCAACCTCAAGGACCTGCTGGCCACCCATCCCGAGCGCGCGATCGAATTCGGCGTCAAGGGCATGCTGCCGAAGAATCCGCTGGGCCGCGCGATGTTCCGCAAGCTCAAGGTGTATCGCGGTGCCGAACATCCGCATACCGCCCAGCAACCCAAGGCGTTGGAGATTTGATCATGGCGACCCTGCAACAAAATTCCGGTACCGGCCGCCGCAAGACTTCCGCCGCGCGCGTGTTCCTGCGCAAGGGCGGTGGCGCAATCGTGGTCAATGGCAAGCCGCTGGACGAATTCTTCGGCCGCGAAACCTCGCGCATGATCGTGCGCCAGCCGCTGGAACTGACCCAGATGGCCGACAAGTTCGACATCAAGGTCAACGTCGCCGGCGGCGGGATCACCGGTCAGGCCGGCGCCATCCGGCTCGGAATCGCACGTGCACTGGTGGAATACGACGAAACGCTGAAGGCGCCGCTGCGTCGTGCGGGATTCATGACCCGCGACGCGCGTGCGGTCGAACGCAAGAAGGTGGGTCTGCACAAGGCACGCCGCGCGACGCAGTTCTCGAAGCGTTGATTTTTGCGATCATCCGTGATCGCGGCCTCGTTGAGGCTGCCGGCTACCGCAATCGCCTGCAGGCTATCGAGACCAGAACGGCCATCCATGGCCTGACTTTCCACAACACCCGCTTCGCACGCGGCGCCGCTTGATTCGCTAAAATCTGTCACGAAGACGAAGCCCCGTCGCCAAGTGGTAAGGCACCTGACTCTGACTCAGGCATTCGGAGGTTCGAATCCTTCCGGGGCTGCCAAATCCGCCAACGCCACCCGCGATTGGCCGCAAAGAAGCAAAGCCCGCCAATCGGCGGGCTTTGTCGTTTCGGACTCCGAGTGCCTCGTGATTGTCACGAAATGTGAAAAAGTTCTGGCTTCCGGGGTTGCCCCGGGGGTATCGTCTTGGCGTCGTCAATTCCGGCGACGCCCCCGACCTGACCTCGGAGATAATCATGAATGTATCGATGGAAGCACCCCGCACGCCGCAGCACGACCTCGTGGCGATGACTGCGGCGTTGCGCGGCGTGTTGTTGCAGCGCGTCGAGCAAGGCATTTCGTCCAGTGGCTTGACGAATTATTTCATGTACATCATCGCCAAGCGCTTGATGTTTGCCGGACCCCAGACGTCGTCCTCGTTGTCGGAACAATTGCGGCAAAACCCACAGATCATCGGGGAGAACCTGCGCCTGATGCTCGAGCAGCAGATGGTGCAGCAGGAAGGTGAAACGTGGGCCATTACCGATGCAGGGCGCAAGGCAATGACCGCTGCCAACGACAGCGGCGGGCAGGTGCTCGAAGACATTCGCGGCGCCATTGGCGCATCGGCTTGCGATCAGCTCGTCGCCGGCATGCGTGACGCGCTGGCGGCTTTGCGTCGCGTGGCGTGAAAGGCTGACGGTTTCATCGAACGCAGTTTCGGAAACACGGCCAGGGATGGCCTTTCAATCCCCACCGGTTTCTCCGGCCTGCAAGAAAACCTGGCGCAGGCAGCGCCACAAGCCTGCTAGAACCTTCTGCCGTCGCCCACCAGCACCACGTCTGCCCGACGGTGCGCGAACAACCCCACGGTGACCACGCCCGTGATCTGGTTCCACTCCGTTTCCAGTTTTTCCGGATCGGTGATTGAAAGGCCGTGCACGTCGAGAATCCAGTTGCCGTTGTCGGTGACGCAATCCGTGCGCCATACAGGCGTGCCGCCGCGACGCTCGATTTCGCGCGCGACATGACTGCGCGCCATCGGAATGACTTCGACCGGCAGCGGGAATTTGCCGAGCACGTCGACGCACTTGTGCGTGTCCACGATGCAGACGAATTTTTTCGAGACGGCCGCGATGATCTTTTCGCGCGTGAGCGCGCCGCCGCCGCCCTTGATCAGGTGTCGCCCCCCGTCGCACTCGTCGGCGCCGTCCACGTACACCGGAATCGTGCCGACCGCATTGAGGTCCAGCACCTGGATGCCGTGCACGCGCAGCAGCTTGCTCGACTGCTCCGAACTCGAGACCGCGCCGTCGATGCGATGCCTGATCTTCGCCAGTGCATCGATGAAATACTTCACCGTGGAGCCGGTCCCGACGCCGATGACGCCGTTTTCTTCGACGAACTCAATTGCGGCTTCGCCGGCCGCGCGCTTCTGTGCTTCGATGTCCAAGGGGTTCCCCTGATGATTCAGAACGTCATTCGAGTGCGAGGATCGCGTCCCATTGCCTGTCGCCGACCGGCAGCACCGACAGCCGGTTGCCGCGCCGGGTCAGCGCGAAATCCCCTAAATCCGGGAGCGTCTTGATCTCGTCGAGCGTGATCACGCGCTTCAACTTGCGCACGAAGCGCACGTCCACCAATGTCCAGCGCGGATTGCCGCGATCGCTGCCGGCGTCGAAGTAGTCGTCCTTCGGATCGAACTGGCCGGGATCGGGGTAAGGCGCACTTGCAACCTTGGCGAGCCCCGCCACGCCCGGCACCGCGCAGCTCGAATGGTAGATCATCACTTCGTCGCCGCGTTCCATGGCCCGGATGAAATTGCGTGCCTGGTAATTGCGCACGCCGTTCCAGGGCTCGACGCGGCGCTGCTTCAGGTCGTCGATCGAGAACGTGTCGGGTTCGGTTTTCATCAACCAGCGCGGCATGGCGGTTCCGTCAGGTGATCGGATTGGTTCGGCAGGCTATCAGCTCCGCGTCGGTCGCGACGTAATCCAGATCGACGTCCCACGGTTCGATCGGCACCGCTTCGATTTCCTGGAACGCATAGCCGATGCCGACCAGCAGCGGACGCGCAGGCCGTGGTTCGTTGCCGATGAATGCCAGGCTGGAGTCGTACCAGCCACCGCCGGTGCCGAGGCGATGGCCTTTCCGGTCGAATGCCAGCAACGGCAGCAGGATGACGTCCATGTCGCCGGCCGTGTGCAATGTTTCGGATGGAACCTCGGGTTCCGGGATGCCGAAGCGATTGCTCTGCAACGCCGTGCCCTCGCGATACTCTGCAAAGCGCAGTTGCCGCGCCTGGCCCAGTACCGGCAGGAAATAGCGCTGGTCGCGCCGCGTCAGCGATGCGACGGCGAGATTCAATGGCAATTCGCCGCGCACGGCCCAATACCCCGCGACCTTCGGATCGGTCATGAACTCGGGGAGGTTCTCGAGGCTGTGCAGCACGCCGGCCGCCGCCGCGATGCGCTGCTTCGCATCGAGGTCGTTGCGCCGCACCGACATCCGCGCACGCAGCAGCGCGCGACTCTCATTCATGCCAAATTTCCGTCGACCGGTCATTCCCCGGAACTGCGCTTCGCTCGATCCGGGCCAGCTGCTCGTTGGTTCTCATGCGAAGCGGCTGTCGATCTCTTGGCCAGAGAGGCGGTTGTGAAAAGTCGGGACAGGGCAGTCCGTTCTGGTGCTGGCTGACCGCAGGGGTCGCGATGCAAAGTGCGCCCCAACGGCGCAGCGATCATGGACGATCGCACAGACAAGTGAACGCAAAAACAAACCAGCGCCCTCCGCAGTGACGATGCGCGCCGAGCGACCCTGATCCTGGAGGATCAAGTGGGCAGGCTGATCGGGCTTTCAGGCTTTCCGTTCGCGACGGACTTGCACAAGGACCCGGTAACCGCCGGCCCCAGGTCGTACATTAGGAACAAGGCACATTGCTGGGGGCGCGCTGTCGTTCACCGCAGGGGACGCCAGCAAGTTCATTCTACGGGGGTGTCGAGGGCCTCTTCAAGCTTGCGGCGCAGCAACGCGATTTGCTCGCCGGCGCTGTCGGACAACGCGCTCTGGCTGCGTTGCAGCATCAGCAATTCGTGCGTGATGTCGAGCGCGGCCAGCACCGCGATGCGGTCATAGCCGGGGCTGCGCGAGGCATGCCGGATTTCGCGCATCTTGCGGTTCAAATGTTCCACTGCCGCCAGCAGCCCTTCGCGTTCGTCGGGCTTGCAGCCGACCAGGAATTCGCGATCGAGCAGCTTGACGGTGACGGTGACGGATTCGTCGGACATGATCACGGCCTAGCCTGCATTTTCGAGCGACTTGAGGCGCTCGATCATCGCTTCGACCCGCGCCCGTGCCTGCTCATTGCGAGTCATCAGCGCCGCACGTTCGCCCACCAGTTGATCGCGCCCGCGGCGCAGGCTGGCGTTCTCTTCGGCGAGGCGCCGCATCCGTTCCAGCGCCTGGTCCAGCGCACGGGACAGCGCGGCGAGTTCGGCTTCGACGGAATTGGCGGCGGCATTCATGGCGAGAATATATCAGGATGTTGATGAAGGACTGTCCGGATGCGTCGCATCTTTCAGATCACGAGGGGTGCGGCGGCGTGGCGATCCAGGAAATCGAGGCAGGCTTCCGCCGAAAGCGGGCGGGAGAGCCAGTAGCCCTGGATTTCGTCGCAATGTTGCGCGCGCAGGAACGCAAGTTGTTCGGCGGTTTCGACGCCCTCGGCCACCACCTTGAGCTGCAGCGAATGCGCCATCGTGATGATGGTGGCGGTGATCGCGGCGTCGTCGGGATCGGTGGTGATGTCGCCCACGAATTCCTGGTCAATTTTCAGCGTGTCGATCGGCAGCCGCTTCAAATACGCCAGCGAGGAATAGCCGGTGCCGAAGTCGTCGATCGCGAGGCGCGCGCCGATCGACTTCAATTCGCCGAGCAGGCGCACGGACAATTCGGCATTGGCCATGACCATGCTTTCGGTCAGTTCCAGTTCCACCTGGTTCGGCGCCACGTCATGCTCGGCCAGGAGGTCGCAGATGTGCGCGGTCAGGTCGGGACGGTTGAGCTGCGCCGCCGACAGGTTGATGGCCATGATGAGGTTGCGGTGGCCGCTCTCGCGGAAGCGGCGCAGGTCGGCGCAGGCCGTCGCGAATACATACGCACTGATCTCGTGGATCTGGCCGGTTTCTTCCGCGAGCGGAATGAACACGCTCGGCGGAATTTCGCCGAGATCGCGGTTGTGCCAGCGCAGCAGCGCTTCCATGCCGGTGATGGTTTCGCTGTGCAGGTCCATCTTGGGCTGGTAGACCAGCCGCAATTCGCCGCGATCCAGCGCGCGCCGCAGCGCGTTGATCAGGGTGGCATGGTCGCGCGCCCGCGCGTCCATGCCGGGGTGGTACACCGCCCAGGTATTGCGGCCGCTGGCCTTGGCCTGGTACATCGCGGTGTCCGCGCACTTCAGCAGGTCGGCGGGAGTCTGGCCGTGGTCCGGATACAGGGCGATGCCGATCGACGGCGAGATCACGGTTTCCTGGGTGCCCGTGATCGGCAGGGGCTTAGCGAACGCGCGGATCAGGCGCTGGGCCATTTCCTCGGCGCCACGGGTGTCAGCGAGGTCTTCCAGCACCACCGTGAATTCGTCGCCGCCGAGCCGCGCGACCACGTCGTTCTCGCGCACGCACTGGCGCAAGCGGGCGCCTGCGGCTTTCAGGGTGCGATCGCCCGCGGTGTGGCCGAGCGAGTCGTTGACGTGCTTGAAGCGGTCGAGATCGAGGAACAACAACCCGACCTTGTGGCCGCCGCGGCGTGCGCTGATCACGGCCGCACCCAGACGCTCGCCGAGCAGTGCGCGATTCGGCAGGCCGGTCAGGGTGTCGTAGTTGGCGAGGTAGCGCAGTTCCTGCTCGGCGCGCTTGCGGTCGGTGATGTCGGTGAGCACGCCGATCATGTGGGTGCGCTGGCCCGAAGCGTCACAGACCTCGTTCAGTTCCACCCAGCACAGGAATTCCTCGCCGTCCTTGCGGCGTTGCCACAGCTCGCCCCGCCAGTGGCCGGTTTCCGCGAGCGTCTGGCGCAATTGGGTGTAGCTGTCCGGTGCGTGGCGGCTGCCGTTGAGCATGGACGCGTCGCGGCCGAGCACCTCGTGTTCGGCGTAGCCTGTCATGCGCGTGAACGCGGTGTTGACCGACATGAAGCGGAAGTCGAGATCGGTGACGGTGACCGCCTCGCTCATGTTGCGGATGACCTCGGAGGCGATGCGGCGGTCGCGATCGGCGGCGCGGATCGCGCTGATGTCACGCTCGGTGCCGCACACGCGCAGTGGCTTGCCCTCCGCGTCGCGCTCGATGATCTTGCCGCGCGAAAGCACCCAGGTCCATTCGTCATCGCGGCCACGCACGCGGTGTTCGACTTCGAAATGTTCGGTGCGGCCCGCGAGGTGCTCGGCCAGCGCGAGGTCGAGATTGGCAAGATCCTCGGGATGCACCATCGTGCGACGCCACTCGTCGGCCGGCACGGACTGTTCGTGATGGCCACCAGGCGTGCCTTCCGGACCCAGCCGCAGGATGGTGCCCTGGTCGAGATTCCAGTCCCAGAATTCGTCACCCGATCCCCAAAGCGCCTGCCGCAGCCGGCTTTCGCGCAGCCGCAACTGACGGCGATGCCGCACCTGCTCCAGGTGATGGCTGCGCCAGCCGAGCACCGCGATCAGGATCAGGAACGCGACCGCCGCGGCGTAGACCAGGCGCATCGGCAGACTCCACCACCACACGACCGGAATGTAGAACGGCAGACTGGCCGTCCGGCCCGGCGTGCCGTCCCGCAGGACCGCCTGTACTTCGAGGCGGTAGGCGCCGGGCTCGAGGTCGGAGTAGGTGACGGCGTGCTCCAGCGTCGGGGCGGACCAACCCGGATGGCGCGAACCGAGCAGTCGAATTCGAAAGCGGTTGTGGGCGGGCGCCGCGTAATCGAGCGTGCTGAATGCCGCATACACGCTGCGGTCGCCGGTGCCCAGCGTCAGCGTCTGTGAATCCGATTGCGGCAGATTGATCCGCTTCTCGCCAGCATAGAAAGCAGTGAATGTCACCGGCGCCGGAGGCGTCGAGGAGTGTTGGGACTTCAGTTCGATGATGTCGAATCCGTGGCCACCGAACAGAAGCGCGCCGTCGGGATTGCGCGAGCATGCCCCGGAAGTGTATTCATTCCCCTGTGTGCCGTCGGCGATACCGAAGCTGCGGATGGAGCCCGTCTTCGGGTTGAGCCGGCCGAGGCCGAGGTTGGTGCTGAACCAGATCTGTCCTTCGGCGTCCTGCAGCATGCAATTGATGGCATCGTCAGGCAGTCCTGCGCCGAGTCCGTAGCGCTGGAATTCCGCACCGCGCGCGCCGATGTGTTCAAGGCGGCTGATGCCAGAGAGTGACCCCACCCAAACTCGATCCTGCTCATCGACAAAAAGACTGGGCACTGCGCTTCCGGCCAAAGAGCGACTCTCACCCGAAACCTCCCGGAACGTACGAACTTTTCCGGTGGCAGGGTCGATCATCGACACACCGTTGGTCGTTCCGGCCCAGATATTTCCGGCACGGTCCTGGACAATGGCGACCACTTTGTTGCTGCCCAGTCCGTGCGCGGCATCGAAGCGCTGCACCATACGCCCTTCGTGGTAATGGACGAGGCCGTCGTCGTATGGCGCGAGCCACAGATCCCCATTGGTGGCGCGATATACCGTTCGCACCGGCGCGGTTGCCGGCTCGCCGCCAAGGCGGGCGTACGCGGCAGTACCTGTCCTGGGATCCAGGCGCAGGAGACCCTGGTTGGACGGAAGGAGCAGATTGCCGTCTCCCTCCACCAGAATGTTGTAGATTCGGATATCGCGCGAATCGGCAGCTTCCGGCGGGCTCGCTGAATTCCCTTGCACTGCAGGCTTCGCGACCGCAACAGAATGACCGCTTCCTATTGCTGCGAGCAGTGCACGCTTGTAGCTGGTGACTTCGCGGGTGGCAGGGTCGTAGCGAACCAGACCCGGGCCACTCATCGCTACCCAGAACTGTCCGTCGGCAGCAGCCTTCAACGCGCTGACGAAAGTCTTGACGCGTGGATCCCCGGTCAGGTTGAGAACTGAACTGATGGGGCCATTGTCGGTGCGGGTCCATACCACCCCGGACGTGAGGGTGCCGACCCAGAGCAGACCCGTTCGATCGACAAACATGGTCTGGATGGGCGAATCGGGCAGGCCGCCGGTGACGCCGAGCGGCGCCGGGGTAACCCTGATGACCGAGCCATCGGATCCGACGCGGATCAACGTATGGTCGGTGAGCCCGAGCCATAGACGCCCGGCCTTGTCGGCCGCCATCGACACGACGCCTGTGCCAGTGCCGACCGCCGATCGCCACAGCGGAGTAAGCGTTCCGCTTCCACGGTTCACGTTTGCCAGGCCATCGCCGTTGCCGAGCAGCAGACGGCCTGCCTGATCGCAGAAGAGCGCGTTGATGGCTGAACCGGTACCGGCAAGGACACGCCCGGTGGATTTGGCCGTGTCCAGCACCACGACGCTGTCACCCGCACTGGCGTAGACCGTGCCGTCACTGCAGCGCGTCATGGATTGGACCCCTACTTGCGCGTCACCGGTCTCGGCCCAGACGGACTCGAGTCGCGGTTTGCCGGCGCCACCCGTCAGTCTGTCCACACCGTGCGCGCTGCCAACGAGTACGTCGCCTCCCGGCAAGCTCAACAGGCTGGTGACGGGGGTTTGCCCGCGGCGCACGGCGGCCGGAAGCGGGATCGTCAGGTCCGTGCCGGGATCGAACAGGATCAGGCCGCCGCTGGTCGATCCGACCCAAAGCCTTCCGTTTCCGGCATCCGCCAGCGAAGTTCCCCTGTAATCCTCGGGCAGGCTGTCCGCGCGGTCCGGGTCGTGCGTGTAACGCGTGAGCTTGTAACCGTCGTAGCGGAACAGGCCGGCTTGCGTCGCGAACCACATGAACCCGGTCTGGTCCTGGAAAATCAGCGAAACCGAGTTTTGCGTCAGGCCATCGCGATCGTCGAGTTGCTGGAAGTGATAATCGCGCTGATACGCCTGCCACGAAGCCGGCGCGTCATCTGCGTGCGCGATACCGACCGCCATAAAAATGGCCACCACGCTTGCCAGCACGCGTGTGATCCGCGGGTGCGCGGATCGCAGCTTGGCCACGGATGATCCGGATGCGGTGCGGCTCATGATGAAAGGGATCGCCCTGACTAAGCGCAGCCCGAATTGCGCGACTGCCTGGGCAGGTCGGCGACTGCGGGACAAGTGTACTCAAATGCGCATGGCGCGTCGTGGGCAACGGGTCGGACTTTCCCTAGAATGGTGGATGGCACGAGGCACCACGGCACCGGCATGCAAACGCCCAGTTACGAAATCCTGGAGGCGGCGCTCACACGGGCGAAGCTGGGCGTCTCGCCTGCCGACTTGCATGGTTCGGTCACGGGCTATCTGTGCGCGGGCGGGCACGGCCACGCCCACGAACTGTTGGCGGCCCTGGCGCTCGAAGGTGACGAATCCGGCGCTGGCGACAAACTGCATGCGCTGCTGGATCAACTGGCCGGCGATATATCCCATCGGCTGCAAACCGGCGAGGCGGTGGCACCGCTGCTGCCTGCCGGTTCCCTGGCTGCGCGCGCCGATGCGATGGTCGACTGGTGCCGCGGGTTTCTGGGCGGTCTGGCGCTGAAGGGTGATCTCGCCACGGCGGCCAAGGTGCCCGAGGTCCGTGAACTGCTGGAGGCATTCAGCCAGATCGCGGCGATGCACCTCGATTGCGGTGACGACGATGAAGCGTCGCTGCAGGACGTGCTCGATTTCATCCGTGGCGGTGTCGCCCGGCTGCATGCCGAGCTCGCGCCCGCGAGGCGTCAATGATCGCACCCGCGGAGTTCGCGCGCCGGCGCGCCGAACTGATGCGGATGGCCGGCGAAGGCGCCGCGCTGGTGGTGGCGGCTGCGCCGCAGCGCATGCGCAACGCCGACGCCGCCTGGCCGTACCGCCAGGACTCCGACTTCCATTACCTCACCGGATTTCCCGAACCCGACGCGGTGCTGGCGCTGCTGCCCGGCCGTGCCAGGGGCGAAGCGGTGCTGTTCTGTCGCGAGCGCGATGCCGTACGCGAACGGATCGAGGGCGCGCGGATCGGGCCGGAAAACGCAGTGACGCAGTTCGGCGTCGCGGATGCCTTTCCGGTCGAGGACATCGACGACATCCTGCCCGGGATGCTGGAAGGCCGCACGCGGCTGTATTGCCATTTCGGGCGCGAGAACGAATTCGACGCGCAACTGCTGCGCTGGATGCGGCGCCTGCGCAGCAGCCGCGGTGGCGGGGTGGTGCCGCGCGAATTCGTGTCGTTGGGCCACTTGTTGCACGAACTGCGCCTGTACAAGTCGCCGGCCGAGATCGCCCTGATGCGCCGCGCGGCGAAAGTCGCAACCGATGCACAGCGCGCGGCCGTCCGTGCCGCACGTCCGGGCGCTGCCGAGTACGAAGTCGAGGCGGCATTGCTGCACGCGATGCGCGCGCACGGTGCGGTGCCTTCGTACCCGCCCACCGTCGCCGCCGGCCGCAACGCATGCGTGATGCACTACACGCGTAATCGCGGCAAGTTGGGCCGCGGCGATTTGCTGCTGATCGATGCCGGCGCCGAGGTCGAGTGTTATGCCTCCGACATCACCCGCACCTGGCCGATCGGCGGAATCTTTTCGCGTGAACAGCGCGCGCTGTACGGCGTCGTTGCGGAAGCCCAGCAGGCCGCCATCGAGGAAGTCCGCACGGGTCGCCCGTTCACCGCCGCGCACGACGCGGCCACGCGCGTGATCGCCCACGGCCTGTGTGCGCTGAAGCTGCTGCCGGGCAACGCGCGCGCGGCGCTGAAATCGGGTGACTACAAGCGCTTCTTTCCGCACAAGACGGGCCATTGGATCGGGCTGGACGTGCACGACGTCGGCGATTACCGGATCGACGACGAGCCGCGCATGCTGGAACCCGGCATGGTGGCGACGGTGGAACCCGGCATCTACATCGCGCCCGACGACGCCACGGTATCGCCGAAGTGGCGCGGGTTGGGCATCCGCATCGAGGACGACGTGGCGGTGGGCGCGCGCGGTAGCGAGGTGTTGACCGCCGCGCTCCCGAAATCCATCGAAGACGTGCAGGCGCTGTGCGGCGGCTGACCGCGCCAGGCTGGCCGGTCGCCGGCGCCATTTGGTGTTATGGTTCGCCCAAGGGGCCTGTCTGCGTTGCGAGGCCTCATCGTTTGTCCACCAAGGGGAGAACCAGCATGGCCGGCAGCAACTCCTGGACCAAGGCGTCACCGCAGCTACTCAGCATCCTGCGCATCGTTGCCGCGTTCCTGTTCCTGTGCCACGGCGCCGACAAGTTGTTCAACCTTCCCGCCGGGCCGTTCACGCTGATTGCCTCGGCGAAGCTGTTCACGCTGGCGCCGGGTCTTGCCGGGATCCTCGAGTTCGGTGGCGGCTTGCTGCTGTTGCTCGGCGTGTTCTCGCGTCCCATCGCGTTCATCCTGTCGGGTGAAATGGCGTTTGCCTATTTCATGGCGCACTTCCCGACCAACCACGTGTTCCCGTACCTCAACGGCGGCGAAAGCGCGGTGCTGTTCTGTTTCGTGTTCCTGTATCTGTCGGCGGCGGGCCCGGGACCGTTGAGCGTGGACCGGGCATTGCGTCGCGCATGAACGGAGGGTGCCATGCACCACAGCAGGCTCTGCAGCATCGTCATCGATTGCAAGACCGACGATCTCGAAGCGGCGGCGCGGTTCTGGTCGCAGGCGCTGGGTCGACCATACAAACCGGATGATGATTCAAAGTACGTCGACATCGAAACCCATGACGACGAGCCAATCGTGATGGTGCAGAAAGTTGCTCATGAAAGCCGGGTGCATCTCGACATCGAAAGCGATGACATCGAGGCGGAGGTGCGCCGGCTGGAAGCCTTGGGCGCGAAACGGTTGCAGGCCATCAAGACATGGGTGGTGATGGAGGCGCCCACCGGTCAACGGTTCTGCGTGATTCGGCCGCAGCGCCACGGCAAGGTAGGTCCGCACGCGAACGCCTGGGCATAGCGCTGGCGGGTGCGACGTGCGGTTGCGGCGTCTCGCGTAGGCATGGGTATGGGAGTGCGCCCGAATCTGCTATCCCACCTTGCGCAACGCGATCGTCACCCCGGCTTTCGCCGGGATGATGAGTTCGTCAACGTGCCGCGGCGGCTCGCGCGGTGGCAGCCGATGGTGCTTCGGCATCCAGCGCATTGACGATGCGCTGGTGTTCCGTCCTCAACGCATCCGGCAGGTGTGCGCCATACGCCGAGAGGTACTCGCCGATCGCGGCTTGTTCCTCGCGCCATTCGGCGTTGTCCACGCGGGACAATTCGTCCAGTGCGCCATCGGATAGATTGAGATCCTCGAGGTTGAGATCGTCGGGACGGGGCAGGTTGCCGATCGGGGTTTCGACGGCGCCCGCTTCGCCGGCGACGCGCTTCAGCATCCATTCGAGCACGCGCATGTTGTCGCCGAATCCGGGCCACAGGAACTTGCCGTCCTTGTCCTTGCGGAACCAGTTGACGTGGAAGATCTTCGGCAACTTCGCGCCGGGCTGGTCGAATGACAGCCAGTGCGCGAAGTAGTCGCCGTAGTTGTAGCCGCAGAACGGCTTCATCGCCATCGGGTCGCGGCGGATGTTGACGCCGACGTCGGTTGCCGCGGCGGTGGTTTCCGACGCCATCGACGCGCCAACCAGCACGCCATGGGTCCAGTCGCGCGCCTCGAACACCAGCGGCACGCGCGCGGCGCGGCGGCCGCCGAACACGATCGCGTGGATCGGCACGCCTTCGGGATTTTCGGCTTCCGGTGACCAGCTTGGGCATTGGTTCGCGCGCACCGTGAAGCGCGAATTCGGATGCGCGGCGGGACCGTTCGCAGGATCGTAGTCGCGGCCTTGCCAATCCTTCGCCGGCTTGCGGTCGTCCAGACCTTCCCACCACGGCTGATTGTCAGCGGTCACCGCGACATTGGTGAAAATGGTGTCGTGCTGCAGCATCGCCAGCGCGTTGGGATTGGTCTTCTTCGAGGTGCCGGGCGCCACGCCGAAGTAGCCGGCCTCTGGGTTGATCGCGTACAAGCGGCCATCCTTGCCGGGACGCATCCAGCAGATGTCATCGCCGACCGTCCAGATTTTCCAGCCTTCGCGTCGATAGCCTTCCGGCGGAATCAGCATCGCGAGGTTGGTCTTGCCGCACGCCGACGGAAACGCCGCCGCGACGTAGCGGATTTCGTGCTTCGGGTTCTCGATGCCGACGATCAGCATGTGTTCGGCGAGCCAGCCTTCGCTGCGTGCCTGCCAGGAACCAATCCGCAGCGCGTGGCACTTCTTGCCGAGCAGCGCATTGCCGCCGTAGCCCGAGCCGAACGACTTGATCGTGAGTTCTTCCGGGAAGTGCATGATCCAGCGGCGCTCGGGGTCGAGTTCGCCGATCGAATGCAGCGCCTTGATGAAGCTCCCCTCGCGTTCGATGCGCTCCAGCGCTGCGGTGCCCATGCGGGTCATGATGCGCATGTTGGCAACCACGTACGGCGAGTCGGTGATCTCGACGCCGCAACGTGACAGCGGCGAGCCCAGCGGACCCATGCAATACGGGATCACGTACATCGTGCGCCCCTGCATGCAGCCGTCAAACAGCGCGTCGATCTTCGCGTGCGCTTCGACCGGGTCCATCCAGTTGTTGTTGGGGCCGGCGTCGTCCTTGTCCTTGGTGCAGATGACGGTGAGCTTTTCGACGCGCGCGACGTCCCTGGGGTCGGAGCGGTGCAGATAGCAGCGCGGATGGGTTCCCTGGTTCAATTCGATCAGGTCGCCGGTTTCCAGCATCCCCTCCACGAGCTGCTTGTATTCGGCTTCCGAGCCGTCGCACCAGTGGATGCGGTCGGGCTTGGTCCTTTTTGCGACGTCGTCAACCCATCGGTTCAGAGAATCGAGTTTGCTTGGCATCGGTTGTGATACTCCAGAAGGAAATCTTGTCGTCATGCGTCAGGCATCGCGGTCGTCGCTGCAGCGGAAGGTCGGATTGTTTTTTTGTGACCTTCGGCGACGGACCGGCGTATCGAGTGAGCCTGAAAAAGCATTGTGGGAGCTTGTGCCTCCCGCAGTGTGCAGGGAAGTGACGGTAGTCTGCGCATCGGGGCTTTGCAAGGCGCGGCGCGCGCACGCGTTGTGCGCTGCAGCACGCGAAGCGGCTGCTAGCGCGAGGTCAGGCCAGGGATGGCCGCTCTGGTGTTCCCGGGATCGAAGATTCCATTGCGCCGGAACATCGAAAACATGCAGCGATCAAGGATGATCGTACGATTTATGGGACCAGTGTTCCGATCACGTGCTCGACGTAAGCGTCGTATTGCTCGTGCGAGAGGTGCGGCATTTCCAGCGTCAGGTTCAACTGCAGGAAACCGACGTAGGCGGCGTAGGTCAGGCGTGCACGGTGGCGCGCCGCCTCACCATCCAGTCCTGCCTGCCGGAACGCCTGTTCCAGGAATTCCATGCGGCGCTGCGACACGCGGGTCATCATGGGCTTGACCTGCGGATGATCCAATGCCTGCAGCAAGGCCGCATAAATGCGGTGCGCCTGGGCTTCGCCGGAAACCCAGCGGAACAGCGTGCCGAGCCGCTCGCGGGGATGTTCGCCCACCGCTTCGACGTGACCGGAGAGCTCGCGTGTATCGTCGACTTCCCAGCGGTTGAGCGCCGCCTGCAACAGCGCTTCGCGGTTCTTGAAGTGCCAGTAGAAGCTGCCCTTGGTGACGCCAAGCCGTCGGGCCAGCGCTTCCACCGCCAGCGCGCCCACGCCTTCGTCCGCAATCATTTCGAGGGCGCCGCGTTCCCAATCGGCGGCAGAAAGCCGTGCGTGCGTGCGGCCTCGGCGGATGGCGCCGGAGGTTTCGGGTGTCGTTGCAGATTCGGCGGGCATGACCGTACTGTAGCGTATTGACAGTGCTTCGGCACAAATCCATACTTGCGCGTATGGAAGCAGGACCGGTACCCGTCGAACAGGCACTGCACCGCTTGCCGGTGAGTGATGGCCTGTCTCTCGCCGTTGAGGCGCGTGGTCCCGACCACGGGCTTCCAGTCGTGTTCGCCCACGGTTTCGGCCAGAGTCGACACGCCTGGACGCGCGCCGCCCAATCGCTGGCGGATCGCGGTTGGCGGACCGTCACCTTCGACGCGCGCGGCCATGGCGACAGCGATCGGGTGGAGGACGGGCGCTACGAACTGGCGCAGTTCGTCGATGATTTGCTGGCCGTGGCACTTTCGCTGGATGCGCCGCCGGTGTTGGTCGGCGCTTCGATGGGCGGCCTGCTGGGTCTCGTCGCTGCGGGCGAAACGCGTCCCGATCCATTTCGTGCGCTGGTGCTGGTGGACATCACCCCGCGATGGGAAACCGCCGGCGTCGAACGCATGCTCGGTTTCATGCGCGCGCATCCGCAGGGGTTCGCTTCGCTGGACGAGGCCGCCGAGGAAGTGGCGGCCTACCTGCCGCAGCGACGGCGGCGGAAGGATCGCTACGAACTTGCGCAATTGCTGCGCCGCGGTGCCGACGGGCGGTTGCGCTGGCATTGGGACCCGGCGATGCTGGACACCGTTGCGTGCGAGGGTGAGCGCCATCAGCAACGTCTGTTGAACGCCGCGCGGAACATCGACGTGCCGACGCTGCTGGTTTCGGGCGGACGCAGCGACATCGTGTCGGATGGCACCGTCAAGGAATTCCTGGATGCGGTGCCGCACGCGACGCATGTCCAGATCCCGCACGCGGCGCATACGTTGGCCGGTGACGACAACGCCGCGTTCACGGCCGCAATCGAACCATTCCTGAATACACTCGACCTTGGCGTCGTTTCTGCACCGTGTCCACGCGCGCCGATCCAGCGAGGTTTGCCATGAACACCATCATCATTCTGATTTGCGCCGCAATCGTCGGCATCGCCTGCGCGTATTTTCGCAGCCGCCTGTGGCAGTGGACGCTGGCGATAGTCGTGACGATTCTCGTGGTCGGTTTCGGCCTGCAGGCGTTCACGCCGATGTGGGTGCTGCTGGGCCTGTTCGTGGTGCTGGTCGCACTGCCGTTTAACCTGACGCCGCTGCGCCGGGCATTGTTTGCGGCGCCACTGTTGAACCTGTTCAAGCACGTGCTGCCCAGGATTTCCGAAACCGAACAGGTTGCGCTGGACGCCGGCACGGTGGGCTTCGAGGGCGAGTTGTTTGCCGGCAAGCCCGACTGGTCGAAATTGCTGACCGAGCCGAAGCCACGGCTCTCGGCCGAGGAACAGGCGTTCCTCGATGGCCCGTGCGAAAGGTTGTGCGCGATGATCGACGACTGGCACATCACGCACGAGATCGCCGACCTGCCGCCAGAGATCTGGGATTTCATCAAACGCGAAGGTTTCTTCGCGATGATCATCCCGAAGCAGTACGGTGGCAAGCAATTCTCGGCGATCGCGCACTCGGCGGTGCTGCAGAAACTGTCCAGCATGTCGGCGACGCTGTCTTCGCTGGTCGCGGTGCCGAACTCGCTTGGCCCGGCCGAACTGCTGCTGCGCTACGGCAGTGAGGAACAGAAGAGCCATTACCTGCCGCGGCTCGCCGATGGCCGCGAGGTGCCGTGCTTCGCGCTGACCGGCCCGTACGCGGGTTCGGATGCCACCTCGATTCCCGATTACGGCATCGTCTGCAAGCAAACGGTCGATGGCAGGGAAACACTCGGCATCAAGCTCACCTTCGACAAGCGCTATATCACGCTGGCGCCGGTCGCTACGTTGGTGGGCTTGGCATTCCGGATGTACGACCCGGAACACCTGCTTGGCGGAAAGGAAGACCTCGGGATCACGCTGGCGCTGATCCCGCGCGAGACAAGCGGACTCGAAATCGGGCGCCGCCATTTTCCGCTCAACATTCCTTTCCAGAACGGTCCGCTGCGCGGCAAGGATGTGTTCGTGCCGATCGACACCTTGATCGGCGGCCCGCACATGGCCGGGCACGGTTGGCGGATGCTGGTCGAGTGCCTGTCGGTGGGGCGCGGGATTTCGCTGCCGTCTAACGCGACCGGGTTCGTGCGGACGGCGGTGGCTGCGACCGGCGCGTACGCGCGCATACGCAAGCAGTTCGGACTCGCGGTCGCGCGTTTCGAGGGCGTCGAGGAAGCGCTGGCAAGAATCGGCGGCCATGCCTATGCGGTGACGGCGTTGTCGCGCGCGTCCGCCGCGGCGGTCGATCGCGGCGAGAAGCCGGCGGTGGCGTCAGCCATCGCCAAATGCCACGCGACCGACCTCGGCCGCATCGTGATCCAGGATGCGATGGACGTGCACGGCGGCAAGGGCATCCAGCTCGGGCCGTCCAACTACCTGGGGCGCATGTGGCAGGGCGCGCCGATCCCGATCACGGTGGAAGGCGCGAACATCATGACCCGCAGCCTGATGATCTTCGGGCAGGGCGCGATCCGCTGCCATCCGTGGATCCTGAAGGAAATGCACGCGGTGAACGAACCTGATCGCGCCAAGGCGTTGCGCGATTTCGACGCGGCGCTGTTCGGCCACATCGGGTTCGGGTTTTCCAACGCCGCGCGTTCGCTGGTGCTGGGCTTCACCTTCGCCAGGTTAGGCAAGGCGCCGGGCGATGCCTACACCCGCCGCTACTACCGCAAGTTGAACCGCTATTCCGCGGCGCTGGCGTTGCTGGCCGACACCGCGATGGGCGTCTTGGGCGGCAAGCTGAAGTTCAAGGAAAAGATTTCCGCGCGGCTTGGCGACGTGCTGTCTTATCTGTACATCTGCTCGGCGATGCTGAAGCGCTACGAGGACGAGGGTCGTCCCGAAGCCGAGCGGCCGATGCTCGCTTGGGCGTTCCACGATTCGGTGTGGCGGATGCAGATGGCGCTGGATGGCGTGATCCGCAATTTCCCGGTGCGCCCGGTGGCGTGGCTGGTGCACACGCTGGTGTTTCCGTTCGGGCGCCGCGAAGTGCCGCCCTCCGATCGATTGGGCCGTCGCGTCGCCGCCATCCTGACGGCCCCGAACAGTGCGCGCGACGCACTGGTGAAAGGCATCTATCTGACGCCGACGCAGAACAATCCGGTTGGGCGGATGCATGCGCTGCTGCCCGACGTGGTCGCGGCCGAACCGATCGAACGCAAGTTCCTGAAGGCCGTCAAGGCCGGCACGATCCGTTCGCACGACTACTTCGAACAACTCGCGGAAGCCCAAAAGCAAGGCGCGATCAGCGAAACCGAACGCGCGATGCTGGAACGCCTGCGCCGCGCGACCGCGGAGTTCATCAACGTGGACGATTTCGACCCCGAGGAACTGCGTGCAAAGATCGTGCACGGTGGTGCGGATACGCAGCGGTCGCTGCATATCGCCTGATCCAGTCGCGTTGCGTTCGCGCCGGATCAGGCAAGCGTCTGCGCGTGATGTCGCAGGTGGTCCTCGATGAACGTCTGGATGAACCAGTAGCTGTGGTCGTAGCCGGGCTGCATGCGCAGTTGGACCGGTTGGCCCGCAGCGCGGCAGGCGTCGATGAAGAGTTCGGGTCGCAGTTGTCCGCACAGGAACGGATCGGCGTCGCCCTGGTCGATCAGGATCGTGCCGTCGAAGCGCCGTCCCGAGCGCACCAGTTCGAAGGCATCGTGCACTTTCCACGCTTCGCGATCGTCGCCCAAGTAGCGCGGGAAGGCTTTCAGTCCCCATGGAACCTGGGTTGGTGCGACGATCGGGGCAAAGGCGGAGACGGAGCAATATCGATCCGGATGCCGCAGTGCCAGCGTCAGCGCGCCATGCCCGCCCATCGAATGGCCCATGATGCCGCAGCGGTCGAAGTCGGCCGCAAAATTGACGGCGACAAACGCCGGCAGTTCCTCGACGACGTACGTTTCCATCCGGAAACGCGACGACCACGGCGGTTGCGTCGCGTCGAGGTAGAAGCCGGCGCCTTCGCCGAACTCCCAATCGCCCGTTGCGCCTTCAAAGCCGGTGTCGCGCGGACTGGTGTCGGGCGCGACCAGCATCAGTCCGAGTTCCGCGGCGACGCGTTGCGCGCCGGCCTTGATCGGGAACGTCTCCGCGGTGCACGTGAGCCCGGCGAGGTACAGCACCACAGGTACTTTCCCGCGCGCTGCCTGCGGCGGCGCGTACACCGCGAAGTTCATCGGTCCGCCGCAGGCTTTCGAATCGTGCCGATAAAAACCTTGCGTGCCGCCGAAGCAGCGCTGTTCCGATACGACCTGCATTTCAATAAACCACCACGGACCGGATCGACTCGCCCTTGTGCATCAATTCGAAGCCGCGGTTGATGTCTTCCAGCTTCAGCGTATGCGTGATCATCGGGTCGATTTCGATCAGGCCCTGCATGTACCAGTCGACCACCTTCGGCACGTCGGTGCGCCCGCGCATCCCGCCGAACGCGCTGCCGATCCAGCGCCGACCGGTGACCAGCTGGAACGGCCGCGTGGCGATTTCCTGGCCGGCGCCGGCGACGCCGATGATGCACGACACGCCCCATCCCTTGTGGCAGCATTCCAGCGCCTGTCGCATCACCTTGACGTTGCCGATGCATTCGAACGAGTAATCGGCGCCGCCTTTCGTCAACGAAACGAGATACGGAACCAGATCGCCTTCGACTTCATTGGCGTTGACGAAG